>JQIA01001772.1_pt1 | contig 11601 bp, 11 predicted proteins | sample 811431 | NCBI WGS metagenome assembly JQIA01 (sample SAMN02998118, study PRJNA258478) | marine sediment metagenome | biome: marine; feature: seafloor; material: sediment; isolation source: oil-polluted sediment collected from 3 locations (0.5 km, 0.7 km and 0.9 km)... | place: USA: Gulf of Mexico ... | reverse complement strand
TATATCCTTTTTCTTTGTATCTCTTTATTATACCACTTCTTTTACCTTAACTTAATGGCATTGATGCTGGTGCATGGGAACGAGAAATGGAATTAAATATTTAGCCAACCACTACACTAACCAATTTTTTAGGCACAACAATCACTTTTTTAATAGTTTTGCTGGCAATGAATTTATTTCGTTCCCAACGTCCTCGTTAGGAATGTTACTATAACTGGAATCGGTGTGACGGAACTGTGTAGAGTCACCAAACCGGAAGATTGGGATGACTTAATATTTTCTGAGAAATTGAATAGTTCTAAGAAAATATTCTGTGAAAATTTAGAAATTTCTGTGAAACTTCTTCGTTTTAAACAATACTAGCTTCCCAGTTTCATCATTTTAAATTGACGACCCTTGATTTTGGTATTTTGCAGGCGTTTTAATACATTATGGTCTATCGTTCTGTCCAATGCCACGTATGAAGAGAAGTCAAAAATATCAATTTTACCAACTTGATTCACGGTAATATCAACATCACCCGTTAACGCACCTAAAATATCTCCGGGACGCATCTTGTTCTTTTTGCCACCATTAATACACATGGTAATCATTGGAGGTAAGGCTAGGGAACCATTATCATCCAATGAATCTAAGGCATCACAGCGGCAAAGTTGGTTTTGAACTTGCTCTATGGCATTTATTTTGTACTTTTCGGAGGTTGTATACAAGCTGAGTGCTAAACCTTTTTTGCCAGCCCGACCCGTTCTACCGATACGATGGATATGAATTTCCGGCTCTCTAGGCAACTCATAATTTATAACCACTTGTAAATCATTAATATCCAATCCACGAGCTGCCACATCAGTAGCTACTAGAATAGAACAGCTTTTATTGGCAAATCTAAGTAATACTTGTTCACGTTCTCTCTGTTCCAAATCACCATGAATCGCCATTGCATAATAACCCTTATTTTTAAGTTGCGTAGCAACCACATCACATTGTTTCTTGGTATTACAAAAAATTACTGTTGATTCTGGTTGATAATGAGCCAAAAGTGCCATTAAGGCTTCGTCTCTCTGCGATTTTTCAATTTCATAAAACCGTTGCTCAATTTCGCTATGGTTATGTAATGATTCAACTCGGATGTTCAGCGGATTTTTTTGAATGGAGTGACTCATTTGCACAATAGAATCAGGAAAAGTTGCAGAGAAAAGCATCGTTTGACGATTTTTAGGAATATCCGAAATAATATTCATGATATCATCATAAAATCCCATATCCAACATACGATCCGCTTCGTCCAAAACCAATGAATGGATATTTTCCAAATTCAATGTACCTTTTCGCAGGTGATCTTGAATACGTCCTGGCGTACCAACAATAATATGTGCTCCATGTTCTAGAGAATTTCTTTGGGGAGCAAAAGGTTTACCACCACATAACGACAACAATTTGATATTTTTAGTGAATCTAGCTAAACGTTGAATCTCTTTACCTACCTGATCCGCTAATTCACGGGTAGGACAGATTACCATAGCCTGAACGTAGTAATTTTTTACATTCAGTTTAGCAAGTAATCCGATAGCATAAGCTGCTGTTTTGCCACTTCCTGTTTTTGCTTGAGCAATAACATCTTGGTTATTCAAAATATTAGGCAGGCTTTGGGCTTGAATCGGTGTCATGTTAGTGTAGCCAAGTGAATTTAAATTAGCTAACATGGCTTGTTTAATCTCTGGTTTAAAAAACAGAGTAGAAAATTGAGATGCTTTATCCATTTGTAATTAAAAAGTTCTTCGATATTAATAATAATGAAAATATTGAATTATATACTTATTCACTTTAAAAAACCAGTTTAAAATATTCTATGATATAAAATCCAATCAATCATTATTGCCATTTTAGAGAAATAGCTATTTATAGCATTTTTCATGTGTTGGTAAGTCCTAAACAAAATTTTGGCATATAATATAAGGTCAAATATCTCGGAAAAAACCTATGAAATGTCCAACATGTAACTCAGAAAATATCATATGGAAGTATTCACAATGGTAAGTACGTCTGTAAAGATTGTAACAGGTAATTTGTATTAGAGCTAACCAACTGTATTTCTGAAGAAAAAAGTAATTGACAATGTTAGAAAAAATTCCATTAGCTGGCATTGCAAGAGTTGTTGATGTTTCCGAATAATGCTAATATTATTTGATTTTATGTGTAACCACTACTTTCTTTAGGACTACCCTTATTTTAACCGAAATTATTTTACCCAACCACTACACTAACTAATTTTTTAGGTACGATAATCACTTTTTTAATAGTTTTACCAGCAATGAATTGTTGTACTTTAGGTTCATTTAACGCAGCCTGTTCAATAGTTTGTTTATCAGCATCAACCGCTACAGTAATTTTACCACGCATTTTACCATTGACCTGCACTACCATTTGTAATTCATTAAGTATCAACGCTTTTTTATCAGATTGTGGCCATTTAACATCCAAAATTGATTCTGAATGTCCCAAAGCTTGCCATAATTTTTGAGTAATATGTGGAACAATTGGAGCTAACATTAATACTACAGCTTCCAATGCTTCTTGGGTAATAGCCCTAATTTGTGAACTGTCCTTAGCTCGACCTAAATTATTCAACAACTCCATTATCGCAGCAATTGCCGTATTAAAAGTATATCTACGACCTATATCATCACTTACTTTAATAATAGTTTCATGTACTTGACGACGTAATTCTTGTTCTGGTTCAGTAAATTTATCCGGAGTTAAAGTTGGAACTTGAGTTTCAATATGAGTGTGAACTTGTTTCCACAATCGTTTTAGGAATTTGAATGCTCCTTCTACTCCAGCATCTGACCATTCCAAAGATTGCTCTGGTGGAGCTGCAAACATGATATACAAACGGATGGTATCCGCTCCATATTCCTTGATTAAGCTTTCTGGATCAATGCCATTGTTTTTCGACTTCGACATTTTTACTATTCCACCACTTTCAACTGATTCACCATCAGCTATTAATCTAAATTTAATCTCTTCATTATCAGAATATTCTTCCACTTCATCAGACGGATACCAAATAATTTGCTTACCAGTATCACGATAAAAACTCTTAGCTAACACCATGCCTTGGGTCAATAAATGGGCAAATGGTTCATCTCCTTGCACCAAACCTTCATCCCGCAATAAACGATGGAAAAAACGAGCGTATAATAAATGTAAAATAGCATGTTCAATTCCACCAATATATTGATCCACTGGCAACCAATATTGCACTCTCTCATCCAACATCCCAGTTTTGCAATCGGCACTGGCATAACGAGCATAGTACCAAGATGATTCCATAAAGGTATCAAAAGTATCAGTTTCTCGTTTGGCATCAGCACCACATTTAGGACATTTTACTTGATAAAAATTGGAGTCTTGTTGCAATGGCGAACCAGTTTTTCCAATCATCATATCTTCTGGCAATACTACTGGTAAATCAGTAGCTGGAACTGTACCGCAATCTGGACATTCGATCATTGGAATTGGACAACCCCAATAACGTTGCCGAGACATTCCCCAATCTCGCAATCTATAATGAACTTTACGTTTACCTTTATCCTGGCTTTCTAAATATTCAGCAATAGCAGTGAAAGCTTGTTGGGAAGTTAAACCATCAAATTGACCTGAATTTACCAATATACCTTTATCTACATAAGCTGCTGCTAATTTTTCTACAAGATTACCATCTGTTGGAATAATTACTTGCTTAATGGCAATAGAATATTTTTGAGCAAATTCAAAATCTCGGACATCATGAGCTGGTACTGACATAACTGCTCCAGAACCATAACTCATCAACACGAAATTAGCGACCCACAATGGTAAAGTTTCACCAGTAATTGGATGGACAACTAGTAAACCAGTATCCATACCTAACTTTTCCATCGTTTCCATATCAGCTTCAGCAGTACTGGCTTTACTACATTGTTTAAGAAAATTAGCTAATTGAGGATTATTTACTGCTGCTTGTTTTGCTAACGGATGTTCGGCTGCTACTGCTACATAAGTTGCTCCCATTAATGTATCTGGTCGAGTGGTAAATACGGTTAAATCTTCTGCCCCAACTTTAAATTTAATCTCAACTCCTTCTGAACGACCAATCCATTTTTGCTGCATAATTCGTACAGATTCTGGCCATTTACCTTGCAACTCTTCCAAACCTTGTAATAATTCTTCAGCATAAGCAGTAATCTTTAAAAACCACTGAGAAATTTCTCGTTTTTCTACTAAAGCTCCCGACCGCCAACCACGTCCATTAATAACTTGCTCATTGGCCAATACAGTTTGATCGACTGGGTCCCAATTAACTGGAGCAGTCTTTTTATACACTAATCCTTTGTTATATAGTTGAATAAATAACCATTGCTCCCAACGATAATAGTCTTTATCACAAGTAGTCACTTCTCGTTGCCAGTCATAGCCTAAACCAAGTTTTTTCAATTGGTTACGCATATAATCTATATTTTCATACGTCCATTTAGCTGGTGGGACATTATTTTTTATCGCTGCATTTTCTGCTGGCATCCCAAACGCATCCCAACCCATTGGTTGTAATACATTTTTACCAAGCATTCGTTGATAACGAGATATTACATCACCGATGGTATAATTGCGAACATGGCCGATATGTAAGCGACCACTTGGATAAGGAAACATGCACAAACAGTAGAATTTTTCTTTGTTAGGGTCTTCAGTTACTTCAAAAGCATGTTGCCAATTGTGTTGGACTTCTGGTTCGATAGTATTTGGGGTATAGTGTTTGATAGTCATTGCTTAATATTATTTGTTAGGTATTTTAACCATTAGTTCAGGCATTTTTGAGAAAGAAGACGAAAAAAATGAGAACCAAATATGTAAGATAATTAATTATCAAAGGCTCTCATGGAGATATTAGAAACTGTTTTAGATAAAATGTCAAATATAAACAAAGCTTAAAGAAATAATAGAGTGGATAATTGAAAATATATTCCATTCATTTGCTAACTATTTTTTTATCAACATTCAACCAGCCTATTGTTGACACTATCAATAAATCCAACATACAATAAAATGCTCCAGCACTAATTGGAGGGTTGGTAGTTGTCATTCCAAACCACTTTTCATCATAATTCCATGCCCAATTACCAATACTAGTTCCATAAATTTCCAAGATTAAAGACAATAAAAACATTGTTATATATAGTTTTTTAGCCTTACCAAATACAACACATAACAAGAAAGCTATAAATAAAACTCCACCCAAAGTATCCATTCCAGTTGCAACTGCAAAAATCGTATAAAATGCAATTACTGTTGGAATCATCCATATAGTCCAATTAGGAATTTTTGGAGCTACTATTAATCCTAAGGTAAAGAGGATTGCATGTCCAGGTGGAATAAACAAAGGAATATTATGTAATCGATATTCGTAAAGTTGCCAAATTAAAGATAAAAACACTTCCCCCACAGTTGCGTATAATAAACATAAAAGTAAAGAAATTTGTTTAGTACGATCACTATATTTTAATAACCAAAAAAAACACAACCACACAGAGATATTTACTATGGTTTGACCCCAAGGTTGAATATTTTGATCAATTAATAAACCAATTATTATAATAGCTGTAAGGATTAAGTGCATAATAGAATGGAAAATTTTAACTTTATAGCTTTTTTATAGTCATTGAAAGCAGACACGCAGGTCTGCCACTACACAATATATTATGGTAGGGGCTAACCTATGTGTTTGCCCTATTTTGCTAACTAACTCTGTTAACTACGACATTTCTGCAATAACCTACCAGCTCCCTGTTCTAATAAATCATTTGCTAAAGCTGTCCCAAGTTCTGCTGCTGATGTAACAGAACCTTGCAAATTAGCTCTAATTATTTCTGAACCATCTACATCACCAACTAAACCTTGAATGTGTATCTCGCCAGCATTTATAATTGCATATCCAGCAATAGGAACTTGACAGCCACCTTCTAATCTTGCATTTAAAGCTCGTTCTGCGGTAACACATTGCTGGGTAGTGCTATCAATTAATTCATCGATTAACTTACGAGTTATTACATCATTTGTTCGATGCTCAATTCCAATCGCACCTTGAGCAATAGCTGGCAGCATTATTTGTGGATCTATTAATTCCTGAATTCGTTCTTCCCAACCCAAACGTTTTAAACCTGCTCCTGCTAATACAATCGCATCAAACTCACCATTATCTAATTTTCCTAATCTAGTGCCAACATTGCCTCGTAAAGAACGAATTTGTAAATCTGGACGTACTGCTAATAATTGGCATTGACGGCGTAAACTTGCCGTGCCAACTATAGCTCCGTTTGGTAAACTGGCCAAATTAGGATAGCTATTGGAAACAAAGGCATCACGGGGTTCTTCTCGTTGCATAACTATTGAAATCATCAAACCGTTGGGAAATTCCACTGGTACATCTTTCATAGAATGGACAGCAATATCAGCTTCTCCAGCCAATATACCTTGTTCTAATTCTTTAACAAATAATCCTTTGCCACCAATTTTAGCTAATGGCGTATCCAAAATTTTATCACCCTTGGTAACCATCTCTATGATTTCAACTTGTAAATCGGGATGTAATTTGCATAAAGAATCACGAATATGATGGGTCTGCCACAAAGCCAGTGGACTTTTACGGGTAGCTATGCGTAATGTTGTCATTTAAATAGTAATTAATGTTAGATGAGGACAGTTTCTGTCAAAAAGACTATGTTACAATTATTAATACTGTTATTCAAACTTAAATTGGGCTTGATACAAAATTATCTTCTGCACTGTTAATTAAAAAATCTCATATGTCTACTCAAAACGTAACCTGGTCTGTAGTAATTCCCACTTATAAAAGAGAGCAAATATTATTAAAATGCTTAACTTTTGCTGCACAACAGACCTTACCTGCCAAAGAAATAATAATTGTTGATGCTAGTCCTGAATGGGAATTAACCAAAAATTTAGTACAACAGGATTTAGCAATAAAATATCCAGAAATTAACTGGTTATATGTTCAAGCCACTTATGCTTCTTCAGCAACTCAACGTAATCAAGGTATTAAACTTAGTAGTGCAGATATTATTTTTTTGATTGATGATGATTCTTTTATGTATCCAAATTGTGCTAAAGAAGTAGTTAGTATTTATGCTCAAGATACTAAACATCAAGTGGCTGGCATAATGCCAAAATTAGAAAATTTGCCTCCTGACATTAAAATTAGTTCATCATTAGATAAATCAACTATTAATTTTAAAATTATAGCAACTAAATTGCGGGCATTAGCAAAAAAAATAATTAAAGATGATGATATTTTTATCCCATATGATTTTTATTTTCTTCAATACTCTTTGCCAAGCAAATTAAAAGTTGCGGCTCATCCAGTTCCAATGATTCATGGAGCTAGAATGAGTTATCGAAAAGAAGTTTTACAACAAATTAAGTTTGAAGAAACTTTAAGGCGTTATGCGGTAAATGAAGATAATGATGTTTGTTATCGAGCCTCAAGAATGGGAATGTTATTGCATGCTTTAGATGCTCAAATATTCCATTTACAAGAATCCAGTAATCGTTTATCTCATTTTACTACCACTGCTTTATGGGGATTGAATCAAACTGTATTACATCGGTTTCATAACCATGATATAAAACGATTTAAAACTATATTTAGAAAATTATTATGGCGACGTTTATTTACTCAAGCTATTAAAGATATCTTAGATCAACGTTGGAGTTTGCCATCAATGAGAGGAATATGGTTTGTAATTCGGAATTATAACCAGATTTTGCTCAAAACACCGGAAGAATTACGGATTTGGTATCCTGAATTTCAGCAAATGTTATTAGATAAGGATTAGGATATAAATAAATATAGCAAGTGAGACACACCATATTTGATTACTATAAATATCAGTTATTTAATATACTCGTTTCTAAAATTTTTGGTAAAACTGGTATTGTTTGTTCAGGAAATTCTCCGGTTAAACTATTTAAAAAAGCAACAATATTTTGCACTTGATTAGGAGTTAAGTTTTTCTCAAGCTGAGTTTTAGCCATAACTTGCACAGCTTCGGTAAGAGTGGCTACTTTACCATTGTGAAAATATGGAGCTGTCAAAGTTATATTGCGTAAAGTTGGTACTCGCCAAAGATGTTTATCAGATTCTCTATCAGTAAATTGATAACGCCCAGTATCTTCCAATAAACTATATTTAGTATCGTAATTACTACCAATAATTTTAGGAAATTTTTTCAACCAACCTTCATCAAGCAATTGCGGACCACTAAAGTTCGGTTTAGAATGACAACTTTTGCATCCAATCTCAGCAAATAACTTCATTCCAGCAATTTGTTGTTCAGTAAGAGCGTTCTTATCTCCAGTTACATAACGATCATAAGGCGAATTGGGCGTAATCAGAGTCCGTTCATAAGCAGCAATTGCTTTAGCAACATTATTAACTGTTATCTTTCCATTTGTAAAACTGGTAGCAAACATAGTTCTATAACCAGGAATTGCTTGTAACCGGTCGATAACAGATTGCCAATTTACCATATCCATCTGCGTTGAATCTACTAACGGATATTTAGCATGTTCTTCAAGACTAGTAATTCTGCCATCCCAAAATAAAGCTGAGATAAAAGCACTATTCCAAATAGTTGGAGTATTACGCTTACTAAGCTTACCATCTGCTGTAGAAACACTTCTACCATCATCACCTCCAAGCAACATATTATGACAAGAATTGCAGGATATAGTTCCAGTACGAGAAATTCGTGGGTCAAAAAATAGAGTTTTACCAAGTTCTATTTTAGCTTCAGTTTGTGGATTACTAGCTGGAATTGGAGGAGTAGTTGGTAATGCTTGCCACTGGACAGCCATAACTGGCAAGGTAAATAATAATATTAATGTAGTATAATATTTCATTTGGGATTAATGTAATTAGGTAGTTTCTGTGGTGATCGAATAAGAATATTTTTATTACGGCTAGTTTGGCCATTTATTATAGTAATTTTGGATTTTGCTACTCCAAATAACTTCGCCAGCAATTTATAAATATCAGCATTTGCTTTACCATCAATTGGAGCTGCTGTAACTTTTATTTTTAATTTATTGTCATAAATTCCCACAATACTAGTTCTACTTGAACGTGGTTGAACATAAATTGCTAAAATTAAATCATCATTTTGCCAATGGTAAAAATTCATTAGACATCATTCCCAAATAACGAAAATAATATAGTTATGTATGATTGTATTAACAACGTTAAATTGACCAAAGCTATACAATTAATTATAGATTTTATGTAGGATGTAATGAGTTTACGAATTACATCTTTCGAGTTACATTAGATACACGATTGATGCAATTCATACTTCATTGCATCCTACATTTATATACACTTATTTAAGAATATACTGACAAACTACCAAATAAGCATTTGAATTTAATTAAGAATTATAAAAGTCCTGGTAATTTTGGAGATTTGATAATTCTGGTCATAGTATGGCTTACCAACACTGTCAATATAATTGGCCAAATAATTTCGTTATTACCAACAACTTCAATCCCAACCATAATAGCAGTAAATGGTGCATTAAATACTCCACCAAAAAAAGCTGCCATACCAACCATTGCATAAGCTCCTGATGGTGCAGTTGCTGGAAAAATAGAATTCACTAATAAGCCAAATGTGCCACCTAGCATAGCACCAATAAAAAATGATGGAGTTATTGTACCTCCAGAACATCCTGAACCGATTGTAATACTAGTAGCTAACATTTTTAAGAATATCAATGCAAAAATAATAATCAAAGCTAATGAACCATTAAAAGCATCCATAATGGTTAAGTTACCTAAACCAAAAAAATGAGGAAAACCATACATATTAAAGCTAAAAAAACCAATCATTCCAAGTAATGACAAGCCAATTACTGGCTTTATATGTTCAGAAGTTGGTAGATTATCCCAAAATTTTTTCATACTTACCATTAGATTATTAAAAGTGATCGTACCAATGGCAGTTACTACTCCTAAAAGTGCATATAACAATAGTTCCCAATAATTCATTAAATAATGTTCTGGTACAAATAGCAAACCTTCTCGAAAATATTGAGATACTCTATCAGCAATCAAAGCCGCCACAAAAATCAATATAAAATAAGCAGTTTTGAAATGGCTTAGAACTACTTTAATAATAAAGTCATTAGCTTTGAAACCACCTAAAATAACCTCTAAGACAAAAAAAGTTCCCATTAATGGAGCGTTAAAAGCCGCTGCAATACCAGCACTAATGCCACACATTATCAGTAAATGAAGTTTATCTTTATTAAGTTGAAACCATTTACCAACAATAATACTTATAGCAGCAGTGAGTTGAGCGGTTGGGCCACCAAGTCCTACCGAACCACCTATACCAGCACAAATAGCAGCAGCAATTGATTTAATCACTAAAGCTCTTGGTGGTAAATCTTCTCCATCTACAACTAAACCAGTCAATACATCTGGAACAGTTCGACCTTTAGTCTCATGAGCCAGAAAAAAAACTATCGTTCCAACAACTAATCCGCCAACTGCAGGAATAATAATTAATTGATAGTGACCGACAAAATCTAGTATTCCCCATAACTTATGCAAAAATAGTATTTCATAAAGAGAATAGAATACTTGTTCTAATAAAACTGCCCCTAATCCAGCAGTAATTCCTATGAATACAGTTAAAAATGTTAAACCAAAAATATCTCGTAGTGATGATATTGAGGGTATGATAAATATTGGGAGTTTCAAGACTGGGCTTCTGAAGTTCTGATAATTTGATATAAATCTTAATATAAATACCAATTATAAAGGAAAAAACCTTCTTGTATATTTGATATATGTCAAACTATTTAAAATCTATGTTAAAGCAATTTAAAAATTGATAATTATTCAGCCCCTCAAATTCAATGGTTCGGACAGTTTTAGATAGAAATGTCCCCCCAATTACAAAGAGTATCAAACCCTTTCTTGGATTTAATAGAAGTCAAAACCTAACCAAGAAGCGTTCAAGTAGATGAACATTAGCATTTCTCAAATTCCAACTAGCGATGGAAATAACATGACGTTTGTTAAAAGCTCCCTGTAAACGATCTTGTAATTTGATAAGATTAAGTGCGGTCATGGTCGCATTAAAATTAAAAATTTAACGCTTGCTGACTCCGAGCTTGACAATGATTTAATCCAATAAACTGTTTAGCATCACGAAACAAGAATTCAATCTGAAATCGGGCTTTATAAAATTGGTAAATATTTTTAGCAGCAAGTTTAAGATCAGTAGAAAATAGCATTATACACTTTGTTATCAACTTGTTTAACCAGATATACAATGCTTAAATTACGTTTGAAACAAAGGCTATTAACAACAGATGTATAGAGTTTAACCCCTTTAATTTCATCAACTAAATCAAAATTATTTAAATCATTTGATTTTACCATCATATAGTTTGTGACGACCACTTCTGGCTACCTTCGTAAATCCAACGTAAACTAGCATCGTAATTTACCAATAAAATATAAATCTAATACACCATTGAT
>JQIA01001771.1_pt1 | contig 11605 bp, 14 predicted proteins | sample 811431 | NCBI WGS metagenome assembly JQIA01 (sample SAMN02998118, study PRJNA258478) | marine sediment metagenome | biome: marine; feature: seafloor; material: sediment; isolation source: oil-polluted sediment collected from 3 locations (0.5 km, 0.7 km and 0.9 km)... | place: USA: Gulf of Mexico ... | reverse complement strand
GAAAAACAATAACATCATGATTGTATTATATGGTTGTGCAAACCAATTTTTTATCTCACCTATCGTGCTTTCCAACCCAACTAAAAACGCCAAACTACCCACAATCCAAAACAAAATCGGGATTAAAAACAGCCCAGTAATACGCTGTTTTTTCCAATCGGAAAATCCTTCATGCTGTGTTTTTATATCTCGTGCTAATTTTAAGTTCTGCAAATATTTCATTTAAGTTGCTCCATTTCCTACATAAATAATGAGGTGATAAAATCCAATATATATTGTGAAAAGAAAACAAAAGTAAATGCACACACTGTCCAGAAACCAGCCAGCAATACAACAAATACTCCAGCGATTTTTGCAACATTAAGCTCTAATAATAATCCAACATCCCAGAAATAGTGCCGAATACCGTTGGCAATGTGGAAAAATAATGGAGCTGTCCACGCCACAATAATCAACTTTCCGAATACATTCCCAAGTAAAAATTCCAATATTCCGTATAATTTAGGATAAAATGCAAGTGAGCATAACCAGAATACGAAAAATACTCCGCCAGCTATAACCGCCGCCCCTGCGAATCTATGTCCGATGGACAAAACCGAGGTCATTTGCGGTTTGTATATCGTTAAATGTGGAGATAGCGGGCGTTCCCTAACTACTCCAACTTGCTCATTATTTGTTTTTGCTTCTATTGACATGCTGACGTAGAGTAATACCAAAACGGGGAAAGTTTCAACACTTTTTTGTAATAAAAACCCAACTTTTTAGGCATGCTAATAAAAAACAAATTTCAATACTTCCGAAGGGACTGTTTTTAGTGTAATTTTTCCTTGTCAATAAATTTTATTCACAAAATTTCAAGTGATTTTTCTACAGATGGTAGAATGGGCTTGTTTCTGCGGTTTCACACAACTCAAAGGAGGTTTTGCTATAAAAAACAATGAGTTAGAATTACGCTTAAAAAATGGGCAATACGCTATTATTCTATATATAACATAAAGAAACCTATTTTTTCATATCTTTATACACAATGTTATCCACAGGTTTCGTGGATAACATATTTATCTTGTATTATTGCAACAACCATGTCATATAATTCATATAGGTTTAGTATGATTAACAAACAAAGGTAATTTTATGAAAAAAATTTTCTCAACAATAGCTTTAGCGATTCTTTTAACTGCATGTAACGCAACAACAAATCACGATTCATCTAAAAAAGTTGAAACTAAATGTGAATGTCCTTGTGAACATTGTAAGGATTGCGATTGCAAAGATTGTAAATGCAATAAAAATAAATGATAAATATTTATGTGGGTTTGTGAGAAATCACTTACCCATTTTTATTTCGCAGTTCCTTTCGGCTTGTTATCTTCATCAAGAAGAATAACGGTTGGAGTATATGCTTTGGCTTCCGACACAGTCATTTCAGCGTATGCACATATTATAACCAAATCCCCAGAACTGACTTTTTTCGCCGCCGCCCCGTTTATACCAATCGTACCGCTATCATGCGGTGCAGGAATGACGTATGTTGAGAGTCGTTCACCATTAGTGATGTTATATATAGATACCTTCTCGTGTTCTAAAAGCCCGACAGCTTCCATTAAAGTTCTATCTATTGATATAGATCCTTCGTAGTCAATATCAGCTTGAGTAACGGTTGCTCTATGTAATTTGCACTTTAGTAATGTTAAATTCATATTAAATATTTTTAGTTGTTTTTTACCTTATATAACACATGGATAAAAAAATATCTATAAAAATATAAATATACTATTGCAATTAAGGGAGAGCTATTTATTGTTGATTGGTTTGCTCACTGCAATATAAAATTAAAAAAACATACGAGGGATTATTAAACATGTCAGATATTATTTGGACTAAAATCGATGAGGCACCTGCCTTAGCCACCTATTCTCTATTGCCTATAGTTAAAGCATTTGCGTCTACTGCAGATGTTTCTATAGAACCCAGTGATATTTCCCTTGCAGGAAGGGTTATTGCTCTTTTCTCCTATAACTTAAAAGATGAGCAAAAAATAGATAATAATCTGAAAATGTTAGGAGAATTAGCGAAAACACCTGACGCAAATATTGTGAAATTACCGAATATTTCTGCTTCTGTGCCTCAGTTAAGAGCTGTTATCAAGGAGTTACAGGAAAAAGGCTATGATATTCCAAACTATAATGAAAATCCACAAAGTGATGAAGAAAAATCTCTGGCTGAAAAGTTTAAAACTCTTTTAGGTTCCGCGGTGAATCCTGTTTTAAGAGAAGGAAATTCTGACCGTCGCGCACCAGCAGCAGTAAAAAACTATGCTAAGAAATTCCCGCATTCAATGGGAGAATGGAGTAAGGATTCAAAATCGCATGTGTCCACCATGTCCGAAGGTGATTTTTACCATAATGAAAAATCCACAACCATGGCGGGCGATACTAACTTGAAAATTACCTTCATTGATAATTCTGGTAATGAAGAAGTTCTTAAGGATAAAATTTCTGTAGAAACAGGTGAAATTGTTGATGCTACATTTATGAGCAAAAAGGCTTTGGTGAAGTTTTTAGATGAGAATATCGCTGATGCGAAAAAACAAGGCGTTTTATTTTCCCTACATATGAAAGCGACTATGATGAAGGTGTCCGATCCGATTATATTCGGTCATGCGGTTGAGGTTTTCTTTAAGGAATTGCTCGCTGAATACGGGGAAACTTTGGCAAAAATCGGTGTAAACTTTAATAACGGTCTTGGTGATTTATACGGAAAGTTGGATCAATTCTCTGCGGAAGAACGTGCGGGAATCGAAGCCAAAATCGCGGAAATTTACAAGGCACAGCCTGAACTTGCCATGGTGGATTCTGACAAGGGAATTACCAATTTGCATGTTCCGAGTGATGTTATTATTGACGCGTCTATGCCTGCGGCAATTCGTGCGGGTGGTAAAATGTGGGACACGGCGGGTAAAATGGCGGATGCTAAATTCACCATTCCTGATAGTTCCTACGCGGCTCTTTACGATGAAACGATTAAAAACTGCATCGCACATGGAAAACTTGACCCGACAAAAATGGGAACCGTGCCGAATGTTGGTTTAATGGCGAAAAAAGCGGAAGAATACGGCTCACACCCGACGACATTTGAAATGTCCGCCGATGGTAAAGTCGTGGTAACTGATGAAGCGGGAAATGCTATTTTTAGCCAAGATGTTGGTGAAGGCGATATTTGGCGTTTAGTCCGTGTGAAAGATGAATCCGTAAAGGATTGGGTGAAATTGGCGGTGAACCGTGCGAAAGCAAGCGGTTGGAAGACAATATTCTGGCTTGATGAAGATCGTGAGCATCACATCGAACTACGTAAAAAAGTGGATTTATACTTACAGGATTACGACATTAGCGGGCTGGATATTGAAATTATGTCCGTGCGGGAAGCGTCGAAAGTATCGGTCGAGCGTATTCGTGAAGGAAAAAATACTATTTCCGTAACGGGTAATGTTCTGCGGGATTATAACACCGATTTGTATCCTATTTTGGAAGTAGGAACATCTGCGAAAATGCTTTCTATTGTGCCTTTGATGGCGGGTGGTGGTTTGTTTGAAACTGGTGCTGGTGGTTCTGCTCCTAAACATGTAAAGCAATTGTTGGAAGAAAACTATCTTCGTTGGGATTCTCTAGGAGAGTTTTTAGCGTTGGTTCCTTCTTTAGAGCAGGTTGCTACAGCGGGCGGCAATCCAAAGGCTGGAATTTTGGCGAATGCGTTGGATAAAGCAACAGGGAAATTGTTGGAAAACGGAAAGTCTCCACAAAGAAAGTTGGGAACGATTGATAACCGCGGAAGTCATTTTTATTTAGCGATGTACTGGGCGGAAGCGTTGGCAAACCAAACTGATGACGCAGAGTTGGCAGCGAAATTTGCTCCTATTTTTGAGAAACTTTCTTCTAATGAGGAAAAAATTGTTGCTGAGTTATTGGCGGTTCAGGGAAAGCCTGTTGATTTGGGCGGATATTATAAGCCTGATCAAGATAAAGTGATTGCGGTTATGCGTCCAAGTGATACTTTCAATGCTATTATTGGAAATATTGGCAGTAAATCCTCATGTTGTGGCTGCTGTTGTGGTTAATTGATTTTGATGCAATTTGCGAAATCTCCCTCTCATTTATTTATGAGGGGGATTTTTTATTTGAAATTATAGTTAATCCAACTCTTTAACTTTCCTTGATAAGGCGTTGTTTTTATTATGGAAAAAGTTAATGTTCTTAAGGAGTCTATATCATCAACATCACTCATCGGCATAAGCTCATTTACTGTACATGCGAGTTTACGAACAAGCACTTCTTTAGTATTTGAAACGCTATACGGTGTAGATAGCCATGTTTCTTTTTTCACAGGCAAACAACCCGCAAAAAGATAAAATCCACCGTCTTTGGCAGAACCAATAACAAAGCTATTTTTGTCTATCAAACCTACCGCTTTTTCAATTATATCCGCTGTTATTTGCGGCGTATCAGACCCTATCAAAATAACAAAATCATACATTTTTTGCAATTGACTGTATACATTATGTAGGCGATTTCCCAACTCACCCTGCCCCGTCCATATTCGCTCAAAATCTCGCCATCTCGGCTCATTCAAAGCGTCCTTTTCCGCAATTGCCCAGTATGGAGTTATGTTCAGTTTGGGAGGTAAATTTTGCACAATTTCCTTCGTTGCATTTAGCGATAGTAGGTAAAATTCCTCCGCTTTTTCCTTACCAATATCCTTCGCGAGCCTTGTTTTTACTTCCGAAAACCCTACAGTTTTGACAAATATCGCAATAGCTCCGTTCATTGTTTCCTCATCAATTTTATTGCTTCTGGAATTGCTTGTTTTATCCATAAATATTGGTGTATTATGGAGACTTTGAGCCAACCTAACCGTTTGTATTTCCTAGCACTTGTGTATAAAATAGCCCCGACTTTATTTAGCTTAATTCCGCTTTGTTTTGCTTTCCAAACTAATAAATGGTCTTCCCCATATGGAGCGGTTTCACTATATCCATCGAGTGTTTCAAAATTCTTTTTTGATATGCAAAACCCTTGGTCTCCAAATGGAATCCCAAGAAATTTAGCCCTTAAATTTGCGAATATTTCAGTAATACGCATCCGCCAATCGCCGTCATAAAAACTAAGTTTGAAATAATGTAATTTATCGGGATATTTTGCGATGGCTTTTTGAAGTTCGGAAAACGTATCGTCTGCAAATTTTGAATCCGAATGTAGAAACCATAAAAATTCGCCTTTTGCTTGCTTAGCTCCTGCATTCATTTGTGCAGCCCTGCCCTGCACAGATTCTTTTTCATCCTTTGTTAACTCAACATTTGGTAGATTATTCAGATACTTAAGCACGGGAATTTCCGTTTCATTCAAAGCGACTGGAATTATTATTGAGATAAATGGCATGGCTAATTTTGCAAAACCTCCAGCATATTTTTTTTCCCTTCTGGAATAGAATCCGCACTTGTTAATATCGCATCCTTTAACGACATCCGATAATCATTATCAATCCTAGGTAAAGGAGAATCCAACAAAGTAAGCAGTAATTTTTTCGCCTTCTCAAGACTTTTACCATACCTTCGCATAACCCCCGCAACGCTTACATGCTTTGATACATCATCCATCCAGCAATCGTAATCGGTAACAATACCCACGGTTGCGTAGCAAAGCTGTGCTTCACGAGCCAAAAACACCTCTGGCACATTCGTCATACCAACTAAATCACATCCCGCAAGGCGTAGGAAATTACTCTCTGCTTTTGTTCCCAACCTTGGACCATCAACGCATGCGTAAGTCTTTTCAGTATGTATTTTCATCCCGATTTTCAATGCTTTATCGGCAATCCATTTTGTGAGATTTTCACATGTATGCTCGGCGTTTGAAATATGTGCGGCGATACCTTCGCCAAAAAATGTCCGCTCACGATTACCCTTTATCCAGTCAAAATATTGGTTATGAATTGTGAATTCTTCAGGGTGAATATTCTCGCTTAGGCTACCCACTGCGGAAAATCCCACAACCTGCCTAGCACCCAGTTTTTTCAATGCAAAAATATTTGCACGATAGTTTATTTCATGCGGTAAATACTGATGATTTTCACCGTGTCGCGGGAGAAATAGCACATCTTTATCCTTATATTTTGCCTTAACTATTGGAGCAGATGTTTTTCCAAATGGCGTATCAACGGATATTTTATCTACGACATCCAACTCGTCCAGTTTATAAATCCCAGTTCCACCTATGATTGCTAACATAAGGCACCTCCGCATGAGCTTCCATTGCACGCCGTGCATCCGTAGCAGTGGTCATCAACGGAGATATTTTTCGTAATATCTCGTAAATTATCCAGCTTCCATATATCGCTAATTTCCCCCGCGACAGGAATATCAAGAGCCTGATTGAAATCGCAATCGTATATTTTTCCATCCCAAGCAATGGAAATTTGGTTCATACACATAATATTTCGCAACGCATTCGGATTAAAACTATCCTCTAAAAGTTGTATATATTCATGGAGTAGATTTTGCTGTGAAAGCCAATGCGAGAAACGTTTAATCGGCATATTTGTTATCACAAGTAGGTTATGAAAAAATATACCAAATTCATCTTTAAGATGAGCTTTATAATCGGCTTCCAATTTTTTCTGCACTCCGGGTAAAACCGCACCATCTGGATTATAAACAAGATTTAAAATAAGCTCTCCGCCCTCCATACCATAGCCCGCTTTATTTAATTTTTTCAACACTTCAATGGATTTTTTAAATACACTATCGCCCCTTTGTTTATCAACATTTTCCTTTGTATAACAAGGTAATGAGGCAAAAATCTGAACCTTATGTTTAGCAAAAAATTCTATAGTATCCTCCTGTCCTTTTTCCATTAAAACAGTCAGATTGCACCTATCAATTACTTGCTTTCCAAGTGCTGAAATTTCGGAAACCAGATAGCGAAAATTTTCGTTTAACTCCGTTGCACCGCCAGTAATATCAATCGTATGAATCTGCGGTTCGCGTTTAATTAGCTGTAGTATCCTATCCACGGTTTTTTTCGTCATGATTTTTTTACCCGATGGACTAGCATCAACATGGCAATGATTACATACCTGATTGCAATAATCGCCGACATTTATTTGCAAAATGTTTATTTTATTTCTAATGATTTTTAAACCGTTTTCTATAAGTTTTTCTTTAAATGTTGTCATATTATTTCCTCTTCCATTTGTGAAATTTAGTGAGTAAATCCAGTGTGTTATTTGAAATGTTGGCTTTTTTCTTATAGGATGCGATTTTTACCTTAACAGCTGTGAATATTCCTAAAATTGAAAATGCAATTATGATATTTTGGGAAAAAATACCTTTTAGTGTCGTAATTGTTGCTAATTGCGTTCCCGTATATACGTATAATATCGTGCCAGCGAGCATACCAACTTGGCTTACGGCAAAAAATGTCCGTAATTTTATGGGCGTAATTCCCATGATGAGATTTATCATAAAAAATGGAAATATCGGCACTAAACGGAGTGTGAATAAATAAAATGCACCTTCTTTTTCTATGCCTTTGTTGATCGCGGAGAGTTTATCGCTGTATTTTTTCTGCACATAATCTCGCATTAAAAAACGAGATGCTAAAAACGCCAACGATGCCCCAATTGTGCTTGCGAATGAAACTATGATAGTTCCTGATAATATACCGAATAATGCACCAGCTGTAAGAGTTAGAATCGTTGCTACAGGTAGGGATAGAGCCGTAACTGCGATATAAATCAAACCAAATATGGCAATGGCAAAAACAGGGTTTGCATCGTAATAGGAGTCAAAAATTTGTATATTAGACTTCACATATGCAAGGTTAAAATACTCCTTCATATTAAACGCGAAGAAAAGTATTATCGCTGTCGCTATTAAAATAAATATGATTATTTTTTTAGACATACTTAAGCATTACTATTTTTCTTCCGAAAACACAAGTATTTTGACTCTACTCGAAAACTATCTCAACTTATCGTTGAAGTTATTGAAATAATTAGAATAATTACAGTTATATTACATGGCACTTAATGGTTTTTTAACTCGTATACGATATACTAAACTTGTATGGTTCTATAATTTTAGGTAATAAAATGTTTATTAAATTGAAAAAAGATGAATCTGGTGTAACTTCTATTGAGTATACTCTTATTTGCTCATTGATTGGGATTCTATGTCTTTTTTCTATGCAATTTGCCGCTGGAGAAATTAAAGAAACATTTAATTATATAGACCAAACTTTGGATATTCATGCTGAAGAAGAGATTGATAATTATGAAGATTATAACAACTCAGACTCTGATTATGACAGTTATAGTGAAAGTTATCAAAGTGATTATTACGAGTATTAAAAAACCCCACTTGCATTTGATGAACGATACGCATACCATAAGTTTTATTTGGGGATTTTTATTATGAATATCAAAGACGTTGCGTTTGTATTTTGTCGCTTTTTCGCGTTATATATTTTCTTTTCATGTTTAACTATCCTTCCATTTGTTTTTATGAACGGAATTAACTTAGACGCTCTTATTTCATCTTTGGAATTTTTATTATTATTTGTTCTTTTATGGACAAAAACTGATTGGATTTCAGAAAAAATAGTATCTGGACGTTCTGATTCTGATATAAAAACAAACTTTACTATTCAAGAACTTCAAAATACTGGATTTATTGTTATAGGAATGTATATTTTGGCAATGTACGTCCCTGCAATGTTTTCGTTTATTGCAGATATAATAACTGATGAAAGAGTGAGAAATACAAACTATATAATTTCCCGTTTAGGAATATTTTTCAAAATCATTGTTGGTATATTCCTTGTTTTTGGAAATAACGCTATCTCAAGATTTATCAAAAAACTTCGTGGATAATATTTAAAAAAAAGCCGCCTTTAATTTTTCCCAGATGGACACGGAACAGCCCGCAGATTGCCAGTCCTCCTGCTCCATTTTGGTCAAATATCCCTGATAGATTTTACCCATCAGACGTGCGGGATAAAATTCATACTTACGCTCGGAAGGAAATTGCTCCCAAGCCTGTTTAAAATGTTTCTTCGCCATTTTTCCCAAATCCGCCTTGATATTTGGCAAATCCTCACATTCGCACAATTCCGATGGCGTGAGGTTTTCAGCGTGATATTTTTCCAAAATCTCTATCGGGACATAGATACGGTTAATCTCCGCATCTTCCTCTATATCCCTGATAATATTGGTGATTTGCAATGCGTGTCCTAAATGCAAAGCGAATTTTTCTATCTCCTTATTGATATTTCCGCCCCCAAATACGCCGATACTCAGCAATCCCACACACGATGCCACCCGATAACAGTATTTTTTAAAATGAAACATGTCGTAGGAAATTCGTTCATCCGAATTCTCCAAATCCATTTCCATACCCGCTAAAATCTCATCAAAATACGGTTTTTGAAGAGCAAATTCATCCTTATAACACCATAGAACGCGTGCGATTGGATGGGTTGGCACGTCCTCGCTATTAAATAAACGAGCGATTTCCTCCCGCCATTCTGCGATTTCCTCGCGAGCAGTAGCCACATTCGTATATTCATCAACAATATCATCCACTTCGCGACAAAACGCATAAATCGCAAACATAGCGTTTTTTTTATCTGGCGGTAAAAATAACATCGGGAGATAAAACGAGCTACCCGATTGTTTTACCGTTTGTTTTACGTATTTTAAATCGTTCATTTTGCGTCCAAAAATTCCTTGATTTCCAACAAAGTTCTCCATGCATGTCGTTTTTGTCCGGGTTGACGGAGTAAATACGATGGGTGATATAACGCCCGAACTGGCACTTCTTTTTCCATATATTCATTAGTATAAGTGAATGTTTTATCTACTAATTTTGAAATACCTTCTTGTGTATCCAAGATTGCGTGTGTGGCGGTTGCTCCAACACATATTAAAATTTTCGGGTTCACAAGTGCGATGTGTTTTTTCAAAAATGGTCTACATATTTCAACTTCTTCGGGGGTTGGCTTGCGATTTCCGGGTGGTCGCCAAAAGATGGTGTTCGTAATGTATGCTTTTTCACGGTTTAGGTCTATTCCGCCCAGCATTAAATCCAGTAATTTTCCAGATGCACCGCAGAATGGTATGCCTTGTAAATCCTCGTTTTTTCCGGGAGCTTCGCCGATGAACATAATGCCCGATTTGTAATCACCATCTGCGAAGACGGTATTTGTCGCGAATTTTTGCAATCCACAGCCTGTGAAATTCATGACTGCTTCACGGAGTTCCTCTACAGTGGTGCATTTTTCCGCAATTGCTTTTGAGCTAATGGTTTTGGCGTTTTCCATGGCGGATACTGTAACTGGTTCTGGTGTTTTTTGCACGCCTTTTTTTTCCTCTTTAGGAGGCGATATGGTGACGGATTTTGTAATAGGTTTTGGTGCGAAATAATTCCGTGGCGTATTTTGCGTCACCTCCCCTACCCCCGATTCTATATGTAATTTTAGCATGATTTTTCCTCAAAACATTTATCCAGCGTGGAGGATTCCAAAAAATCATGCATATGATTTTCCAACTTTGCCCAAAATTTATATGTTGAGCAGGCACAACCGAAACTCTTACATCCTTTTCCTGTTGGATTACAACCAGATATTTTAAATCCCTCACCTACTGCTTGAACTATATCTAGCACGGTAATTTCACATGCTGGTTTGGTGAGTTTATATCCGCCCCCCGGTCCTCGGACAGAGCAAACCAATTCAGCCTTTTTAATCGCAACAAATATCTGTTCTAAATAGGAAATCGGGACAGCTTGGCGTTTGGAAATATCGGCTAATTTCACGGCGGTATTACACCCGCCATTTTCCGCAATATCCGCCATTGCCATTACCGCATATCTTCCTTTTGTTGTGAATATCATCCGTTGTCTTTCCGTTTATTGTCCCATTTTTCAGCAGTTTCTGCGAGTTTCTCATCCTGTTCTTTAACAACTCTTTTCATCTCATCAACTTGTTTGGATAAATCCGCAATCATGGAAACCACTGGATCAGGTAGTTTTCCATCGTGTATTCCGTATGCATCAAACACGGGTTTATGATGCTCTTCCTTAGCACATCTTGCGGGAATACCCACCATTACCGCCTCTTCTGGCACATTAGATACGACGACGGCATTTGATCCAATTCGTGCATTATCGCCGACTGTGATTGCACCCAAAAGCTGAGCCCCTGCCCCGATGATGACATTATTACCGATTTGCGGATGTCTTATTTCGCCTCGTTGATCGCTAGATGGAGATACTCCACCAAGTGTAACCCCATGATATATCGTGACATTATCGCCTATGGTGGCGGTTTCACCGATTACTACGCCCATTCCGTGGTCTATAAATAGGTTTTTGCCGATTTTTGCTGCTGGATGAATTTCTATTCCTGTTAAGAATCGTCCTAATGTAGCGGTGAATCTCGCTAGGAATTTCAGGTTGCAACGGTGAAATTTATTCGCTAATCTATGGAATAGGACAGCGTGTAACCCCGCGTAACAGATGAATATTTCCCACCGTGAGCGTGCGGATGGGTCA
>JQIA01001769.1_pt1 | contig 11606 bp, 12 predicted proteins | sample 811431 | NCBI WGS metagenome assembly JQIA01 (sample SAMN02998118, study PRJNA258478) | marine sediment metagenome | biome: marine; feature: seafloor; material: sediment; isolation source: oil-polluted sediment collected from 3 locations (0.5 km, 0.7 km and 0.9 km)... | place: USA: Gulf of Mexico ... | reverse complement strand
AATTATGAAATTTTCATTTGGCTGGTAACTTATTGTTATATCAAAAATATTATTACTTTGAACCAGCCCTCAGGATAAACCGGAGTGCCAATAGCTCCTGGTTCTTCCATATCTCGATAAGCTCCAGTTACTAAATCTTCACCTATTTGCCAACGTACTGTTTTAGTATCATTAACTCTTTTATTATCCAAATCAATAAATTCTCCCCAAACATCAGATAAAGATTCACTAATAGCACCTGATTGCCATTCATATTTTAGTTTAGATGTATTTCTTGTAACCGCATGTGTTAATTCATACCCAACTATATCATCAACGACACGACCTTCTCCAAACACCACTTGAGTTCCATTCCAATAGGCTTGTTGCATTGGACAAGAGTAAGATGGGTGACAATGACGAGTAGTGGCAATTAATGTCATTCCTGCTCCATCAATACTATCTCTTCCATGTACTTTAGAATAAAAATTATACGTATCTCCAAAAGGCTAAGTTGACATCTGTAATAGCAGAAACAGGATCATTTTCATTACGTTTAAGTTTTCCGGGTAAAAAAGCTCCTACAATATTATTGTTGTCATGTATATTCCTATCCAATGCAGTATAAATTGTAGTTATACTATAAACAATTTTTCCCGTTTTTGCATCAATAAGTACTTCTTCAAATTCAGTATTAATTTTCCATATTAATATACTTTTATGGTATTCCATATCATTCATTCCCTGATTGAATATCATTAATTCAGGAGGATCTGTTACTATAACGTCACTGATAGGTATTTCATAAAATTTACTCGCATCTTCTTTAACAAGTTGTTTAGCCTGCTCAACATCAATCAAAATATTCATATCAAGATCAAGTAATTGAGCATTAATATAAATCAGTGGTTCTGGTTGATCTTCTGGATGTGCAGAATGCTGTATAAATGGATTAGGATCAGTATTTATCTTTGGGAATAATGATTCGTCTATGAATACAGGTATAACGCTGCCACGCATTGATTCTAACTTACCTGATATTCTGTTCATAATCACGACCAAACCAGAACCATATACAGGAATATTTTGGTATTTTTGTTTTAAACTAATAACGTAATCATCATAAGATATGTGATATTCAGCATCAAAACTATCTACAGTAAAATAATTTCTTTCTTTTTCTGTAAAAAGATAAGTTTTAACATAGTTAACTGCTGCTGCAATTGGGTCTTCTGTAGTAAAATATTGTGAAATTGGCAAATCATCAACTGGTTCATACTTATATTCTATTCCATCCTCATTTCTATCAAGTGGTGGTAGCGGTATTTTAGCTGCTTCTTCTCGTAACTTTTCAAATGCCTCGATTTCTGCAACATAGGATTTTTCTGCTGGAACTAAACTGATACCCTCAATATCACTATATTTTATATCAATTTTCCCTTGTTGAGTAATTCCACAAGTAGTTGGATTTATTTTATAAACTAGCAACTTCTTATCTTGATGAAAACCAAACAATAACTCATTATTTGACAATGCTTCCAATGCCTCTATCTCTGGTAAATCCTTAACTATTTTACGGCATACTTCTCTAGCATTATTACCATCATATGCCCATAATACTGCACCATTTTTATCAGGTTCAGAATCAAAAGCATTGGTTCCATGTAAGTTTTCCACCGCATAAAGTATTTTTCCCTCATTATCCCAAGTTAAATCCTCAATTTCTCCGTTATAACCAATAACTAAAGTAGCTTTGCCAGTAGCTTTATCAATAAGTAAGTAAACCTTCGCCTTGAGCCCAACCCCATAAGGTATAATCACTTGGCCGAAAAGATAATCCGTCTACTTCCTTAAAATGGTGTTCATCTGTTTTGATTGCTCCGATTCTTACTGGAAAACCATTAGTTGGGTCAACCCAATATAAATAACCGGGATTATCAGTATCATCCCCGGAAGAAACGTAAATCTTTCCATCAAGTGGATCAACATCAAGTCCTTCAATGTCTGCTCCTTTGCGTACTGAACCTAAATGATTAACGGATAAGTCAGGAGAAATTATAAAAAATTGTGAGTTGTTTAAACCTTGATCGTCAACAGCATAATATAAGTCCTCAGCTGCCCAAACCATTTCACTAAAGAACGTTACTGCTAACAAATAAAATATTTTTTTATATAGCATTACACATCTCCTTAAAATTTATAACTATGCTTAATTTAAAAATTATGATGGATAGTCTTTATCTATTAACTTATACATACTTTTATAAGTTATTATTATACATAAAAAAAGCAAGACAGACATATATCTATCTTGCAGCTTTAAATAAGTTTTGGTGTGGAATAGCTCATAAATTAATGATTAACAATAGCTAAATGACATCCAAAAGCATTAACGATTTTGTTTATAGTTTCAAAGCGTGGATTTCCATCAGTAGATAGTGATTTATAAAGACTAGCCCGACTAACACATGCCTGTTTAGCAATTTCTGTCATACCTTTTGCACGAGCAGCAGTATTTAAAGCATGGATAAATTCTTCTGTTGTGCAAGTTTCAGAAGCTTCTTTGAGGAATTCACGGATATCTTCATCAGTTTCAAGGTATTCAGCTAGGTCTACTTGTCTTGTTTTCATGATTTACTCCAATTTGTCAATAATTTCTTGGGATTTGGTAATATCTTTGTTTTGCATTGATTTATTACCACCATTCAGTAACAATATGGGAATCACGAATGGTATAGTAAATCCGTAAACCACCGCCAAATGTAAATCGTAATTCAAATAAATTTTCTGTTAGTTGTTTGTAATCACCAAAATTTCCTTGTTCGACACGTGTAAGCCTAGTTACTATTCTGACTTTAGATTTTCGGTCTTTTAAGTTGTCAAACCATTTGTCGTAATTTTCCGTATTTTCAATTGTGTACTCCATAATTAATTGTATCCTATAAGATACATATAATCAAGAAGACGTTGGTATATAGAGAAAAACGTTCTTCTAGGAATCTTCTTAACTTTCAGAAAAGACTACGGAAATTTACCTTTTAACTTAATGGCATTGAGCCACCTGAGTTGGAATTCAGTCAGGACGCACTAGCGTTTTCTGTCTCTACATGACGCTAGTGCGTCAAAAATGGGTTTCAACGCTGGTGCGTAGGAATCAGAAAAACTCAGACGTAGCTCTATTTAGGAAAGAGTCTATTAATCAGAAATTGTAAAAAGCTCAACGTTTGAACACTTACTTTCACCAATTTTATTAGAAGAAGTAATTCCAACATAATATGAATCTCCTTCTTTAAGGATAGCGGAATCTGATGTCTTCATTTCCATATTAACTTGTTTAATGGTATTTTTTCCAGTATATGGATAAGGAGTATAATACAGAATATATTTGTCTACATTACTCACATTGTTCCATGAAAGGCTTATAGTTTTACCATCTATTGAAGTTGTTAACAGTGGAGCTTGTGGTACTATGTCAGTTTCTGGCAGCAAATCATTTTGATATTTATCAATAATATTTAATATTTTTTTAATGGCATTCTTTTCTTGTAAAATGTCAGAATGAGAACTTCCTATTAAATTAGATAAATTATTTACTTTAACAACTTCATCAACACATTTGATGCTATCACGATCTTTTGTTTGGTATGCTTTCAAACTTTCGACATCTGATGAAAAAATAATTCGATATGGACTTAAAACATCAATTCCCATTTGACTCCAAATCTCAACAATCCCATCTCCAGTAATATAATAACCTTTTTCACTATCTAAATCATCACTATAGCCTAAATGATAAACATCAATATTACTATAATAATTATCATTAGAAGAAATATCATTAAGCTTACTTAATGCTATACTATCTCCGGCTAAATTAACAGCAGCATTTCCTCCTTTATGAGTATAACTTCCAGCTGCTATTCCTCCCCAGCTTTGTCCACCAAGATTAGGTGTATCAATTGTAATTAATGCCTTAATATCTTGTTTTTTCTCATTTTGAATATAAGCTCTTGAAGCTAAACCACCCATAGAATGGCCAATTAAAATAAAAGAATTTACATTAGTAACTTCTTTTATATTATCAATTACTTCTTTTAATTCATATCCTTGAGCATCAAAAGTTAAGTGTTTATTATTAGAAAAATTAACTGCAAAAACTCGATAGTTTTTAAATTTATCTTGTTTTGTTTTTAGCAATTTTACTGAATTATTTTCAGAATCAGTGTCTAATTTCCATTCTATACTTGATATAGTAAAATTTCCTTTATCAAGCCCAAAAATATGTTCTTTTGCAGAACTTCTTATTCTATATTTAGCCTGAGCATTGATTCCACCTGTTACTTTTGTTCCTAAACTATTACAATCTAATAGTTCGTCAACCCCAAAAGCATCCCAACACTTAACATCATCATTAATACTACGTGTAATGGCAATTTCAATATATTTTTTATCATCATCATGAAATTGTTGGTTGATTTCTTGTGCCATAGTCTTCCATGTAGATGAACCACTTGATAGACCATGTACTAATATAACCGCAACATCTGAAGAATCAAGATTATTAGAAGAAGGTACAACATTTTGTAAATCAATAGAATCAGCCTTACATATACCTGTTAAAAGAAAAAACAACCATATAAAATTTTTCATTTGTATATTTTTCTACAATTTTATATAAAAAAAGTTAAATTATATATCTTTTAAAAACAATGAGTTAAAAAAATTTCTATGAAAAATCTATAAAATTACAATCTTTAATTACATTATTTATAAAATAATTTTTTAATTAATATTTAAATATTGCTACAACACGGTGGGCAACACCATATCACCCACCATACCTCAAACGACCTTAATTAAACATCTCATGGGTAATGTTCTTAAACCAACTATGAGCATACATAATCTCACGTTTGCGGGTTTCAGGACTAGCATCAATAGCAGACAAACCACCAGCACCCTTAATACCAACAATCTGACCATCAGCATTTAACTTATAAACCATAGCCACCGACATACCGAACTCCTCACCCACAATACTATAACAAGTATTCACATAAGAAGGCTCTTCCATATCTGTACCTTTTAAAGCAGCTATAACAGCAGCAGCACAAACCTTAGCTTGAGAATTAGCAGCATAAGCAGACTTAGGCATCTTACCAGCAATACAAGCATCGCCAATTATATGGATATCTTTATGTAAGCTAGACTCAAAAGTACGCTGATTAACTGGACACCAACCTTTATCATTAGCTAAACCATTAGCAGTCGCAACTTTACCAGCTACCTGTGCAGGAATAATATTAATTACGTCAGCTTTATGCTCGTCTTCCATCTCACCAGCAATCACAGTCATATTCTTAGCATCAAGCCCAGTAATATTACCGCCGTTATCAGAAGATACCCATTCAATCATACTGTTATCAGTGCCATAACCATATAATTCAGTCCAACCTTTAGTAAACAAACCTTGTTTGGAGAATTTTTGGCTAGAATCAAGAATCAACACTTTAGATTTAGGTTTATTCTTCTTCAGATACATAGCGATCTGACTAGCACGCTCGTAAGGTCCAGGAGGGCATTTAAATGGTTTAGGAGGAGAGGAAATTATAACTTTACCACCATCTGGCATAGCTTCGATTTGCTTACGTAAAGTTACAGTTTGAGGACCTGCTTTCCAAGCATGAGTGATGGTTTCAGCTGTTTTTTCATCATAGCCATCAATTCCATCCCATTTAAAAGCAACCCCTGGAGATACAATTAAACGGTCATAACTAATGGTATCACCACCAGCAACTTTAACTGTCTTCTTAACTGGATCAATTTCAGTCGCTGCATCATGCACCATTTTTACGCCATACTTATCCAAACCACCATAACCAAACTTAATGGAATCAATAGTACGATCACCACTCAACACTTCATTGCTTAAAAAACAAGTGAAATAATTTTCATCTTGTTCAATTAAAGTGACATCAATAGTTGGATCAGCCATCCGAATATATTTGGCAGCAATTGTACCACCAGAACCGCCACCTATTACTACAACTTTTTGTTTAGCTTCTCCAGCGATAGAAATGTAAGGAAAACCTAATGCACTAACAGTAGTAGCACCAGCAGTCAAGGACAAGAATTTTCTACGATTTAAATCTGACATTGGGTTCTCCTTATTTAGATTTGGTTTGACTACCATAAAAATGAACTAGGCTTTCCAAACCGGCCTTACCTTCCTTATCCAACATCTTCTTCATTTTCTTTTCCATCTTACCATCACCAGCTTTTTCTCTTTCTTTAGCAGTTTTGCGTGAGCCATCATGAAAATCAGCTAAAGCGTATTCAAGATATGGCATCCACTGCCCAGCTAAAACGCCTTTTTTGTTATCATATCCATTATCTTCATGACATTTCTTTTCACAATATTTATTATGAATTTTCTTACCTTTTTTAGCTTTTTTAGCATCAAATTCTTGGGTAGGTCGTACCAATTCTTGACCACCAAAATACTCAGCCATAGCTTTGAAATCGGCATCGCTATAACCTCTAGCAATCCGTCCCATAATGGTAGATGGAACTGCATCATTTTTATAATCTTGCATCGATGACACAAAATCTTCAGTATCCATAATTCCAGCAATACTTGGATTAGCTGGACCAACACTGGAACCAGATGGGCCATGACAACTAATACAAGTTCCAACTAATAAAGATGGAGCATCACCACCTGCTAAAGCTAGTGGGCTAACTATTAATCCTGCTGTTAGAGTTACAAATTTGAGTGTTTTAAAATACATCCTTAACTCCTTAATAATGGATGAATACAATGATTCAGACTATATGGGATTGTTAAATAATTGTTAATTTTCCCCATTGATATATAAATCATAATAATTTTGTACAAATTATATTTATACCATGTGAAATTTTACATCTATTCAAAAAAAAGTGCAAATATATATAAAATATTAATATATCTAAATATTATTATATTATAATATAGTAATATTATTAATTTTGTTTAAAATGCAATTTATCTTATTTGAGTTGATTGACCTATAATTTGGATAAATATCAAATTAATATTGGATTTTCCTACAGTTTTTGGCTTTTTAAAAATGGTTTATTTTTTGCTTAATTTGGTAAGTAAAATATTATTTACAATTAGTAATTATAGAAATAAATTTACTAATTTTTAGTTTACTTAAATAGCACAGACGTAGGAATAATACAATGACCAAATTTCCCATAAGTATTGATAAATATATAAATTCTATTAAAGAAGTTGGTATAGTAGCCAGTTTGCATATTGACGAATATGATACTCTAATTAGTTGGAAAGGAGACCTTGGTTATTTGGGTATATCTGATTTGACAATAAAGAAATCAGTTATCAATCAACTAGGTTTTTTAGAAGGATTGTTACCAGCTACAGATACGATTGTATTGCGTTTTGTAAGTTTTGTTGAAGAATATTATACTCATGTACATATTGTATCTTGCGATAATAGTACTTATGTATTATTGTTTGATGCTACTTTTGAGTATGAACAACAGCAAAAAATGCAACAACAAATTAATGATCTTAAACTTTTAACTTTATATAAAGATCAACTATTAAGGGCTTTGGAAGAAAAAAATACTACCATTAAGCAAGTTGATAAATTTAAAAATCAGTTTATTATTAGAAAATTACAGTCTTTAGCTACTGCATGTAAGAAAAAAATTTATTAAAGACTTTCTTAAAGAAGTGTAAGGAGAGGAACTTGTGGCAATACTACAGAAAAAAATTTGTATGATTGGTGATTTTTCAGTTGGCAAAACCAGTCTAGTTGCTAGATTTGTACGGCAAACTTTTTCTGACAAATATTTAACAACAGTTGGTGTAAAGATAGATACAAAATTATTGACATTACCAGATGGCAATCAAATAAAATTTATTTTATGGGATATTGCAGGTAGCGAATCTTTAACAACAACAACTGTATCTTATTTACGTGGTGCTGCTGGTTTTTTTTTAGTGGTAGACGGAACTCGTCTCCCAACCTGGGACAGTGCCTTAAATTTACGACAAGCAGTTGAAAATCAAATTGGTAATAAGCCTTTTGTTATATTACTAAACAAAGCTGATTTGCAAGAACAGTGGGAAATGAATGAACAAGTAATAGAAGAAAAAACCAAACAAGGCTGGAAACTATTAACTACCAGTGCTAAAGATGGTATGAATGTAGAACAAGCATTTTTAGAATTAGCATTACTGATGACTTAAATTATATTTAATTTTGAATACTTGATTTAAGCTTAAATAATTTTAGAATTAAGTACTAAGAATTAGATTTGGAGATAAAAAAAATGAATAACATTCCTGCAAGTGTTGTTGGATATATTCAATCGATGTGGATGGCAGAAATGATTTTGACTTATCTGCATGTTGATACAGAAGGCCGTTTAATTGATTGGGGCGGATATCCACAGCATTATGGTTTAACAAATTTAACCAAAGATAAATTAGTAATTGAACAGGTAGATTTTTTAGATGGTTTTTTAGATATTACTCATACTGAGGTACTACAATATTTAAATATAGGAGGCAATCGTTGTATAAATGCACATATAGTGCCTTTAGATGGTGGTATTTATGTTTTATTATTTGATGTAACTGATGAACATAATAAACAACAAAAAATGCAGCAACAAGTAAATGAATTAAGTCTTTTAACTTATCGCCAAAGCCAATTATTACAAGAATTAGAAACTACAAGAAAAAAATTATCAGAAGAAAAAGGACAACTTGAACAAGCAATTAAATTAAAAAGTGACTTTATAGCTACATTATCACACGAATTGCGTACTCCGTTAACCTCAATTATGGGTTATACTAAATTATTAGATGATGCTAAACAAGCTAATGATTATGAAACAAACTATTTAGATAGTGTTAAAAAAAATGCTAATCATTTATTATCCTTAATTGAGAACGTTCTTGATCAAACAAAATTAGAAATTGGCCAAATAGAATTACATCCTAATAATTGTAACGTAAAACAAATGTTAGAAGATTTAAAATCTCTATTTTTACCAATTGCTCAAGAAAAAAGTTTATTATTTGATATTAAAATTCCTAATAATTTACCAGCCCAATTAGTTATCGATGAATTACGCTTTCGGCAAATTTTAATAAATTTAGTAACTAATGGTATAAAATTTACCGATAAAGGTTTTGTGGAAGTAAAAATAACTTGGCAAAGTAATCGGTTAGAATTTATTGTTACAGATAGTGGCCCTGGTATTCCTTCAGAATCTCAACATAAAATTTTTACGGCTTTTCATCGTGAAAGTACTACTAATACTTTGCCTGGGGCTGGTTTAGGATTAAATATTAGTTATCATTTAGTAGAATTGATGGGTGGACAACTTTCTGTGGAATCATCACCACAATTTGGTTCTAATTTTACTGGTTTTATAACAGCTGACTCAGTACAATTTCCCATTAATAATAATATTAATCATGTAAATCATACTAATATCAAAGTATTATTAGTTGATGATAGTATTGACTTACGGACTCTAATAGAATTATATTTGGAAAATGACGGTTATGCAGTTATAACTGCAAGTGATGGACGTGAAGCAGTTAAATTAACATTACAAACTAAACCAGATATAATATTGATGGATATGCAAATGCCAGTGCTTGATGGGTATAATGCAGTACAACAATTACGAGCTAAAAAATTTACTAAACCAATTATCGCTTTATCTGGTTCTAATATGGAACACGATCGTAATTATGCATTTGAAGTAGGTTGTAATGAATATATGACAAAACCAATTGATCCAGAAACTTTATTAAGTGCAGTCTCTCAAATTATTAAGTAATATTTAGTTATAAATAATGATATATCATAATAAATGCTTAATTTTAATTATTTTTTAATTCCAAAAATCTAATTATTTTTTGAGTTTTTTTTAATAACCTGTTAATATATTTAAAAATATAATACTAAGAAGGCTTTAAAATACTGCTTTATAAGTTTATCTAAGAGTTGTACAATTCAATAGTCCGGACAGTTTTTATAACATATTGTTATTAAAAGTATTTTTTATTAATATGATAAAACGCTTAAATTTCAATAAGTTAATTTTTAAATAAATTGAAATGTTAAAAACTGTCCGAACTATTGACAATTAATAGTTAGATTGCTCCTAAGCAGATATTATCAGGAGAAGCATTCGAACTAATTATAAGCACTAGTGAGGAGATAATAGCTCCCAATATTTTGTTAAGTTCTCCTCAAATCTATTAAGTTAATCAAAAGGGCATTATGAGACCACGTAGCAAAATCTTGATTGTTGATGATGAACAAAGTCAGCGCATAAAGCTAGAGTCCATGCTAAAACAAGAAAATTATGATATAACATTATTGGCTGATGGTAGAGAAATATTTGCAGAATTAGCTAGAATGATGCCAGACTTAATTATTCTAGACTTAATGATGCCAGGAATGGATGGTTTTGAAATTTGTCGGCGAATTAAAACGGATACTCAATTTCAAAATATTCCAATAATTTTAGTTACTATTTTAGATACCAAAAAAGCCTTAACTCAAGGGATTGATGCTGGTGCAGATGATTTTTTACAAAAACCAGTAACCTCATTGGAATTACGGGCCAGAGTACGTTCCATGTTACGCATTAAAAAACAATATGATGAGTTACAAGCTACATTACAAATGCGTGAAGAGTTGTCCAATATGATTGTGCATGATATGTCTAGTCCAATCATTTCGGTATTACTACATGCAACGTTAATGGAAGAAAAAACTAAGGACTCAGAATTAAAAAAGCATTTGGAAATGATTCGTTTGTCAGCCGAACGACTTGATTCTTTTGTCAACGATATGTTGATGTTAGCAAAGATGGAAGAAAGTAAATTACGTCTAAATCCTACCGAAGTTGACGTTAATCAAATGATTTTAGAAGCAGAAAAGCATTTTAGTATAATTGCTCATTCCAAAGGAATTGAACTTAAATTAGTATTACCTAATCCGTCATTTACCATGCAATTGGATCGGAATTTATTTTGGCGAGTGATTGGTAATTTATTGGCTAACGCTTTACAATATTCACCAAGCGGCAGCATAGTAACATTAAATTTAAGCACTAAATATGTTGACAATAAACCACATTTATATATGCAAGTAATTGATCAAGGTAGTGGGATTCCAGAAGAATATAGAAATCGAATTTTTGAAAAATTTGAAGTGGTTGATTTAAAAAAGCAAGGTATAATACAAGTAGGGCTTGGTTTAACCTTTTGTAAGATGGCTGTTGACGCTCATGGTGGCACAATTTCAGTTAAGCCTAATAGTCCACAAGGTTCAATTTTTGTAGTAGACATTTAGGTACTACTGGCTGGGAGACCAGGATTCGAACCTGGGTTGATGGAGTCAGAGTCCATGGTCCTACCACTAAACGACCTCCCACCTGATAATAAACTACAGACCTGACAGGTTTAAACCTGCTAGGCCTCACATACATAATTTTCTAACGTTTAGAGTATTGTGGCCGTTTACGAGCTTTGTGTAAACCAACTTTCTTACGTTCAACTTTACGAGCATCACGAGTAACAA
>JQIA01001768.1_pt1 | contig 11608 bp, 11 predicted proteins | sample 811431 | NCBI WGS metagenome assembly JQIA01 (sample SAMN02998118, study PRJNA258478) | marine sediment metagenome | biome: marine; feature: seafloor; material: sediment; isolation source: oil-polluted sediment collected from 3 locations (0.5 km, 0.7 km and 0.9 km)... | place: USA: Gulf of Mexico ... | reverse complement strand
GTACAAACAGATCCCATCAACATGATTGTCGCAGTTCCAGCCGTCCAACATTCACCAATGTTTGGACACTTTGATTCTTCACATACCGTGCTTAATTTATTACCACGAACATTTGATTTTACTTCTTGATACCCTTTACCTGTAGGGAGGCGAACTTTTAACCAATCAGGTTTTCCTCCGACTAATTTGGTTGCCGAATTACCTTTCGATTTAACCCCATCTTTAATAGCGGAAAAACCTTTCTCAGTCTCAAATTTTTTACCGCTAACAATGACTTTAATCGGTATTTGGCTATCAGACATTTGACTCTCCAACATTGGCATCGCTCGAATGATTGTAATCTAAATATTTCATAATAATCGGTTTAATATTTTTCTCTACATTACACAATTCATTAAGCTTACTTAGAACAGATGTCTGGGTTACTTCTAAGCCTTGATATCCACATGGATTAATCCGCAAAAAAGGCTCTAAATCCATTTTAACGTTAAGCGCTAAACCGTGAAAAGAACAACCGCGTTTAATTTTCAAACCTAATGAACATATTTTTTTATCATCGACATATACGCCGGGAGCATCTGCTTTTGCTGAAGATTTTATTTCATATTGATTGAGCAACTCGATAGTAATATTTTCAATCGCGGTGACCAACTGACGCACACCCATTTTTTTACGCCTTAAATCAACCAAAAAATAAATCACTTGCTGACCGGGCCCATGGTAGGTTACTTGACCACCACGATCGACTTTTACAACGGGAATATTTCCAGGGGCTAATAAATGCTCATCTTTCCCCGCTTGCCCTTGAGTGAAAACCGAATGATGCTCAACAAACCATATTTCATCTTGAGTATGTTCATCACGATTAACCGTAAAATCTTTCATCTTTTTCCAAATAGGTTCGTAGTCTTGACGGCCTAGTTGTTTAAAAAGACAAGAGTGGTTTATTTGAGTCATAGGCGTCATGAATCCAAATAAAACAACAAATTAGAGACAAACCTTTACACATTTCAAATCATTAACCGCTAGATATATTTCGTCAAGTTGCTGTTTTGACTCAGCTAAAAAACTAACAGAAACGGCCACATAGGTTCCTTTTTTACTTGGATTTAATTTAGGTACATAATCACCAGGTATAAATTTATTGATCACTGAAATGATTTCATCTTCTGCACTTTGATCCGCAAAAGCCATTGCTTTAAATACAAAATCACAAGGGAAATTCCAAAGTTGCGCGATTGCTTCTTCTTCTGTCATATCGTTTTTATTCGTCATTAAATTAAATCCCCCTCAATCCCCCTTCGCAAAGGGGGAAGTGTTACAGAACCGCACTATCTAAACACCGCAATATTTTGTCGGTTTAAGATTAAAAATATCTAATTCAGGGATGAATTAGCTAAGCGCACAAGGATGGCAGTTAATTGCTCCATGCATAAACTGCACCTCCTACATCCATGTAGGTCGTACAGCGTTTTTTAATCTTGAACTGACAAAATTAAAACAACTCCCCAAACCAACGACTAATCCCATCAGACATCTGCCCAAAAAATCCAGCTTCTTTAATTTCTTCTAACGCAACTAATGGAAATTCAGCCACTTTATCTTTACCCAGTGTGAAAGTTATTTTTCCAATCTCTTGGTTTTTAGCAATTGGCGCTTCAATATTTTTTTCTACCACATAATTCGCTTTTAAATTCTTGGCTTGTCCTCTAGGAATGGTTAAGTAGATATCATGGCTAATACCTAAACTTAGAATTTCTTTATCACCCATCCAGATTTTTTGTTGGTGTAACTCTTTTCCAGCGCTAAGAGGCTTGATAGTTTCAAAAAATCGAAAACCATAAGATAAAAGCTTTTTACCTTCAACCTTTCTAGCATTTTTACTTTTTGTTCCCATAACAACAGATATTAAACGCATATCATTTTTGGTAGCAGAGGAGACTAAACAATAACCTGCAGCATCGGTATGACCTGTTTTTACGCCGTCAACATTTAAACTTTCATCCCAAAGCAAAGAATTTCGATTAGGCTGTTTTATGCCATTATAGGTAAACCATTTTTCTTTATAATAAGCATATTCTTCTGGAAAATTTCTAATCATAGCAGCGGTTAATATGGCTAAATCTTTTGCGGTAGAAACATGACCTTCAGCTGGCAAACCATTAGAGTTTTTAAAATGACTATTATTCATTCCAAGCTCTTCGGCATGTTGATTCATTAATTGTGCAAAAACATCTTCGCTACCAGCAATATGCTCAGCTAATGCCACTGATGCATCATTACCCGATTGGATAATCACGCCTTTTAATAAGTCTTCAACACTGACATCGGTATCAACTTTAATCCAAGTCAAAGAGCTCCCCTTAAAAATGGGGTTTTGTGCCCAAGCATTTTCGCTAATATGCACTTTATCTGTTAAGTTTAAATTTCCAGCGGCAATTTCAGCAGAGACCACATAACTGGTCATCATTTTAGTCAGACTGGCTGGAGGTAAAGGCAAATCTGCGTTATTTTCAACTAAAATTTTACCGCTAGTATAGTCCATTAGAATATAGGACTTAGCTGATAATGATGGTGCTGCAGGTACAATTGCTACTGCATTAAAGGACGTTAAAAAAACAACGAAAAAAACAGTAACTTTAGAAAACAAAGATTTCATTCAAATGGCCACAAATAGTCAGTCAATATGGAAAGCTTATTCTTTCCACTAAAAACAAGCATTATACTTAATCTTCGTAGACAATTCGAGGCTTACCTAGTTCCTTTATATCCAGCGTTTTAGATAAACTTTCTGCTATTTTAAGAGAATTGATAGGTCCAATCCTCACTCTATATAAATTTTTACCATTTCTCTTAATTTTACTGATCTTAACTGGCAAACTAATTTCTTTGTCTAGCACCTTTGCTAGCTTTTGAGCACTTTCATAGACTGAGTAGGCTCCTACCTGAACAAAACGATCTTCACCTTTGTGCTGAGACTCTAGCCAATCATAGTTAGATGCTGATCTGGTATTTTGGCTATTAGACTCTAACTTGGTTTTTGAGCTATTTTTCTTGTTAACGCTCATACTCTCAACAAGTACTTTAGCTGTTCCCTTTTGTGTCATATCTAGCATATGAGCGGCGGCATAGGATAAATCAATAATCCTACCTTTAACAAAAGGCCCCCGATCATTAACTCTGACAACCAAATGCTTTCCATTTTCTAAGTTAGTCACTTTAACAAAACAGGGAATAGGCAACGTTTTATGGGCGGCGGTTAATGCCAGCATATCGTAAACCTCGCCACTTGAGGTTCTACGTCCATGAAACTTGGTTCCGTACCAACTAGCAATACCTTTCTTTTTATAGTTAGCTGCACTTTTCTTTACTTGGTAGGTTTTTCCCCTAACCACATAGGATACTGGATTGCCATAAGCACTTTTTTCTAATGTTGTGGCTACAACCGGTTTCGTTTTACTCAAATCAATAACACCTTTAGGTGCAGAATCTTGAATGTTTGTTTTATGAGTTGTACATGAAAAGACTAAAAGAAGTAAACAGCCCCCGAGAGCAATTTTTGATAACTTATTTGCTAAATCACTCATTAATATTAACCTGGTAATAATTTTTTATGCGTTTGAATTCCCATTAAAATACCAAAGGAAACCATTAAAGTGACCATAGATGTTCCGCCATAACTAACCAAAGGCAAAGGCAAGCCCACCACGGGTAAGATCCCTGTCACCATACCAATATTAACAAAAACATAGACGAAAAAGGTTAGGGTGATCGCTCCAGATAATAACCGCGTATAGGTTTCTTGCGCTCTTAGTGAAATCAAAAAACCTCGTCCTACTATCCATAAATAAGTAGCTAATAAGATTAGTACGCCGGTAAAACCGAATTCCTCGCCTAAAACTGCAAAAATAAAATCGGTATTCCTTTCTGGTAAAAACTCCAATTGAGACTGAGTTCCCTGCATCCAACCTTTACCTTGCATTCCTCCTGAACCTATCGCAATTTGTGATTGAATAATATGATAACCTGCTCCTAACCTATCTTGTTCTGGATTTAAAAATGTCAGCACTCTTTGTTTTTGATAAGCCTGCATAACAAATAACCAATGTATCGGCGCGTAGATAACAATAAAAAGAAAGAGCGAAATTAATATTCGCCACCTTATACCCGCTAAAAAGATAACAAAAGCGCCTGAGCTAGCAATTAAAATAGATGTGCCTAAATCCGGTTGAATCATAATTAAAAAAGTAGGTAAAGCAATTAAAGCTCCCGCAACAAATAGTTCTTTAAAATTAGGAGGTAGGCGCCGCTCACTAAAATACCAAGCAACCATCATCGGAACTGCGAGCTTCATTATTTCAGAAGGCTGAAAACGGAAACCGCCAAAACTTAACCATCTCTGAGCACCTTTACCCATTTCACCCACTAAGATCACTGCCACTAACATAATAATGCCAATTGCAAAAACAACCGGTGTCCATTTTTTATATACTCGAGGTGGGATCCAAGCAAAAAAGAACATGGCTCCAAAAGCAATCAGTAACCGAATTATTTGTGCTCTTAACTGCAACTGGCTTTCGCCTGACGCGCTATAAAGCACCATCAAACCAAATCCCATTAGTACCAAAAGCCCCGCCAAAAGAGGCAAGTCAATATGTACTTTAGCTGCAAAACTTTTATTACGACGGTCTGACATATCGCCGCTTAACAAAGCCATTATTGAACCTCCGCTAACAATTTATTTTTATTTTGTAAATCAAAATAAGCATCCAAAACAACTCGTGCAACAGGTGCGGCACTTTCCCCTCCATGACCTCCATTTTCAATCACCACCGCAATAGCAATTTCAGGGTACTGCAAAGGTGCATAACCAATATAAACGGCATTATCATGAAACTTCTCATCTATTTTGTCTTTATCGTACTCTTCATCTTCTGCAATTTTTATTAATTGTACCGTTCCGGTTTTACCAGCAGATTTGTATGTCGCTCCTCTAAAGGCCGTTTTTGCAGTTCCCCAAGGAAAATGGGTCACTTTCTCCATCGCTTTCCTAACAATATCTAGATTTTGTTCATCTCCAAAATTCGGCTGTTCAAGTGCAAGTAGAGGTTCAACACTCTGCCATTCTAGAGCATTTTTTGATGCTATTTTAAGTCGTAAATTATAACGGCGTTCTCCTGTTGCTAATAATCCCACCGCATTGGCTAATTGTAGAGGCGTCGCATTCCAATAGCCCTGCCCGATCCCTACATTGACCGTATCACCTGGAAACCAAGACCGATTTCTAGCGCTCCGTTTCCACTCTCTTGAAGGCATGATCCCTTTAAGCTCTTCTCCCATATCAATTCCTGTACTTCGACCAAAACCAAATTTCAACATCTCAGAAGAAATTAAATCAATACCCATTTTATAAGCCAAATCGTAAAAAAAGGGATCGCAAGATTGAGTAATGGCTTTACTCACATCTACATGTGTACCATGTCCGGTCGGTTTCCAATCTCGAATAATACGTTGCTCTTTGGTTGGCATCACCCAATAACCAGGATCATTTATGGTAGTTTTTTTAGTAATTATTTTGTTTTCAAGTCCGACCCAAGCTAGCATCGGTTTTATCGTTGATCCCGGAGAATATAAACCTCTTAACGCGCGGTTGAATAACGGCTGAGAATTGGAACTTGTGAGCTTTGCATAATCTTTTGTCGAGATACCTGTCACAAAACTATTAGGATCATAGTTGGGGGTACTCACTAGCGCCAGAACATCACCGTTTCTAGGATTGATCGCGACGACAGCACCTCGGTACTCTTCCATTGCTGCACTCGCGGCTTTTTGTAAATTAATATCAATAGACAGTTTGATGTTAGTGCCGGGAACTGGCGGGTTTTCATCTAAAGCTTTTCCGATGGTTCGCCCCTGAACATCAATTTCAACGGTGCGACTCCCAATTTTTCCATGTAAGATTTCTTCGTAATATTTTTCTAATCCGACTTTCCCAATAAATCGAGTGGCTCTATAATTAACCGTATCAATTTGTTTTAGTTCTTTTTCATTAATACGCCCAACAAAACCAAGCGTATGCGCTAAGATATTTTTAAAGGGATAATGCCTAACTAATTGTGCTTCAATTCTAGCACCTTTTAAGAGGTGACCATTTGCAGAAAATATAGCCACATCTTTTTCAGTTAAACGTGTTTTTAATTGAACACTTTTAAATCGTCGAGCGCCTCGCATTTTATTCTTAAAACGAGTTAAATGCTTTTCTTCTATTAATTGAAGCGTCTTTATTTTCTCCAATAATTTATCTATATTTTTTACTTGTTCGGGTATCACTTGAATCGAATAAACTGATTTATTTTCAGCTAATAAAACACCATTACGGTCAAAAATAAGCCCTCGATTGGGTGATACTCTTTGCACACTAATTCGATTGTTATTTGACCGTGTTTGATAACTTTCATGCTCAATCACCTGAAGAAACCAACTTCGAGCCAATAATAAAATAAATAGAAGGATAACGACTATAAATGCGAATAGGGTACGCGTAACCAATATCTCACGCTCTTGACGGTGATCTTTAAATGCAGGCGATTTAAATTGGCTAGTTTGCTTTAACATGAATTTATACAATTTTACTCATGATGAATGATGACCTTAAACTTAGATTAAAAAACATCATTCTCGATGATAAGGATGATTAACCGTCACAGACCACGCTCGATAAATTGCTTCCGCCAAAATAACTCGCACCATAGGATGTGGAAAAGTTAATGCAGATAATGACCATTTTTGTTGTGCTCTCGCTAAACAGTCTGCTGATAAACCATCCGGACCACCCACTAACAATGCAACATTACTTCCATTACCTTGCCAATTAGTTATTTGCTTAGCGAGCTTTGCTGTAGTCCAATTATGACCATTAACTTCAAGCGCCACGATCCAATCAGACGGATCAACCGCTTTCAAAATTAATTGACCTTCTTTCTCTTTCCACTTATCGGCAAGTTGATTCTTAGTTCGTTTGGCTACAGGGATCTCAATAAGTTCCAAACAACAATCTTTAGGCAACCGTTGAGCATAAATAACAAACGCCGTCTCAATCCAACCCGGCATCTTTGTTCCAACAGCAATCAGTTTAATTTTCATAAAATATATTAGGTTTTGAGCAAGTGTTTAAGTTGTGGTTCAGGTTGCTCCAAATATTTTCAAGTTCAAGGCGAAAAATGAGCACATAGTACTATATGTAATCATTTTTTAACGAAGAAATTGAGGATATTTGGAGTAAGCTGAATCACAACTAGGCCCAGAGTTTTTCTAGCTGATAGTAATCTCTAGTTGTTGGCTGCATCACATGCACAATCACATCACCGCAATCCACTAAAACCCACTCAGATGCATCTTCGCCTTCAATTCCGATTGGTGGTTTGCCTGCTTCTTTTAACGACTTTATCAATAATATCCCAATTGATTTAACGTGCCGTGACGATGTTCCACTGCAAACAATCATAAAATCGGCAATAGTGCTTTTTTCTGCGATTTCCAATACTTTAATATCGTTTGCCTTTATCTCTTCTAACTGCTCAACGATAAAATCTTTTAACTCATGCATAATTTTCACTCTTTAATTAGTTTTCTAACAATCGTCACCTGAAGGTTCTGATTCACTTAAACGCATCTAAACAAACTATTTATGCTAACCAATTTTTAACAGATTGATTAACTTTCATCTTTTCTCTTAATTCAGTAGACGAAATATCGACTTCTGGTATTTCTAAATAAAAACAACATCCTGTTGTCTCTGTTTCTAATAATTGGTTGCTTTCTTGCTTCGCCTCAAACCCGTAATTACCGGCCAGACTAATCCAATCACTCAAACTCTCTTTTGGCCTATTAATTACTAATAGATTACAATAATTAGAAAGTTCTCGATAATTTTTCCAACAATCAAGACTGTTAAAATTATCAGCACCAATTATCAAAAAATGGATAGTTGTGACCTTTTCATTTTTCAATTCTTTTAAACTATCTATAGTATAGCTTTTGTTTCCACTCTCTGTTGTTCTCAACCCTTCTCTTTCATCCACTTGCATTTCAATTTTTTGTTCTAAGAAGTATTCTGTAAAAATTTCTTTCAGTTTTTTACTTCTATCAAAAAAACTGCTAATAGATTCTTTTTTTAGAGCAGGTATTGCACATGGCAAAAAACGAAAAGTGATCCTGCAATTATTTTTGTTACTGCTGTTATTTCTATAATCTTGGCTATTGTCTTCAATTATTTCTTTAATATGACGGATAACTTCTTTAACCAAATTGATATGCCCTTTATGCAAAGGGTCAAAACTGCCACCATAAATAAATTCCAACTCTACATTATCTCGTCCGGTGTTATCCGATTCTGGATTGTCCAGCTCCACACTAACTGACCTTTCGATTTTGTACAGCGGATTTCCATATGTTTTTTCCGCTTAAAACCCATAAACATGATTCAAGCTCTAACCAGACGTTACCATCTGCTTGCCCTTTAATCATTTTATCTATTTGAGCACAACGGATCACTAAGCTTTGCCATATACCATGAGGCAATCTTGAAGCTGCATTGATGATCAATCTTTTTTTACTCTCCCATATAAATATACCGTTTAATCCGCTGTTCGCTGGTCGCCCACTATTTACGGCATTAGACACTTGATTACAATACTGTATTTCTCTGGTTAAATTAGCCAGTATTAAAATTGGTGGTTGTCCTTCTTGCTTAAATTTCTGCAACATTTTAACGGCGCGTTTACCTCGCCCTTCTAGTGCCTCATCCAAACATAAGAATACAGTAAATTTAGCGCTATCCGAAATCACCTCTAATAACTCTTTTTTTCCTATCGGTTCATGTTTAGTTTTATCGGTATTCAATAGCGATAATTTTTCGATCGCTTGGCTCGCAGCCAATAAATTCCCTTCTGTTTTTTCCGCTAACAAAGTACACGCGTCCATTTCAAGATTAATCCCTTGAGAGCTAGCTCGACCAACAATCCAATTTGGAAACTCAGTTACTTTAGGTGGCCATAACTCTTGAATTTTAGCGCCTTTAGAAATTGTTTTATACCACTTGGTTGCTTTCGCTTTCTTATCCAGTTTTGGAAACCTAATGAGGTACCAATCATCTTCACCCGCGACAGACAACAACTCTATTAACGCTTTTTGAGCCTCTTTGTTTGGTTTATCTTCAAAGCGAATATCGGTTAATTTAAGCGATGCAAATAATGACATGCTCGCGCTATTAGCTAACAAATCAGACCAATCATATTTTTTATGAATGGTTACAATTTCAATTTCTTCTACTCCTTTCTCTTTTGCCTGCGCAATGATGCCATCACTAGCTTCCTGAACCAGTAACGTTTCATCGCTTACAATTATATTAAGTTGATGCATTTTTTATTACTGACTCAAACTAGGCTTTACGTTAATATTTTTGTTAATCTTTACACTGCGCTGATTACTAAAGGCGGAAAACTGTTGTAAAAACTGAAGTGACAAATGATTTTTCATTTCATTTAATACGATTTTTTCTTCGGTTTTTTTACCAATAAGATCATTGGTATCAAAATAGTAATGTCGACTGATCTTTAGTGATTTTTCTTTTTCCGAAAACTCACCTTGATCATTGATTCTTACCGATGCGTTATTCTTTATAGGAGTGTTGTTTTTTAGAGATGCGTCAAGATCCATTAGAATTTCTTTATTTTCAGCCATGACAAAATCAAATTGCATAATAAATTCATACTCATTCGTTCTACCATTAGTGTCTAAACCACTGGCATAACGAGCCAATGAAGACTTTAAGATAAATATTTGGTAATTTGATTCTTCTGGCTTATTAACAATTTTGACCTTCGATAATATTAAAATTTTACGAATGTTTGATTCAAGCCTTTGTTCATCTTTAATGACGCTAATATAAACCTTTTTCTCTTGTAAACTACTGGCCGACAAATTATCCAAACTACCTCGCAAATGAAACCCGCACGATGCTAGCCCCAGAAATAAAGGCAGTGAAATCAGTAGTTTCAGTAAACGATTATTCATTATTTATAAACCAAAAGTTGCTTAACTTGCTTAGTTAACTACGAGATTAATCAATCGTCCAGGAACAACAATGACTTTACGAATGGTTTTACCATCAATAAATTTAATAACATTTTCGTCAGCCATTGCAAGCTCCTCTAACGCAGCTTTATCTAAATCAACACTTACTTCAATTTTTCCTCGTGTCTTACCATTCACTTGTAAAATAATCAGTATTTCATCTTTAGTTAATGCGCTTTTATCGCATTTTGGCCAATCAACATCAACTAACAACTCGGATTTTCCTGAAAGACTCCAAAGTTCTTGGCATATGTGTGGCGATACAGGCGATAATAAAATAACGCAAGTATCAAGCGCATGTTTAATCAGCGACTGATCCACTTTATCATTATCTGAATATTTATTGACTGTATTAAGCAATTCCATAATCGCAGCAATAGCCGTATTAAAAGAATGGCGGCGCTCAAAATCATCCGTGACTTTTTCGATTGTTTGATTAGTCTTTCGATACAAGTCTTTCTGATTTTTATTTAAATTGAGACTTGATTGATCGAGAAAATTTATAGCTTCAAACTCACCTAAAGCATTTTCATTATAGGCTTTCCATAAACGACGTAAAAATTTATAAGCCCCATGTACACCATCATCTTTCCACTCCAAAGTTTGTTCAGGAGGCGAAGCAAACATCGTATAAAGTCTTGAAGTGTCTGCGCCATATTCATTAATTAACGATTGAGGATCTACGCCATTATTTTTAGACTTAGACATTTTTTCCATGCCTGCCAAAATTACCGCTTCGCCCGTTGTTTTTAATGTGGCACTGATTGATTTACCTTTGCTGTCTTTTACTACATCAACTTCTTCTAGCGTATGATAATTCTTAGTACCTTTTGCATCTTTAGTCACAAATGTATCGGATAGAACCATTCCTTGCGTAAGGAGTTTTTTAGCAGGTTCATCGGAACTCACTAATCCTTCATCGCGCATTAATTTATGGAAGAATCTAAAATATAACAAGTGCATGGTAGCGTGTTCTATTCCACCAATATATTGATCGACGGGTAGCCAATAATTAGCTTCCTCACTATCAAGCATTGCAGTGTCGCAGTCTGGTGAAGTGTATCTTGCGTAATACCAACTAGATTCCATAAAAGTATCAAACGTATCAGTTTCTCTTTTACCTTTAATACCGTCAATCACAACATCTTGAAAATCAGCGTTGTCAATCAATGGTGAGTTCGCATCGTTGAGTGTTAAATCAGTCGGCAGAACCACTGGAAATTCTTTAGCCGTAACCATTTTACCATTTTCCAATTTAATCATTGGAATAGGTGCACCCCAAAATCGCTGACGAGAAACACCCCAATCTCTAATACGATAATTAACTTGTTTTTTGCCGCGACCTTTTTGTTCTAGCCAATAGGCAATTGCCTTTAATGCTTTATTAGATGTTAATCCATCAAACTCACCTGAATTAATCAACGTGCCTTTTTCCGTGAAAGCTGACTCGTTAATGTCACAAGTTGTTTTATCA
>JQIA01001766.1_pt1 | contig 11612 bp, 11 predicted proteins | sample 811431 | NCBI WGS metagenome assembly JQIA01 (sample SAMN02998118, study PRJNA258478) | marine sediment metagenome | biome: marine; feature: seafloor; material: sediment; isolation source: oil-polluted sediment collected from 3 locations (0.5 km, 0.7 km and 0.9 km)... | place: USA: Gulf of Mexico ... | reverse complement strand
GCAAAATCAGAGAACACTATGAAACAAGATACACACCCTCAATACAATGAAGTTTCTGTAACCTGTAGTTGCGGTAATGAGTTCAAAACTAATTCAACACTTAGTGGTGATGAATTACACATAGAGTCATGCTCAGAATGTCACCCATTCTATACGGGTAAACAACGAATTGTTGATACGGCTGGACGAGTTGATAAGTTTAACAAACGCTACCAGCGTTAATAAACAGTTCATCTTTTTAGTTGTAAAAAATGCTGCCTTTGGGCGGCATTTTTTTTGTCTTCAAAAAGGAGTTAAGATGCTTTGTCGCTACTTTATTTTACTGATGCTTATTGCTGGGTTATCAGCTTGCGCCGTTAATCCTGTAACTGGTCAGCGTGATTTTGTGCTGATGTCGGAATCTGAGGAGTTAGCATTAGGGCGTAACCATAGTAAGCAGGTGATGAAGCAGTATCGAGCCTACCCGGATGTGGCTTTACAGGGTTATATCCAGTCTGTTGGTAATAAATTGGCAAAGGTTGGGCACCGTACAAATTTGTTTTACCGTTTTACATTACTGGATAGCACCGAGGTTAATGCGTTTGCTTTGCCCGGTGGTTACATCTACATAACCCGTGGCTTATTATCATACTTAAACAGTGAGGCTGAATTAGCGGCGGTATTAGGCCATGAGCTTGGGCATGTTACAGCGCGACACTCGGTGCGACAGCATAGCTTATCGACGGCGACGAGTATTATTGGTGGGCTTGTTACGGCTGCATCAGGTGTGCGTGAGGTCGGTCAGTTAAGTCAGCTATTAGGTACGGGAATAGTTAAGGGCTATGGACGAGAGCATGAGCTTGAAGCGGATGGCTTAGGGGTTGAGTATTTAGTGAAAGCGGGTTACCCAGCGTCTGCAATGCGACAGGTGATATCGATATTAAAAAATCAAGAACTATTTGATAAGCAGTTAGCGCGCGAGCAAGGCCGTGAGCCACGAGTTTATCACGGTGTTTTTGCTAGCCACCCTGATAATGACACGCGTTTACAAGAAGTATTGAGCCGAACGGTTGATCATGTGAGGGTAACTCTTCCTAGGCAAGATGAAACGTTTCTAAAGCGCTTAGTTGGGCTAACATATGCGGATAGTGCGCAAGATGGAGTTATTAAGGGGCGTACCTTTTATCATACAGATTTAAATTTTAAAATTAACTTCCCGAAAGGCTGGTTAATTAAAAATAAGCAGAGCTCAGTTGTGGCAATGCCTCGTGCAAACGATGCTTTTTTTCAGCTTAGTATGGAAGATAGAAGCCAAAAATCAACACCTAGGAAGTTCTTAAGAGCTAAGCTCGGCTCTGCAAAAGTACTGAGTGAGCAGCCGTTAACTGTGGCGGGAAACGTGGGTCATAGCTTGCTGGTTAAAGCTAAAACACCTTATGGTGTGGGTATGGCGAGAGTGTCGGTGGTGTTTATTGGTCAGCGTGCTTTTTTATTTTACGCAGCAGTGAAAAAGTCCAGCGAGTTTAAACGTTTTGATAAGCAGTTCTTAGCCAGCATTCGAAGCCTTGCAACACTAACTCGGGCGGATAAAGCGCGTGCAAAACCCTTAAATATACAATTAACACGGTTGGGTTCAGGGTCTAGAAGCCTAAATTCGATAATAAAACGCTCGCCTATTTCACATCATGCAGAAGAGCAAATTAAGTTGCTTAATAATATTTTCTCTACCGGAAGGCTTAAATCAGGTGACCTGATTAAGATAGTCCGTTAGAATTGTACGTTGAGAAAGAAATTATTTTAATAAATGCACGGTTTGTTGTGTGCGGGCAGAGCTGAACTTTGCCATAGAATGGAGTTATAGATGTCTTTGAAAAATTTAACGTTAACGGATAGCGAAACTGGGAAAAGCGTAGAGTTACCATTATTAGAAGGTACTTTAGGTAACCCGACCATTGAAGTGAAAGGTATTCCGGGTGCGTTAGGGTACTTCACACACGACCCAAGTTTTGGAACAACGGCGAGTTGTGAAAGTGAAATTACTTTCATTGATGGTGATAAAGGTATCTTGCTACACCGTGGCTACCCGATTGATCAATTGGCTGAAAATAGTACATACCTTGAAACAGCTTATCTATTAATTCACGGTGAACTGCCATCTGCAGAAGAGCTTGAAACTTTCACGGGGATTATTCGTCGTCACACAATGATTAACGAATCATTGAAAAAGTTCTTTGATGGTTTCCGTCATGACGCTCATCCAATGTCTATGATGATGGGTGTAGTTGGTTCATTAGCAGCCTTTTACCATGAAGGTTTGAACATGAACGATGACGAGCATTTAATGATTTCAGCTCATCGTTTAATTTCTAAGTTACCAACTATTGCTGCTGCTTGTTATAAGCACTCAATTGGCGAGCCCGTTGTATACCCACGCAATGATTTAGATTATTGTGAAAACTTGCTTTACATGATGTTTTCAGTGCCTTGTGAAGAGTATGTGGTTAGCCCGGTAGCGGCTAAAGCGCTTAACTTATTGTTTATCCTGCATGCTGATCATGAGCAAAATGCAAGTACTTCAACCGTTCGATTGGTTGGTAGTACAGGTGCAAACCCATTTGCTTGTATTTCAGCGGGTATTGCTGCGTTATGGGGCCCTGCACACGGTGGAGCAAATGAAGGCGTATTAACAATGTTGGATGAAATTGGCACTGTCGAAAACATTCCTAAATTCTTAGCAAAAGCAAAAGATAAGAACGACCCATTCAAGTTGATGGGTTTTGGTCATCGAGTTTATAAAAACTTTGATCCTAGAGCGACTATTATTCGTAAAGTTTGTTACGAAGTGCTTGATGAAACAGGCATTGATGACCCAATGTTTGAATTGGCAATGAAGTTAGAAGAAGCTGCGCTAAAAGATGAGTATTTTGTTCAACGTAAACTGTACCCAAATGTTGATTTCTACTCAGGTGTTATTTATAAAGCATTAGGTATTCCTGTTAGCATGTTTACCGTCATGTTTGCTTTAGCTAGAACATCAGGCTGGGTATCTCATTGGTTAGAAATGATGGCTGATCCAACAGGCAGAATTGGTCGCCCACGTCAGTTGTACACAGGTGCAGCTAAGCGTGACTACGTAAGCGTAGAAAAGCGTTAAGCGATAAACTCTAGATTGTAAAAAAACGCACCTTTAGGTGCGTTTTTTTATGCGTGTGTATAATTATCTTCAACGGCGGTTATTAATAAAATAATAGTCGTTGGTAGTTATCACGCTAGACTGGAGCCCGCTTTTCAATGAGTAGAAAAACTTAAGTGTTATTATTACCTAGATAGGGGAATTATAGGGAACGTAGTTAATACCGCATTTTGAATGAGTTAGTGCAGGGAACAGAGGGCTTAAAACCTTAGGTTTCTAATAAGTTTATAAGCTATCATTCTTTCTTAAAACGAAAACACGGAGAAAAAATGCGATTAGGCATCGTTATGGATCCTATTGGATCTATAAATATAAAAAAAGACACCAGCTTTGCGATGCTGCTTGAAGCACAAAGCCGTGGCTGGGATTTGTTCTATATGGAACAGCAAGACCTATACTTGTTAGATGGCGAGGCTCGAGCTGTTTGCAAACCGCTTAATGTTCAGCGTGATGAAAGCCAATGGTTTGACTTTGTTGAGCCAGTTGACCAGTCATTGAGTGAGCTGGATGTGATTCTTATGCGCGTGGATCCACCGTTTGATATGGATTATATCTATACAACATATGTGTTGGAGCAAGCTGAAGTTGATGGTGTGCTGGTGGTAAACAAACCGCAATCATTACGTGATGCGAATGAAAAGCTATTTACCGCATTGTTTCCTCAGTGTTGCTCTCCAACTTTGGTCACATCGCAAACCCAGCGAATTAAAGACTTTTTGACTAAACACGAAGATATTATTGTTAAGCCTTTGGATGGTATGGGGGGCGCTTCAATTTTTCGTTTAAAAAAACAAGATCATAACTTGGGTGTGGTATTAGAAACAATGACGGATCATGGTAAAAAATTAACCATGGTGCAACGTTACTTACCTGAGATAAAGCAGGGCGATAAACGTATCTTGATTATAAACGGTAAGCCTGTGCCTTATGGTTTGGCTAGAATTCCTGCCGAAGGTGAAACACGAGGAAACTTAGCGGCTGGTGGACGAGGCGAAGGGCGTGAGTTGACCGAAAGAGAATACTGGCTATGCGAACAAATTGGCCCAACACTGGTTGAAAAGGGGTTGATGTTCGTTGGTTTAGATGTAATTGGCGATTATGTGACAGAAATTAATGTGACCAGCCCAACATGTGTGCAAGAGTTAGATAATTTATATGATTTAAATATTAGTGCTTTATTAATGGATTGTATTGAAGAAAAACTAGCCTAATTGTGGATGCCGCAACAACTTCACCAACCGATAAACTAGGGTTAACTTTTTTTATGGCGGGCATTGTGCACGCGCTACTTATTTTAGGTATTAGTTTTGATGTTGATATGCCGCGCTCAATGGCGAAAAAACTAGAAATTATTTTGGTACAGGCGCCTGATACGAAAAGGCCTGATAAGGCTGACTTTTTAGCACAAGATAATCAAGTGGGTAGTGGCGAGGCAGAAAAAAAAGCACCCAATAAACGTCGTGCCTCAAAACAGCCTTCCGCAGAGTTAGCGCCCTCTCATGCTATGAATAATCAGCGGGCTAAGACGCAACCGCAACAGATGTTCCTGCAAAAAAAATCAACTGTTGAAGTTGCTGCGAGTGAGAAGAAAGCAGTTGATGACAGTAAAGCCATTACGACAGCTGATTTGTTAAGGCAAAGTGAAGAAATTGCTCGCTTACAAGCAGAAATTATCGAACAGATGGATAGCTATTCAAGGCGTCCAAGGGTGGTGCGGATCAATTCAGTGAGTGCGCATAAGCACATTGCAGCTAGCTATGAAGCAGCGTGGCAACGCAAAATAGAGCGGGTAGGTAACTTGAATTACCCTGGTGAGATACGGCGTAAAAGCCTCTCTGGTACGTTAGTGCTGAGTGTTGAGTTATATGCAGACGGTAATTTAAAGAAAATTACAGTGAATCAGCGCTCAGGGCATAAAATTATTGATGATGCAGCGATCAATATTGTTAAACTGGCGGCTCCCTTTGCGCCATTTCCGATAGAGTTGCGACATGAGGCTGATATTTTGGTCATTACTCGGACTTGGCAGTTCAAAAATGAAGGTCTATTGCGTACACGTTAATAGGCGAAATAACGTTAATAAATTAAATGAATACAACAAACTATTTAAGCAATAATTTCCTAATTGCGATGCCGGGTATGGAGGGTGATGACTTCTCTAAGTCTGTTACTTACTTATGCCAGCACGATAAAGAAGGCGCGCTAGGCCTTGTGGTTAATAAACCTCATAGTATGACTATGGGGGATATATTTAAGCAATTGAAGGTGACTCCAGCAACACCAGCGGTCGCTAATATTCCATTATTTCATGGAGGCCCAGTACAACCTGAACGTGGTTTCGTATTGCATAACCCCGTGGGTAACTGGGATTCAAGCATGTTGATTAATGATCGATTAGCGTTAACGACATCAAAAGATATTTTAGAAGCCATTGCGTTAGATAAAGGCCCTGAAAAATGGATTGTAGCGCTAGGCTATGCAGGCTGGGGCGCGGGTCAATTAGAGAAAGAAATACAGCAAAACGCATGGTTACATGGGGTTGCTGATGAGGATATTGTTTTTGATGAGGCCATTCCTTTACGCTGGGAGCTAGCAGGGCACCGTATTGGTGTTGATCTGAGTCTGATGAGTACCGAATCAGGTCGCTGTTAATGGCGATATGCTTGGGTTTTGATTACGGTGTTAAAAAGATAGGTGTTGCAGTGGGGGATACTGAAACTCATATCGCCAATGGTGTAAGCACTGTAAAAGCGGTTAATCAAAAAACCGGTTGGGGTGAAATTAGCAAGCTGATAGAAACCTGGCAGCCGAAGAAAATGATTGTCGGCATTTCAAGAAAAGAAGACGGCAGTGATAATGAAGTGACGCCTAGAATGCTTCGCTTTTCTCGTCAATTAGAAGGGCGTTATCAGTGTGAAGTTGAATTATTTGATGAAACCTTAACAACCTTTGAAGCCAAGCAGCTACTTTTTGATGAGTTGCAACTTAGTGCAACGAAGCTATGGGAAGTGCAAGACCAGTTAGCTGCCCAACTTATTTTACAAAGCTGGCTAAATCATCAACAACAGGAATCGTAAAAAAATGGATGCAGAGCTAAACGCAGCGGATATAGATGGCATTATCGACACAATGGCGCAGCAGTTATTGGCGACAATGAGTGATAAGGGAATAACAGACCCATTAATGATTGGTATACATACCGGCGGACTGTGGGTTGCTGAGAAACTACATCAGCGTATGGCGTTAACTAAACCGTTGGGTGAAATTGATATTTCTTTTTACCGTGATGACTACACACGTATCGGCTTAAACCCACAAGTTAAACCTAGCCAAATTCCCAGTGAGGTTGAGTCGGAAGATATTATTTTGGTCGATGATGTCTTATACACGGGGCGAACTATTCGAGCTGCGCTGAATGAAATTTTTGATTATGGTCGTCCTAATAGCATTACCTTAGCGGTATTGGTTGATCGAGGGCAGCGAGAACTGCCTCTGCAGGCCGATGTTATTGGCTTGAAACTGGATTTATCAGCACAAAAACAGGTAAAATTGACAGGACCAGCGCCGTTAGCGCTAGAAACTAACCGGAATTGATAGATATGAGCTCTAGCGAACAAATGGCTAGTACATCCTTCAAAGCACCTGATAGTTCCAGTTTACAACTTAACGATCAAGGTAAGCTTCGCCACTTTCTCACCACCGATGGTCTATCGAAAGGAGTGTTGACCGAGATTATGGATGTTGCCGAATCTTTTTCCAGCGTTTCTGATCAAGCAGTTAAAAAAGTCCCCTTGCTACGTGGTAAAACGATTGTTAATCTTTTTTTTGAAAACAGCACTCGTACCCGTACCACTTTCGACTTAGCCGCCAAACGTTTAAGTGCAGATGTTATTAATTTAAACATTGCCACCTCGGCGGCTTCTAAGGGCGAAAGCATTCTTGATACCATTCGTAATTTAGAAGCGATGCAAGCAGATATGTTTGTCATTCGACATGCCGATAGTGGCGCAGCACACTTTATTGCTCGTCATGTTGCGCCTCATGTTAGCGTTATTAACGCGGGTGATGGTCGACACGCGCATCCAACGCAAGCGATGCTGGATATGTTTACCATTCGCCGAGAAAAGAAAGAATTTAGTGACTTGAAGGTCGCCATTATTGGTGATATTTTGCACTCAAGGGTGGCGCGTTCACAAATTCAAGCCCTTAATATTTTAGGCGCTAAGGAAGTTCGAGTGATTGCGCCTAAAACGTTATTGCCGAGTAATATGGATGCCTTAGGGGCACATGTTTATGGTGATTTACGCAGTGGTTTAGACGATGTAGACGTGATTATTATGCTGCGTTTACAGCGTGAACGAATGCGCGGTGCTTTATTACCCTCTGAGCATGAATATTTTGAGTACTTTGGATTAACTGAAAAGAAGCTGGCCTACGCGAAGCCGGATGTTACTGTTATGCACCCTGGCCCGATTAATCGTGGTATAGAAATGGATGCAGCCGTGGCGGATGGCCCTCATTCAGTTATTTTGCAGCAGGTAACGAACGGTATTGCTGTTCGAATGGCGGTTATGGCACTGTGTATGGGGCATAATACCGCAGGTAAAAAACCATGAATATTAAGATAGAGAATGGGCGGGTTATTGACCCGGCCAACAATATTGATGGCATCTATAGCGTTTGTATTGCAGAGGGAAAAATTCAGCAAATAACGACATCACAGACGGATTTTATTGCTGATAAAACCATTGATGCAACGGGGCAATTGGTTGTTCCAGGCTTTATCGACCTTAACGCGAGTCTTAGAGAACCGGGCTATGAACAAAAAGCCAGCATTAAAAGTGAAACAAGGGCTGCCGTATCCGCAGGTTATACAACACTGTGTTGCTTGCCTAATACCAAACCCGTCTTAGATACACCCTCAGTTGTACAATTAATTTTGGATAAAGCCGAGCTAGCTGGGTTTGCTAAGGTCTTGCCGTTAGGTGCGCTAACCGTTGGCCTAGAAGGTAAAACCTTAAGTGAAATGTATGCGCTTAAAAAGGCAGGTTGTATTGCGTTAAGTCAGGCGCCGAATAGCAATATTGGCAATCAAGTACTTAGGCGAGCGCTGCAATATGCGAGTTCACAAGATATTTTGGTCATTTTGAAGCCTGAAGACCTTTCTATAAAAGATGATGGTGTTGTTCATGATGGAGCTATTAGTTCTCGCTTAGGTTTGCCGGGTATTCCTGTATCGGCAGAAACGATAGCGATTGCTCAAATTATTGAGCTAGCGGAAGAAACGGGTGCGCGTGTGCATTTAACGGGCGTATCGTCTGCCCGAGCGGTAAGGATGATTGCTCGCGCAAAATTCACCAATGATAAAATTAGTGCGGATGTCCATGCGCATCAACTACATTTAAGTGAGTTAGATGTGGGTACCTTTGATGCTAATTACCATACTTCACCACCGTTACGTACAGCAGAGGATAGAGATGCGTTGATTGCAGGTGTGGTAAAAGGTGTTTTTAGCGTGAGTTCAGGTCACCGTCCACATAATGTAGAGGCAAAGCAAGCACCATTTGTTGCCACAGAATCAGGTATTTCTAGTTTAGAAACCGTGTTACCACTGATGCTTAAATTGGTTGATGATGGAGTGTTAACGTTAAGCCAAATGATTGACCGTTTATCGGCTTCTCCTGCAAAAGCATTAGCCTTAGATAGTGGGCATTTGGCGGTTCAAGCGAGTGCCGATATTTGTATTGTAGACCCCAATGCAAGTTGGCTCGTTAATAGCGATAGCTGGTTAAGTCGTGGTCATAATAGTCCCTTTTTTGGGTGTCAAATGAAAGGCGCAATAAGCCATACCTTGGTTAATGGCCGTTTAGTTTTCGAGAAATAATGCAAACAAATACACGAAACACCATCTTTGTAGAAGATGCTGAAATACTAAGCCAGCAGGCTTTTGAAGCAGACCAATATGTTTTAAGGTTGAATGCGCCTAAGTGTGCAGCAACAGCAAAGGCAGGGCAGTTTGCACATATTCAATGTGATCCTCAGCGCCGTATGCGTCGCCCCTTATCCATTATGCGTGTTTCAGCGAGTGAAGGTTGGGTAGAGTTTTTGTATAAGGCTGTGGGGGAAGGGACGCGTTTATTGAGCCAGCGTTTATTAGGTGACGTGGTTAATGTTATGGGGCCTATTGGTAGGCCCTTTGAGTTATTGGCAGATAAGCCTAGGGCTTTATTATTAGGTGGTGGTGTTGGTATTCCACCGATGATTAGTCTATCAGAAGAAATAAAAGAGTCTCACTCAGCTATTAGCCCAGTGGTGTTTATGGGCTCAGAAGTTCCTTTTCCTTTTGAACGAAGCGCCTCATCGTTAACGGTTGATGGGTTAGCAGAAGGAAATAGTGACTGCTTACCTTTGCTTGAAACTTGGGGTGTTCCTAGTCGCTTAGCCAGTTTGCAAAATTATGAGGGCGTCTACCAAGGTTATATTACCGATTTGGCGCGAGATTGGTTAAATGCCTTGAGTGAATCTGAACGTCAACAGGTTGCTATTTATTCTTGTGGTCCTACGCCTATGCTTAAAGCGGTTGCCGCTTTAGCAAAGGAATTTGATTTACCTTGCCAAGTGTCTCTAGAAGAGTATATGGCCTGTGCTGTGGGTGGCTGTGCTGGTTGTGTCGTTAAAGTAACAAGCTCTGAGGGTGAGGCAATGAAGCGAGTTTGTGTCGATGGGCCCGTTTTTGAGGCGGGCACGGTATTTAGCGAAGGGTGAAATACCTGCACTTAGGCCTGCTATTGTTTTATTGCGGGTTTATTTTTTACTTGTCTGGTCAAAGTTCCTTACCAACACCGATGCTTTTCCCCCATCAGGATAAGTTGTTTCATGCTGTCGCCTATGCAGTGATGGCATTCTTAGCCATTAATGCCTTTAAACATCAAATTAAACCCTATAAACGAGTGTTAGTTTGCTCTTTTGTATTTTGTGCGCTGTATGGCCTAAGTGATGAATGGCATCAGTCCTTTATTGCAGGACGAGAGGCGAGCGCTCTAGATTGGTTGGCTGACTGTGCAGGTTCTTTGCTAGTGCTAATCACTTATCACAAAATAAAAGAATATACCTACTCAGTGCTGTCTCGCTATTCTTGAGTTGAATAACTTCACCAGTAGAGATAGTTTGCTATAAAATAAAACTAACGCTTGCTAGATTTTTTAGTTTGAGAAAAGTAAGCTGACATATTGTTATATGTTGAGGCCCATGGAGGCGACTTTATTTAGCCGTCATTCTTACCCGAGCTCGTGTACGTTGCGTAGAAGCCTCATGTATATAATGAAATTTGATCTGTTATCGCTATGTATAAGAGCGTATATCTAATGGGTGTGGGATTAATTCGGTAAATTATAATTAATTTAATAAATCTCTCCTATACTTGCTCTACTGGCTGCAATTTGATTTTTATAGAAGGTAGTGGTAACTGTGTGGACATAGACGATGAAAAAAACAACACTTAAAAAACGATTTACCACCGCAATAGTACTAGGTTGTCTGACATTCTTATTAGTACTTTTCGGTGTTCGAATGATGGGTAAGGTCACATATCTTGCTCATTTAGAACGTGTGCATATTGTTGCGACGACGAATATGAATGATGAGCTAATAAAGGATCAAGCGTCAAGGCATCTTTTTATGGAGCATGCTATTCATGCTGCTGCACAACCACCTAAGCTTGATGAGGCACTTTTCCCGGTTGAAAGATCGTTGTTTAGGTTGTTAGGGCAAGGATATTTGTTAGATTTAGCTTATGCTGATATAGAGGACTTAGAGACAGTTATTAATTACACTAAGGCATCAAATCTGGAATTCTTATCTGATCAAGAAAAAGCTGATTTAGAGAAAATGATGGATGCGGTGCGTAGTAACTCTGAGCGATTTGGTGTTGGTTTACGTGATGCCGCTAGCTTTGTGAAATTGGTTGTTAACCTCATTGTTTCAGTTAGTTTGGGTGGTTTAGTTTGGTTGATTTTTAATATGATGCGGTGGACGATTCCGCCTTTGTTACAAACAGCTGCGGACTTGAAGAAAATTTCTGTGGGTGATTTAACCGTTAATATTGACAATATTGGTAGTGGTGAAATTGGTGATATGCAACGCTCCGAAGCTCAAATGATCAGCGGTTTACGCGAACTTATTAATAGTGTTAGGGCGGTTGAAAATGATTTAACAGTAGCAATTACAGACTCATCGGTTGCTACTTGTCAGATGATTGCGGGAGTTAGTAGCCAAAAAATAGAAACATCTAATTTAGCGAGCTCTATTGGTGATATGGATGTAGCCACCGCAGCCGTAGCAGAGGCATCATTAGCGGCTAAAGCTAGCGCCCAAGAAGGTGAGCGTTCAGCGCAACAGGGCCAAGTGGTTGTTGCAGATGCCTGTAGTTCGATTAATGCCT
>JQIA01001765.1_pt1 | contig 11612 bp, 5 predicted proteins | sample 811431 | NCBI WGS metagenome assembly JQIA01 (sample SAMN02998118, study PRJNA258478) | marine sediment metagenome | biome: marine; feature: seafloor; material: sediment; isolation source: oil-polluted sediment collected from 3 locations (0.5 km, 0.7 km and 0.9 km)... | place: USA: Gulf of Mexico ... | reverse complement strand
TGCGGAATTCAATAACCGCATTCAAGGGGACGTCTCGACCATTTCGTGCTGGTGAGTACGTTATGACGCGGCCTACTTGCGTATCTACCAAATCGCCAGATGAAAAATTAATAATCAACTGCTGTTCCAGCAAGTTACCACTTAGATCTTGAACCAAATCAACCACAAGCTGGTAATCTGTACTTTTTTCAAGAAAAACCTTAGGGATAAGCGTCACAAGTCTATGACTGTTATCGATCGTTCGATTAACAACTACTTCAACACCACCCGTGAATAACTTGATATTTGCAATCGATAAATTACTAATAGCCTCATCGAATCGAACATTTAACCTTGCGTTCAAAGGAATATCTACTTGCCCGTCAACGACAGAAGTAGATGAAATAACAGGACTGCTACCATCAGGCTCAAAGCTAGTCGTAAAATAATAATTACGTTGGCTCAACGCATTACCAAATAAGTCTTTTATCTGACCTGTTAGTACTATCCGATGCTGACGCCCTACTAAAAAAGCAGCATTTGGTGTAAATGTTAACGTTTGGTTATCATTAAGCAGAGAGACAACACCGTCAATTCGCTGGTTAGTTGACGTGTCGATAACATAAAATGCCTCCTCGTCGATAGTGAGTGGATCAATGCGTTCACTCAGCACCACATTCAACAACACATTAACGGGCACATCGATACTGCCATTAATAGGATTAACATCAGCAATTGTTGGCGCTTGTGTATCTACCGTATTACCTGTGACAAAACTAAATTCATACGGGCTTGTTAAAGCATTACCTGCTCTATCCTTCACTCCTGCGACAATAACCGAATAGCTGGTAAAGTCTTTAAGTAAATTAGTCGCAGTGAATATTAAAGCACTGCCATCACTACCCAACCGAAGACTACCGGAAATTTCAAGAACACCGTCCTCTAAAAGCAGTAGCGAATCACTTTTCACTGATTTAACAAGAAGCGGTTCATCAAAAAATATCTCTACTGGCGTATTTTCTGGGCTACCCTCATCCAAATCCCCTGGTGAACTGGATGACACCATTGGCGGGGTAATATCAGGGTTTTTTGGATCCGTTTCATTTTGTATTTCAACACCATCAGAAATCCCATCGTCATCAGTATCTGCATTATTGGGATTAATACTTCGTGCTATTTCTTCCCCGTCACTGACGCCGTCATCATCACTATCTGAATCCTCCGGATCTGTGAACCAGACATTTACCTCTTCTTGATCACCCAATCCGTCAAGATCCGAATCAGGTTGAACCTCAACTAAATGACTTTCCGAATCCCCAGAGTTGCCACCTAAATCAACAGCTTTTGCAAAAAGCTGCAACGACTCCTTGTCACTAGGAATCGTATAGTTGACCTGATAAGGGTATGTCGTATCCTGACCAATCTTTTGCCCGTCAACATAAAATTCCACTTTACCAACCGCTACATCATCATCTGCTGACGCTGTTAAGGTAACCCTTGACGCCTCAACCACAACAGCGTTATCTGACGGTGAAATCAGCTCCACACTTGGTGCAACTCCGTTGTTATCATTCAGCATGCGATATTGTGCAATAAAGAGACGTGTATTGCCCGTTGCGCCATAATCCTTACTAACTACATAGCGTTCTTCTGTAATAAATGCATGGGTGTTGTCAACCGCAACCCCAGTTCCTGCATAATCACCAAAAGGTGAAAGGTTTATTGTATTTTGGAAGAATGGACTATCTAGAACTTTGGTATTTACATAAGCAACCACATTCGGGAAAAGCTGTTCGGCAAAAAATGCGTACCCATTGGTAACTGCCACATCACGAGGTACAAATCCCTGGCTACCACCAACCTGCTCCAAACTAAAAGTATCCGTTATTTTATAAGAACGCCAGCCGGTAGTATAAGCAGCAACATAAATGTAACCATTATCCATGTCGACATTCTTAAGATTACCAATATTGGTAGATGCTAGGCGTAGCGGATTTTCTCTAATAGAGATATCCATTAATATAAGAGCATTGGCACTAATGACGGCCATTAAGTCATTTTCTACCGATACACCCTTAACTTCTACACTAAGGTCAACAAAACCAACTGAGAATATTTTCAGTGGCTCCGCTATGTTGAAAATTTCAATGCCATTGCCAGCAGTCACATAAGCATAATCACCAATCAACGCCAAATCCCTTGCAAAACCGGCGGTCTCTGCAACAAAGACTTCAACGGGAATACTTGGGGTCGACACGTCAGCGACAACTAGACCGTTATTTCCATCGGCAATATAGACATAGTTATCTCGAACTTTAATATCAATCGCCATACCTGATGTATCTAAAGCACCAATAATCAACGGGTTATTACGGTCAAGAACACCAATTACCTGCAACCCCTCATTACCTGCAGCAATATAGGCAACATCACCCTGCACATCGACGTTGTTCGCGTAACCGGGAATAGTTATTGCTGAAACTGCGACAGGATCAAAATCAGTTACCTCAATATCAACGGTGAAAGAATGCCCACTATTTGTAATAACAACTTGAGTTGTACCTTCGATTCCGGCAAATATTTTTCCATCATCGATGCCGAAGCTTGCAACCGTTAAGTCTCCTGCTTCATAGGTAGTTCCCTCACCTTGAGAGGTCAAATCAATTTGACTTCCATCAAGCATATGTCCAATAACGGTTAACTGGGTGCTGGCTTCACCATCAATGGCGTTGTAAGTTAAAAATAAATCTTCAGGTATTACTGTTATAAAATTCACTGCTTCAGACAGGTTCCCACTAAAAGCATCGGTAGGGTCTGATCCTGTCACCAACTCAAGGCTATCATTGATGCCATCACCATCAGAGTCTGCTAACAATGGGTTAGTAATATAGCCATCAACACCAATAGCAACTTCTTCACCATCATTGATACCATCGCCGTCTGTATCCGCAACGTTTATAACAGTACCTAAACTAAACTCTTCAAGGTTGGTTAATCCATCGCCATCCGCATCTTCGAATGCATCGACTGGATCATTGGGGTTTAATCCATAAAATATTTCTACATCATCAGGTATACCGTCACTATCCGCATCATCCGATGTAACAACGCTAACGCTAGCGACAACAATAGCCCCATCCTTTCGAGTCGTAATCAAGGCAAGTCCCGAGGCAACACCTGTGACAAGCCCATTAGCCCCCACAGTCGCTATTGCATCGTTTGAACTCGCATAGTTAACGCCACTAGTCGATAACGTAACGTCTTCTTCTGTATTATCAGAATAAAGGGCTTTTACCTGTAGTTGAAATGTCGACCCAGCGCCACTAATCAAAAAAGGAGTGGCATTCTCAACAATGAGCGAACGTGGAACCTTCTTTATTGCTCCCGTGTAAAACTCTCCAACGGTAACTATATCATTAGTCAAAACGTTAAAATAATCCGTCTGCCCAACCGTTGTTTTACCGTTTCGTATGCACGTAGCCCTCGCCCTCACTTGCCCCATAAAAGATGGAATATTTGGCAAGGCAAACCGACCATACTCATTCGCCTGAACAGTTCGATTTAACACACTAATAATGCAGTTTTCATCCAATGCTAAAACCGGACGATCTTCGTCTGCCATTAACACATTTGACTGAAAGGTTCCCAAAAAGAAAACCGCACTTAAGATACTAAGAAATCGTTTATTATCCATAATACTATCCGCGAAAGGTACTCGTGATCACTACGATTAAAGGCTCAAGACTTCCTCTTGTGCCTTTATCCCATTAGTTACATTCTGCTTGCTTATTTCATCTTACTTTCAATAGTGGCAGAAAAACGCTCAATCCCTACCGCACCACTAACAACCGCTATATCTTTCATCACATTATTTTCTAGCCTGCCCACAAAAAACTTTGGCGTTCCAGTAACTCCATTATCTTCACCTCGCTGAATATCAGCATACACAGCCGTCTTTTGCTTTGCATCACCCAAACAACGTTTAAAAGTTTCAATATCAAGCTTCATCTTTGTTGCAAGATCCACATACAGCTTTTCGCCTAAACCTCTTTGATTCTCAAAAATGTCATGGTGCATTTCCCAATACTTATCTTGCTCTCCAGCGCAATTATTGGCGACTGAAGCCAACAATGCTTTATCGTGAAAACCGAGAGGAAAGTCCATCACCTGGTATTGGATTTTTCCAGTATCGATAAATTTTTCTTTCAGCGAAGGAAACGTGTTTTTTGCATGACGAGCACAATATGGGCATTGAAAATCGGTAAACTCAACAATGACAACCTTCGCATCCTTACTACCTAATATGGGCTTATTTGAAAGAGCGAAGCTATCTGAAACTTTCTTTGCTTTCTTTCCTCCCTTCCTTTCAGCCAAAGGGTATTTCATTTTACTTAACTCATCAATGCTCGTCTTTAAGGCTTTAACATCCTTTCTCAACTCATTTAGCTGCGTTAGAATTTCATCTTTTTCCCAGCCTTCTTTGCTAGCACTCTGATCTTCACTGACCGAGCAACCACTAGAGACAAACAACAACCCACCAAGTAACATCAGCAAGCCAAAAAACATACTTTTTCTTGAATCCATACCCTTTCTCATCTGTTATTCACACCAATCCATAATAATTAACGAGGTTTTCTTCCCCACAACTCTGCCCGTTTTCGCTTAGCAATTTCGAGCATTTCCCTTCTATTAAAACGAGGGTAATCATACATACCATCAAATATTGCAAAGGAATCGTTAGGGTTATCCTTTTGATAGAAAACGTCTATAGCTGCCCCATTGATTAACTTCGTACAAAGATCATCAATCGCATATTTGTACCCTATGAAGCTTGCAGAAAAAGGTGTGCGTACCCCCGTATACATCTTCCCATCAATCTTATAAGTATACTCAACACACAACTTATACTTATCGCTATTCATCCCGAACATCAGTGATGTCACGGTTTCTATTTTAGTCTTGGCCACCTCCCCCCTGACCATGCAGAGTTTCTCTGCTTCTAACCGAAAATCAAAACGACCAAAAACCTCGCGATCATTTTCAACCTTTTTCAACCCATCAAAAATCCTTTTAAACCAAAAACAAACAAAAGCAAACGATATAAAAAAAACAAAAACAACAAAAACAAGCTTCTCATCCAAAACCAGCCCACCTTTTAGAAATAATACCTACGCCTCCAATCATAGACTTTGTCAAATGGTACTACTCTAATATGTATGACTGCATACAATCATTAGGGTTGTATCTTATTCGCACCGCCCGTCCTTTAGGATACAGTCCTAACTTCGACGCAACGACGTCTCTGCCTTCCCTCCAGGTTTCCACAACACCAAGCCTACCCCCAAGATACGTTACTTCCTTAATACTGTACTCATATTTCACGCTAACCTTATATGTAAATGAAATATAGTCATCTATACCTATGCTTTCTCTTTCATCAACAAATGATTCTTTAATTTCACCGATAACTTCAGACCAACTTGAAACATCTACCTCAACGGCCTTAGCAAGGCTGTCAAATCGATTCTCAACCCTTTTCCTCATTCTAAAAAAGGCAACTAGAAACAACAAAGAAAATAAAAACATAAAGCCAAGCAGCACATATATCGTAATCAAAATACACTTCCTTCTTATATCGTCAAAAAACCTATAACCGAATAGCTGACACAGACTTGGTGATATATTCAAGAAGATTCTTCGACTTATATATTTCATTCGAGAGCGTTATATGTGCCATATTAACAATTTCATATTGGCCCTGCCGCTTGAGTACAAATATGGGGACTAATCCAGACATTTCTCCAAACCCTGAAACATACAAAACATACAGAGGATCCGCCTTTAACACGTACCTTGGGGTTATACCTCTTATTGTTGTTAAAAACCCATCAAACTCTTCACTTTCCACTCCCGAAAAAGAAAGAGCGGACCCTTCATATCCTGGGAATACGTTCACAATCTTACTAACATTTTTTTCTTCAAACGATGCCTGTAAGTCTACAACCGCGCCTAACACGTTCACCATTTCTGCATCAGAAGACTTACTATCAACACTTTCTCCAAAAAAACGAATATTAAATGCATTCTCATCTTCACCCTTTACATTACTGAGAAAACTAGCACTACTCATATTCGCATAGTACTTAATCAAATAGTCACTAAAACTAACAAACAATGCCTCATCATTATTTTTTGCTTGTTCGACAACCCAATAACCTAGTAAATGTTCAAGATTGCTCTCACTTGTCGCGGTAAAAACAGACCGCTGGTTAGCTAACCCCTTAAATCTTATCAACATATACTTCTTATGGTCGTTCAATGTAGCTCCAAGCAAAAACGCATGTTTATCCGAATATTCAAAAACTCCTTCTAACGTTACATCTCTAAGCTTTGCCCAAATATTCCTATGAACATCAAAAGATTGTTTATCTGCAGCACTACCCTGCTGATCAATTAACACTGCCTTCATGCTTGCATAATCATTTGTATCCATAGCCTTAACAAACACTTTCAGCGCCTTTTCCGCGTTATTCCCTGGTTCGCGAGAGCTAAATACAGAAAGTAACTCACCATAGTGCTTTCCTTTAGAATACATTAGCGCATCAGTCTCGATAACTTCACTTTCACTAACAAAAGGTACCTTGATAAAAACATTGCCCTTGTATTCAGCCAGATACACATACCCTATCAGCCCTACAGGTAAAACCACTACAATAAAAAGCATCAAATAGAAAACACCAAACTTCTTCACAATCAATCTCCAGTACAATATTTCAAGGCAGGCCCGACACTTACGCCTAGAGCCCCTTTATATTTAATTCCGTCTACTTTGAGCCAGGCAGAGACCTCCATCGTACCCTTTATCCCATCGAAACATAACTTCCCGTTTGACGGATTGCACGTCGATGCCTCAAAGACTCCACTAGCCCCCGCACTAACCTTAATAACACCGGCTGCACCTGCACACTCTTCAAGTGTATGACCATCGGTCGATGTCTCAAACTGACAAAGCTCTGCGGAAACTTCAGCGCTTAAGGTCAATGCCCCCCCCGCAGTAACTTTACCACTTACACAACTTTTAGATGAATCACAATCATTATGAGTTGTTCTAACCGTACCGGTTGCAGAAAGGCTACCTTCCGCATATACCCCACCAGTAGTTTTTACTTTAACTCCATAAGTCGACCCAAAAGGTACGGAAACCGATACGGTAATCTCAGGATCAGGAAGCTGTGGCCAAACTTTTATTCTTACCGAAACACTTCCTCCTGCAACGATGCTACCGCTCCAAATCTCCCCATCGCTAAGTTCATTACAACAAGTAGTTACAGTAGTATCCACAGACCCAGTAAAACTTGAACTAGGGGAACCAAACTTACTTAAGAAACTTTTTGTTCTCCCAGAAAGAGCGGCTGGTGCAGAAATAGATTGCTTGACTGATATCTTTACCAATCCATCTTTATTAATTGTCTTTCCATCTTCACATGTCACACATTTTTTATCTGTTGTTAACGGATCACCGGTTATTTTTTCAATTTCACTAACCAAGCTAGGGGAACCATTGACAGGGTCAGCTGCTCCCTTGCATATATAAACCTTCAAATTACATGCATCCACGGTTTCATCTTCTGGCTTTTGCCCTGTGGCTAAAGTCAAACCAGGAGCATTCACTCCTCGACATACAGGTAAGGCGCAATCGAACATATTATTATCGCTAGGAGCATCTCCGCTACTGACAACTTGAGTCCCATCGCACATTGCCTCCGCACAATCACCTTCAATTTGGTCTGCCTCAACTTCTGTTAAATCAGGTTCGGGAGGACCTTCACCGCACATAGGTTTCTGACAATCATTGGGGTTATTTACTGGCAAATCACCATAGTCGTCCACAAGATTCGGAGTACCATTACTGCACTCATATTTTTTACAATCATTGGGAGTGTCTGCTGGCGGATCATTTGCAGGTTCTCCAGAATTCATTTCCCCACCTTCACACGTTGGTTGCCCTCGGCAATCCCCTGGGACATCTTCAGGTCGATCCGTGTCATCGCTCTCACCATCCGAAGGTTCACCGCCTTCACAGGTTCCTGGTTTTTTACAATCAGCACCCTTATTCGGAACATCGCTCGGATCATCTTGAGATCCACCACAAGTGGCAGTTTTGCAATCACCTTGTGCCTGGGATTCTAGGGCCTTACCTTCATCAATTTCACAACCCGCATCACAACCACCGCTGGGTTTAGAGCAATAATCAGTACAACCTCCGCCCCCTTCACAACAGCCATCACCACCTGGCTGTGACCCACAATGCCACCCGGCTTTCACTACACCAACACCAACATTTGATTGTATTACAGAGCCATCGTTACTGACGGTGCCTAGCCCTATCGCCACAAACTCTTCAAGGTCATGGTCAAATGAAAACATTTCAACTTGAGCGCCAGGTTTATGGCCATCCACATTGGGTAATGTTAATCGCGCTGGCGGATCAAATACTGCACCTACAGGCTGAATCGTTACAATAAATTGTGGTTGCATCCCATTTGGTGGTGCCATTGGTATCTTGGAGCTATTTACAACAGTTGCAGAAACAAGCCCCTCTTTAGCGCCGTCCGGGAATGTTATTGATCCCATTGCTATCTCTAATTTAAACCCAGGCACATCAGACAAGCTTAAAATAACGTCTGTCGCACCAGCATACACTGCACTCGCTTCATCTAACTTCACCATGTAGATGGGAGCAGACAGTGGGTTTTCTACACCTGCAACAGTAACAATATTATAACTTAATGTAGGGTACTCCCCGTCAACCGTGGTCGTAGCGCCATCCACTATTAAATGCACTGGCCCTACGGGAGCATTTTCAATGGTAAATTGACCATCAATACCTGATGTGGTTTCTCTATTCGTGCCATCAATCCTAATCGTCACATTGGGTAATGGGTTATCTTCAGTATCCATTACAATGCCAGAAATTGTAGTTTCCCCTGGGTCACCCACTTCAAATCCTGATGCAGTAAACCCGGCTGTAAGCTCTTCCCCTGGTCGGGCATCCAATAACTTCGCCGTCACCAATTGCCTATCAAGCCCAGTCAATGCTCCCAGGGTTAAATGGGCAGTTGCCCTACCGTCACTATCCGTTACGGCTACATATACATCGCTTTCATTTTGAAAATGCCCGCCACCCTGCTTAACGCCAAACTCAACTCTTGAACCTTGAACAGCATTGGCACCCAAATCTGTAACCACTACTACAAACGGAGCAGGCAAAGGCTGGAACACGCCACTCCTTTGATTATTACCCGAATTAACGCTTAGTTTATTTCCGATACCCTGAGTGGCTGAGGCATAAAATACTAACTCTTGTTCATAGCCCACCACACGCGCAACAACTTTATGATTACCCTTACCGGCCCTTTGTCCTAAGCTAAAGTTAACACTTGCAACACCTTCGTCATTTGTCTTGATCAGTACTGCCTTTTCACCCACATCATCGACATCAGTTAAAAGCCCGGCCCCTTGTATAACCCGAAAAACAACATTCTTTTGGGCTACAGGGTTTGAGTATTCATCTAATACCTTGATACTCAGCGGCTCGCTTAATTCACTACGAATTAAGCCAGATTGATTTTGTCCGCTTACAATTTCTAAACTTCGACCTACAACAGGTTTGTATCTTAGCGTAATTTGTTTTTTTGAGAAATTACCAACTTGATCTATTCCGACTATTTCTAGTACGTTTTCACCCTCTCTTAGGGCGATATTTTCCGCTAAATAACTTCGATTCTGTATCGATGCTGGCACCCCGTTTACTTCTACTACTGCCTGATCACTCTCAATAGTTCCACGAACAATATCGTTAACCAGTCCAGCTATGGACACGGTATCTGTATATACAATTTCTCCGTCTTTATGAGATTCAACCGTCAGATAAGGTGGCGTCAGATCAAGTGAAACAGATATTGAAGCTGTAGAAACTGATCCGTCAGCATGAACCATTCGAGCAACAACGGTGTTGTGCCCTTCACTCAAATCCACAGCTGCGGCATAATTTCCATCAACAATTGCTGTGCTAACACCATTTAGGGTAAACGAAACCGCTCCCGCATCCACTATACCTGTTACATCAATGGGAGAAGCCCCCACGGTACTTAACGTTTGAGGAGTATCAATAGTAACGATTGGTAATGCATTTCGGCTTGCATCATCGGGATACGCGTCTGAAATATTTAATACGCCATCTCCGTCACGATCCTCATCTACGCTATCACCTTTTCCATCACCATCTAAATCTGAAGACTCAGTTGAATCATCCGGAAAAAGGTCATCGGCATTTACAACACCATCATTATCACGATCTGGATCTGAGTTATCACCGATACCATCGCCATCTAAATCGGAGGTCTCAGCTGGATCATTAGGAAATGCATCATTGGCATTTGCAACACCATCATTGTCGCGATCTGGGTCAACATTATCACCAAAACCGTCTGAATCGATATCACTCCACTCCGCCGCATTATCTGGAAAGACATCATCGTCATCATCCACACCGTCATTATCGCGATCATGATCTATCGAATCAGGTATACCATCGCCATCGGAATCTCTTTGTGATGTGGAACACCCGCCAGCATCAACCGATTCGCCAGAAGCTGTGTTGGGGCACTGATCGAGAGTATTACCAATTCCATCGTGATCATCATCCGTTTCAGTTATAACAGGAGCAGAATAGAAATTGGCGGTATAGGTTATTCTATCCCGGCTACTAAAGATAACAGTGTAAGTAAGCTGCTCAGATGGCCCCAAAGAATCTAGGCGCGCAATATAAACCGCCTCTCCATCCATATTAACGTCACTACCATTTACTACCGAAACCGTAAGGACACTTATATCAGCAATTTCCAAATAGAACGCCCCTGCTAACGTTTCACTGCCGATATTCGTCGCAGTGGCAGTATAACTAGTCTGGCCCGTTCGTCGGTTATAGGTGCCGTTAGAAAAAACAACACTCACTTGATCTCTAGCCGCCAACGACAATGCGCCGGTATCCACCTGCGCACTTGCTGCCATCGACAACACACACATCCAACTTAACACTAGGGATTGAAATATTAGAGTAACAGGGGTACGCAACCGCATGATTCGCCATCCATTTTGTATTTGAAACTTGTTAGCCCATAACGAGCCAGTTTTCTTTCCGTTATTTTTTTCGTACTGTTTTTCTGCTATACCATAAAGCGAACAAGCCTAATGAAAATAATACGGGCGTAGAAGGTTCTGGCACAGGCACAACATCACCAGCTACGATCATTACATTTGAAACAATAAGCGTTGAATCAAAAAACGCATCATAAGAACCCAATTCAAACTGAAGGCCTAGAAAGCTCCCAACCAAAGAAGTCAAATCAAAAGAAACATCGCCTACGCCACTCTCATCTACGCTAAAATCAAACCCCGAAATCGCGGAACCCGTGTTCGCATCCAAGATAAAGGCATAAAAGCCATCATCATTACCAAAGCCTTCACTAAATTCATAATGAAAATTCAAAAACATATTCTCTGCCGCAACAATAACTTCCGGGTCGCCAAAACCTGGGTCATTGCTTAACAATACGCTCGACCAAGTAGGG
>JQIA01001764.1_pt1 | contig 11618 bp, 8 predicted proteins | sample 811431 | NCBI WGS metagenome assembly JQIA01 (sample SAMN02998118, study PRJNA258478) | marine sediment metagenome | biome: marine; feature: seafloor; material: sediment; isolation source: oil-polluted sediment collected from 3 locations (0.5 km, 0.7 km and 0.9 km)... | place: USA: Gulf of Mexico ... | reverse complement strand
AACATTTTATGAGAATTTTTAACAGTATTTTATTTGTTTGATTTACGAGAGTTTTCTATCTTAGTATAATGGTTAACTTACTAGAATTTCACCATTGGCATATTTTTTGTAATTAATAAACAAAAAAAGGACTAAATTTACAACACATCAATTATAGAGAGAAAGAAATATGGACGATAATTTTTCACCAAAAGTTAGAGATGTAATCACTTTCAGTAAAGAAGAAGCCTTAAGATTAGGGCATGAATTTATTGGAACAGAACATCTATTGTTAGGTTTAATTAGAAAAGGAGAGGGAAAAGCGATAGAAATTTTAACATCATTTGATGTTGATTTAATTTTATTGCGCAAAAAACTAGAGCAGCTAAATCCATCAAACCCAACATTTACAGAAGATTTAAATAAACCCAATTTACGCTTAACTAGACAAGCAGAAAAAGCTTTAAAAACGACTTTTCTAGAAGCTAAATTGTACCAAAGTGAATCTATAGATACAGCACATTTATTATTATGTATTTTAAGAAATGAAAACGACCCAACTACTAAGTTGATGCAAAAGTATCATGTTAATTATGAAGATTCTAAGGCACTATACAAACAACTTCATGTAGATGATATTGAGTTAAATTTACCAGCTAACCCTATTTCAGAAACGCCTTCTGATGATGAGTTTGCTTCAGAAAAATCAAATCCATTTGAACAACCTCCAAAAAGTAAAACTGCTAAAAAATCTAAAACACCTGTATTAGATAATTTTGGTAGAGATTTAACAGATTTAGCTGAGAAAGGAAAACTAGATCCTGTTGTTGGTAGACAAAAAGAAATTGAACGAGTTTCTCAAATTTTAAGTAGAAGAAAGAAAAATAATCCAATGTTAATTGGTGAACCTGGTGTTGGTAAATCTGCCATTGCAGAAGGTTTAGCGTTAAGAATTGTAGAACGTAAAGTTTCTAGAATTTTATTTGACAAACGTATTGTTTCTCTTGATTTAGCAAGCTTGGTTGCCGGTACAAAATATAGAGGTCAGTTCGAAGAACGTATGAAAGCCTTAATGAATGAATTAGAAAAAAATGATGATATCATTTTATTTATTGATGAAATTCATACTATTGTTGGTGCAGGTGGTGCAACGGGTTCTTTAGATGCATCCAACATGCTAAAACCAGCTTTAGCAAGAGGAGAAATACAATGTATTGGTGCAACTACGTTGGATGAGTTTAGAACAAACATCGAAAAAGATGGCGCTTTAGAACGTCGTTTTCAAAAGGTAATTGTAGACCCTACATCTGTAGAAGAAACCATACAAATTTTACAAAATATTAAGAGCAAATATGAAGAACATCATCATGTAAATTACACAGATGCAGCCCTAGAAGCTTGTGTAAAATTAACAAATAGATATATGACGGATAGATATTTACCAGACAAAGCAATTGATGCTTTAGATGAAGCTGGATCTAGAATTCATATCACAAATATTGTAGTTCCGCAGCAAGTTTTAGAGCTAGAATCACAGTTACAACTAATTAGAGAGAACAAAACAAAAGCTGTTAATGGTCAAAAATATGAAGAGGCGGCTAAGTTAAGAGATGATGAAAAAAACATTGACGCTGCATTAAATTCTGCTCAGAAACAATGGGAAGATGATTCTAAGTTAAACAGAGAGATTGTTACCGAAGACAATGTTGCAGAAGTAGTTTCTATGATGACAGGAATTCCTGTAAATAGAGTTGCAGAAGCAGAAACACATAGGTTACACGAACTCCCTGCACTTATTAAAGGAAAGGTTGTAGGGCAAAATGAAGCGGTTACCAAAGTTGTTAAAGCGATTCAAAGAAATAGAGTTGGATTAAAAGATCCTAACAAACCAATTGGTTCTTTTATTTTCTTAGGGCAAACTGGTGTTGGGAAAACGCAATTAGCTAAAGTTTTGGCTCGTGAGTTATTTGATTCTGACGATTCTTTAATTAGAATTGATATGAGTGAATACATGGAGAAATTTGCTATTTCTCGTCTAATTGGTGCACCTCCTGGTTATGTTGGTTATGAAGAAGGAGGACAATTAACTGAGAAAGTTAGAAGAAAACCTTATTCAGTAATCTTATTAGATGAAATTGAAAAAGCACATCCAGATGTTTTTAATATGCTTCTACAGATTTTAGATGATGGACATATTACGGATAGTCTTGGTCGTAAAATTGATTTTAGGAATACCATAATTATAATGACTTCTAATATTGGTGCACGCCAATTAAAAGACTTTGGTGGTGGCGTTGGTTTTGGAACTTCTTCTAAAAAAGAACAAGCTGATGCACATGCAAAATCTGTAATTGAAGGAGCTCTTAAGAAATCTTTTGCTCCTGAATTTCTAAATAGAATAGATGATGTAATTGTCTTTAACGCATTAGAGAGAGAAGATATTCATTTAATTATTGATATTGAGTTAGGTAAGTTATTAGAAAGAATATCTGATTTAGGCTATACTTTAAACTTAAGTGAAAAAGCAAAAGATTATATAGCAGACAAAGGCTTTGACAAGAAATATGGAGCAAGACCTTTAAAAAGAGCGATTCAAAAATATATAGAGGATGCTTTAGCCGAAGAAATTGTGAATTCAAAATTATCTGAAGGAGATACCATTAATATGGATTTTGATGATGATAAAAAGGAACTCACCATTAAAATTGAAAAAGGCGAAAAGAAAGCTGAAACAAGAACAGAAACAGAATCTTAATAAAAAAAACCCCAAACTAATTAGTTTGGGTTTTTTTTATTTTATACAAAAAAAGTGATTTTACCTTAAAGCTTTACTTGATTTTTTACTCAAAAAAGGCTTACTTAACTAACTTCGTTTATTAAACATTAAAACGTTAAATAAACGAGATCACGTTGTGCACAAGCCAAGGTAAATGGTAGAAATGCTCAAATGATAATAGAAATATGACAAACAGTTTAATGACAATTAACTTGTCGAAATTAAAATCAGTAATAATCTTTCTGATTGTTATAAGTTTCCAAAACATAAATGCACAAGAGGAAGATATATTAAACTTAAATAAACCGGAAAAAGAACAATGGTTCACAGACTTAGGATTTGGAATGTTCATCCATATGAGTATGGATGTTCAATTAGGCATGGTTATAAGCCACAGTATGGTTGGTGCTTCGGAAGATTATCTTGAAAGGTATATTAATGAGCTTCCCAAAACCTTTAATCCAATAAATTTTGATGCCGAACAATGGGTAAATGCTGCCAAACGTGCGGGAATGAAATACCTTGTTTTTACTACCAAGCATCATAATGGATATTGCATGTTCGACACAAAAACAACTGATTTCAGTATCATGAACAGTCCTTACGGTAAGGACATAACTAGAGAAATAGTTGAAGCTTGCCGTGAAGCAGGTTTAGCTGTAGGCTTGTATTTCTCTCCTGATGATTTTTATTTTCTTTATCAGCAAGGTACACTCATTTCAAGAACGCGAAAGGAAGCCCTTGCCAGCGGAAACCCAGAGTTAAATTCATATGTAAAAAAGCAAATGAAAGAACTTATGACCAACTATGGCAAAATTGACATTGTGTTTTTGGATGGGATGGAACAATTTGCAAAAACGGAATTAGCAAAAGTATGCTGGGATATAAACCCGGATGTAGTTGTTACCAGAGGTGCTATTGAAACCCCTGAACAGGAAATACCAAATAGCCCAATCTCTTCACCATGGGAAGCATGTTACACATTTGGAGACCAGTGGCAATACAGGCCCACAAACGAAAATTATAAAACAGCTAAAGATGCTATTCTTAAATTGATTGATATTAAAACAAAAGGAGGAAACCTGTTGTTAAACTTTGGACCTGATGCCTTTGGGAATTTTCCTCATGTGCAATTGGGAGCATTGAATGAAATATCGCTTTGGATGTTTATTAATCAGGAAGCATTTCAACAGACTATACCTCATCATACTATCAAAGAAAATAATCTATCGTTTTTAATCTCGAAGAATAAAAAAACGGCTTATGTGTTTATTAATGAAGATAATTGGAAGCTAGGTGAACGTAAAAGTTATATTATTAAAACATTGAAAGTAACAGATAAAAGTCAAATTTCAATTTTGGGTCACAATGGAAAAGTTTTGGAATACCAAAAGGACGCTGATGTTATTCCCAAAGTTATACTGACAGAAAAAGGAACTGAGATATCAATTACTCGATCGCATAGAATCTACAATGATAAGCACTGGAACAATCCAATTGTTGTAAAAATAACAGGATTAAATATTCAGGAATAATTGGCCAGTACACAACATCCTGTATAAGAAATAGCAAGTAGAGCGATGAATATCAATATTTTAACTCAATAAAACTTCATCACAGTTTGACAGAAAAGCACCTAGCTATCTGCCACTACTCATACAATTTACCATTAATAAACTCTACCCAAACAACTCCAAACTATCAATTTCTAAACTATCAATAAATTCTGAAGCATTTACAATATCAAAATGCATAACTCTGTCTTCTTGAACAATAGAAACTTCTTCTCTAAACATGGTTATTATAGATTCTAAAAAAGGAGAACTTTTACCATTCCCAAAACTTAATGCTTGTGAAGCTGTAAATAATTCTATGGCTAAAATAGTTTGAATATTATCTACTATTTTTTTACATTTTGTAGCAGCATTTGCGCCCATAGAAACATGGTCTTCTTGCCCATTACTAGACTCAATAGAATCTACACTTGCAGGTGTTGCATATTGTTTATTCTGACTTACAATACTTGCAGCCGTGTATTGTGGAATCATAAAACCAGAATTTAATCCAGGATTTGAAACCAAAAACGGAGGTAAATGTCGATGACCTGAGACTAATTGATATGTTCTTCTTTCAGATATGTTTCCTAATTCTGACAATGCAATTGCTAAAAAATCTAATCCTAAAGCTAAAGGTTGACCGTGAAAATTTCCTCCAGAAATAATTTCATCTTCATCTACAAAAATGTTAGGATTATCTGTTACTGAATTAATTTCCGTTAGAAATGTTTTCGTAACAAATCTAATGGTATCCTTTGTTGCTCCATGAACTTGTGGCATACATCTAAAAGAATAAGGGTCTTGCACGTGTTGTTTCTCTTGAACAATCAATTCACTACCATCTAAGAAATCATTAATTCTTTGAGCTGTTTTTATTTGCCCATTATGTGGTCTTACAAAATGAATCAAAGCATTAAAAGGTTCAATTCTTCCGTCGAAACCCTCTAAAGAAATGGTACCAATTAGATCTGATAAATAAGATAGTTTATGTGCTTTTAGTAAACAGTGAATTCCGTAAGCAGACATAAACTGTGTTCCGTTTAACAATGCCAAACCTTCTTTTGATTGTAAGCTTATTTTATCCCAAGAAAATATCTCTAACAATTTTTCTGAAGCAATTACTTCATCTTTATAGTACACTTTTCCTAAACCAATTAATGGTAAAGCCAAATGTGCTAAAGGTGATAAATCTCCCGAAGCACCCAATGAACCTTGGGTATAAATCACAGGAATGATATCGTTATTATAAAAATCTAGCAACCTATTAACAGTTGCTAATTGTACACCTGAATGCCCGTAACTTAAAGCTTGCACTTTAAATAAAATCATTAATTTTACAATTTCTTTTGGCACTTCATCACCTGTACCACAAGCATGACTCATTACTAAGTTTTCTTGTAATTTCTGCAAATTATGATCATTTATCTTTACATTGTACAAAGCACCAAACCCCGTATTGATACCATAAATGGGTTTCGAAATCGATTTCGTTTTTACATCCAAAAAAGCTCTACATTTTTCAATTTTTTGAATAGAAGATTCTGACAAAGCAAGCTTTATATCAGAAGAGATTATTTCTTGAATTTTAGTTAAATCTAAAGGTGTTGAATTTATATAATGAAAGGTATTCATATGTTGATTTATTGAAGTCCAAAAGTGCAAATTCAAAGCTGTATATGCAAGTGATTTTAACTATTTTTCTCTCAAAAAATATTTTATATTTGCAAGAAATTTTTAAATTGTTTATAATGAAACATATAAGTATAATACTTTTTAGCCTGTTACTATTAAGTTCTTGTGATAACAATCACCCAAAAGATTACCTTACTTTTTCCGGTAAGTTAGAAAATAATAAAGACTCTATTTTATCAATTGCAGACAGACAAGGAATTATAAAAGAAATAACTATAAATGTTGATGGTATTTTTAAAGATACTTTAAAGGTTGAAACTGGTGCTATTTATACTATTCAAACGAATCAAAATAGAGCTCCTATTTATTTAAAAAATGGTTTTGATATTACCTTAAATGGTAATGTAGATAAATTCATGAAAAGTTTCAATTTTTCTGGTCAAGGTTCTGAAAACAGTAATTTTATAATTGCACAAATAGAGAAAAGTCAAAGTATTGGAAATCCTCAATTAATTTTAAATTTAGAAAAAAATGCCTTTAAGAAAAAGGTTGATCAAATAAAATTTGAATATGACAGTATTTTAAATTCCTACAACAATATAGATAGTACTTTGTATAATTTAATGCAAGCTCAAAACAAACAGGTAGTTTCTTATTTTACTAGCAATTACAATAAAGGTTTAGTTTTGAGTAAAGGAAAAATTTCTCCTAAATTTGAAAACTATGTAGACTTTAAAGGTGGTAAAAAATCTTTAGATTCTTTTAAGGGAAAATATGTATATATTGATGTTTGGGCAACTTGGTGTGGTCCTTGTATTCAACAAATACCTTATTTACAAACTTTAGAAAAAGAATATCACAATAAAAATATTGAATTTGTAAGCATTTCTACAGATGAATCTAGAAGAAGTGGTGGTTCTTGGGAAGCTGCAGAAAAAAAATGGAGAGATTTTGTTACTAAGAAAGACATGAAAGGAATTCAACTTTGGTCTGGACAAGATTATGCTTTTCAGCAGGCGTATCAAATAACTGGAATTCCAAGATTTATTTTATTAGATCCTGAAGGAAAAATTGTAGATGCTAATGCAGCTAGACCTTCAGACCCAAATTTAAAAACTTTATTTTCTTCTTTAGGTCTTTAAATAGTGACTAAAAGTTAAATCATAAAAAAGGCGAAATTCTAATTAGAATTTCGCCTTTTTTATGATTGGTTTGTATAACCTATTCTTTATAGACACCCATTTCAGAATATTTATCCATTCTTTGAATAACTAAATCTGACTCAGTTAAATCTTTTAATTCTTCAAAGGCGGATAAAATTTGTTTCTCAACAGCAATAAAAGCTCCGTTTCTATCAGTATGTGCACCACCAACTGGTTCTTTAATAATAGCATCGATTAACTTTAGCCTTTTCATATCAGCTCCAGTTAATTTTAATGCTTCTGCCGCTTGTTCTTTAAATTCCCAACTTCTCCATAAAATAGAAGAACAAGATTCAGGGGAGATTACTGTATACCACGTATTTTCCATCATATAAACTCTATCGCCTACACCAATCCCTATGGCACCACCTGAAGCTCCTTCACCAATAATAACTGTTATAATTGGTGTTCGTAAACGTGTCATTTCCAAAATATTTCTTGCAATTGCTTCTCCTTGTCCGCGTTCTTCTGCTTCTAAACCAGGATAAGCACCAGGAGTATCTACTAATGTAACAACAGGAATTTTAAATTTCTCTGCCATTTTCATTAAACGTAAAGCTTTTCTATAGCCTTCAGGATTCGCCATTCCAAAATTTCTATACTGACGAGTTTTAGTATTGTAACCTTTTTGTTGACCAATAAACATAAAAGACTGGTCTCCAATTTTACCTAATCCACCAATCATAGCTTTATCATCCTTTACATTTCTGTCTCCATGAAGTTCCATAAAAGTATCTCCACAAAGGGCTCTAATGTAATCTAAAGTATAAGGCCTATTAGGGTGTCTAGATAATTGAACTCTTTGCCAAGGAGTTATGTTTTTGTAAATATCTTTTCTTGCATCTGCAAGTTTCTTTTGTATTTTTTTACATGTAGCAGTAACATCTACATCACTTTCTTCACCAATAATCTGACACTTTTTTAGCTGATCTTCAAGCTCTTTTATTGGCATTTCAAAATCTAAATATTCCATTTGTAGTTATTTTGATTTAGTTGTTTGGATTAACAAACATACTATAAAATTTACTTTTAATAGCAAGTTGATTTATTTTTTTACTTTTTGTAAAATCTTCTGTTTTAAAGTCGATTTGTTCTTGATAATTCCGTTGATTAAAACAACCCCCAAAACAATAAAAGTTCCTAAATAAAACTCTGGTTTCATTTTTTCTTTATCCCCAAAAATAAATAACGCTAAAATAATAGCATAAACCGGTTCTAAATTAATGGTTAGCATCACTGTATATGGTGATAAGTATTTCATCACTTTTACAGAAGCTACGAAAGCATAAGCAGTACAAATACTACTTAGAATAAATAGATAAACCCAATCTAGCTTAGGTAAAATAAAAAAGGAAAATGAAAAACTATTATTTAAAATTAAGTATATACATACAAAAAGGGTTCCAAATAAAAGTTGATAAAATGTAATTGAATTTGCATTATACCTTTGAATATAAAGGCCATTTAAAACGGCAAAGAGAGATCCCAAAAAAGATGAAATCAAGGCATAAATAATTCCCATTTTATATTGACTTTCAAAATTAAAAATGATATATAAACCTAATATTACGACTAATCCGAGAATAATCTCTAATGATTTTATTCTTCTCTTAAAGAAAATGGGTTCTATAAGAGATGTAAAAAAAGCTCCTGTACTCATCGTTACCAGCGCTATAGAAACGTTTGAAACTTTTATAGCCTTAAAAAAGAAAATCCAATGAATGGAAATAATGATACCAGAGAACAAGAATTTGATTAATCCTTTTTTATCAACATAAAAACTTTTTCTTTTGAATATAAAATAGATTGCAATAAATAGGACTGCCAATCCCATTCTAAAGAAAACTAATGGTACAGCATCAATAGATATTAAGGCACCAAGGATTGCAGTAAAACCCCAAATAAAAACAATGAGATGTAATAATAAATAATTCTTAAACCTATTTTCTAGCATCATAATAGAGGTAAATAGCTATGCAACCAAAAAATAAGTTTGGCATCCAAACATATAAAAGGGAATCAACACCAGCAACAGCTCCTAAAACCTCCGAAATTTTCATCAAGAAAACATACATAAACATGATTCCAACTCCAATAGCTAAATTGATTCCTGTTCCTCCTCTTTTCTTCCTAAAACCTAAAGCAACAGCTATAATTGTAAGGATATAACTGGCAATAGGCAAGCTTGTTCTTTTATGAAACTCCACCAGATATGCATTTAAATTTTTCACTCCTCTCTTCTTCGAAATACGAATGAATTTAAGCAATTCATTAGAAGGCATTTCTTGCGATAATGCAGATTTGTAAATTAAGTCTTTGGGTGTAAAATTGAAAAGTGTATCAATCTTATTTCCAGAAAAGATACTATCTCTGTTTTTATATATTAATCGTTTTCTCCAATTCTGAAGCGTGAAAACGGAATCCTTTTTATTGAAACGAATATTATCAGCAACCAATTTCGATTTTAACTTTAATCCATCATAAACTTCTGAAGTAAAATCATAACCAGAATTTGTTTGTGTATTAAAACTTCTGATAAATATATAAGTACTATCTGTTAATTGCAAACTGAAATCTTTTACATATTTCAATTCATTTTTTTGTCTACGATTATTTATATATTCCTTCTCAAATTTTTTCCTTGTTTTACTACTGCTAGGAACTACAAAATGATTCATCAAAAGAGAGACTAATGTTATTAAGGTAGCACCAAGAAAATAAGGGTATAAAAACCGTGTAAACGAAACTTTTGCATTTGTAATGGCAATAATTTCTGTGTTATTAGAAAGTTTTGAAGTGAATAATATAACTGCTATAAATAATGCCAAAGGCATAAATGTATTTGCATAATAGATAATAAAATTCTTATAATACTCATCTACAATTTGATAAAAGCCTAAATCAGCGTGTTCCAAAAAATTATCAATCTTTTCAGAAATATCAATAGCAATGGCTATAGGAATCAAGATTAGTAAGGTGAAAACAAAAGTCACCAAAAATCGTTTTAAAATATACCAATCTATAATTTTCAAAAGCGCAGCTTTATTTTGTTTGTTATTAATAAGTAGTTTACAAACGTTTATCCATTTGTTTGACCATTTTATCTTTCCATTCTCTAAAGTCTCCCGCTAAAATATGCTTTCTTGCTTCACGCGTTAACCACACATAAAAACCTAAATTATGAATTGATGCAATTTGTTTTCCTAGCATTTCTTTTGCAGCAAAAAGATGACGTAAATATGCTTTTGAATACATTGTATCTACCCAAGTAATATCCATATCATCAATTGGAGAAAAATCATCTTCCCATTTTTTATTTTTAATATTGATAGATCCATGAGCTGTAAATAACATTCCATTTCTAGCATTTCTAGTTGGCATCACACAATCGAACATGTCAATTCCTAATGCTATATTTTCTAAAATATTAATTGGTGTGCCGACTCCCATTAAATATCGTGGTTTATCCTCCGGTAAAATTTCTGTAACAACTTCTGTCATTGCATACATTTCTTCTGCTGGTTCACCTACAGAAAGACCACCAATAGCATTCGCTTGCTGACCTGAATTCGCAATATATTCTGCAGATTGTTTACGTAAATCTTTGTAAGTACTTCCTTGAACAATAGGCATGAAAGTTTGCTCAAAACCATATTTAAAAGGTAATTTTTCTAAATGATTTATACATCTATCTAACCACCTATGTGTCATGTGCATAGATCTTTTAGCATAATTATAATCACAAGGATAAGGAGTACATTCATCAAATGCCATTATAATATCAGCACCAATTACACGCTGAGTTTCCATAACATTTTCAGGACTAAAAAAGTGCATAGAACCATCTATATGGCTTTTAAATTTCACACCTTCTTCATTAATTTTTCGTCTTCCTGATAAAGAATATACCTGATAACCTCCTGAATCGGTAAGAATATTTCGATCCCAATTCATAAACTTATGTAAACCACCTGCTTTCTCTAGAATATCTAGACCAGGCCGTAAAAATAAATGATATGTATTACCTAAAATTATATCAGGATTTATTTCATTTTTAAGTTCTGTTTGATGAACACCTTTAACGGTTCCAACAGTTCCAACAGGCATAAAAATAGGAGTTTCAATAACTCCATGATCAGTTGTTATAACTCCTGCTCTTGCCTTACTTTTTGGATCGGTAATTTTTAAGTCGAATTTCATTGATAACAAAGATAGTATATTTTAAGAGTTGGTTAATAATAAGAATCATTATAAAAATCTTAAAATTATGGTATAATTATATAAAAATAAAGTTATTTCTAAATCCAAATAAATCATTGCCCTATTTTAACAAGTTTTAGTAATGCATTTGGTTTAAAAAAACCCTTTTAAACAAAAAAAACCTCAATTCATAAGAATTGAGGTTTTATGATCTTGACTTTGTCAAGATAAAAGAAAGGCGGCGACCTACTCTCCCACATAAATGCAGTACCA
>JQIA01001762.1_pt1 | contig 11622 bp, 6 predicted proteins | sample 811431 | NCBI WGS metagenome assembly JQIA01 (sample SAMN02998118, study PRJNA258478) | marine sediment metagenome | biome: marine; feature: seafloor; material: sediment; isolation source: oil-polluted sediment collected from 3 locations (0.5 km, 0.7 km and 0.9 km)... | place: USA: Gulf of Mexico ... | reverse complement strand
AGGCGTAAAGGTAAATTGAATACAGTTGAACAAATGCTCAACTGTAATTCCTTAAGTTGATGCCTATGCGGTTACGCTTTGCTTCACCCAGCCTACGTTTTTTGTCCTGTACAGAGATTTTAAATACTGAATTAATTTGTTTCACGAACAATTAATTCTTCATAAATTGATAATAAAGCTGGTACTGCTAACAACACCAATACTGTTGAAAACATTAGCCCAAATGCGATTGAAGTTGCCATTGGAATTAAAAATTGGGCTTGCATAGAAGTCTCAAATAATAATGGCATTAAACCAAATATAGTTGTTAATGAGGTTAATAAAACTGCTCGTAAGCGTTGACAGGATGCTTCAATTAAAGCTTCTCTAACCAACATACCTTTTTCACGCAAATGTTTATAAAAAGTCACTAACACGATAGAATCATTCACTACAATTCCAGATAAACCAAAAAAGCCGAATAATGATAAAATAGTTAAATCCAAATCCATCACCCAATGACCAAAAATAGCCCCAACTAAACCAAAAGGAATTACTGCCATAACCACTAATGGCCAACCATAAGAAGCAAATTGCCAAGTTAAAATAATATACATTAAACCCAAAGCAACCAACATTCCTCGTTTCATATCTCCCAGAGTTTCAGCCTGATCAGCTGCTCTACCTTCCAAACTATAATTAATTCCATAACGAGCCATTAAATCTGGTAATAAATTTTCTTCTAAGTTAGCCAAAATTTTATTATTGTTATTCATATTTTTATCAACATCGGCTGAAACTTCAGCTGCTAATTTACCATAAGAATGACGAATAGACTCAAAACCACGTTGAGTAGTTATTTTTACGGCAGTTGAAAATGGAATTGTATTACCATTGGGAAGTTGGAGCATAAAATTTTCTAAACTAGCTAAATTATGGCGTTCATTATCTGGCAACATTACTCGAACTTCAACTTCATCTCGTCCATCTTGAAAAATCTGGACTAAATGGCCATCAAAAGCTGCTCGTAATTGTCTACCAACCGATTCCACTGTTAAATTTAAAGCCATACCATAATCTGTCAAAGAATACAGCCATTGTTCTCTACCATAAGGCATGTCATCTTCAATTCCGCTGACTCCTGGAAAGGTTACTAGTACATTTTTTAATTCCATAGCAGCAGCTTTTACTTTATCAGCATCCACACCATTCAGCCGAATTTCAATATCTCGACCTGGTGGTCCTCCACGCCGTTCAGTTATAGTTAAACTTTCCAAACCAGCAGGTTTATTAATTTTAGCTTGCCAAGCTCTAATCAGTTGCTGATTTCGTATTGTACGACTATCAGGCATAGATAATTCAATCATTAATGAACCAAATTGCTCTCCCCAACGTTTACTACCTTGAGCTGAACTCGCACCACTATGCTTTACTAGTACAACCTTTAAAATATCTTCTCCTAATTCTGCAACGGTTAAATTTAAATTATTTTCTAAATGTGTCAAAAACTTGTCAACTTGTTTAGGGGCAGTTCCAGATACAAAGTTGGCATTAGCCATAATAATAGTTCCTTCTGGGGAAGGAAATAAAGTAAAATTCATCCGACCACTAATTAATAGGCCAATGGCTAATATCATGGCAGATAACATAGTGGCTAACAAACTCCAGCGGAAATTTATAATTGTAATAATAAAAGGTCGAAAATATTTATCTCGTAATTGATTAAATCCGAAATCTAATTTTTGTCTTAATTTACTAGGTTTTTCATGTCTAAGTTTGTGAAAACTATGTCGTAAATGACCTGGTAAAATAAAAAAACATTCAACTAAAGATGCGATTAATACACAAATCATTACAACTGGAATAGCATATAAAATATTGCCCATTCTCCCACCAATCATCATCAAAGGTAAAAAGGCTGAAATTGTGGTTAAAGAGGCTGCAGTTACTGGGGCTAACATACGTTGAGCACCACCTTCAGCTGCTAACAGAGACTTTTCACCAGTTTGAAAATGAGTAAAACCATCTTCTCCAACCACAATGGCATCATCAACCACCACTCCTAACGCCATGATCATTGCAAACAAACTGACCATATTTATGCTGCCACCAGTGGCATATAATACTGCCAACATACCCATCAAAGAAATTGGAATCCCAGCAGCAATCCAAAAAGCTACCCGTCCATTGAGAAATAAAAATAAAGTTGCTACCACTAATATCAGTCCACCAAAACCATTTATTAATAGTAAAGAAATACGGTCATTGATAGCTTCCCAACGTTCATTATAAACTTTAATTTGAATATTAGGTGGTAATTTTGGTCTAGTTTTTTCTAACCAATTATGTAGTATTTTAGCTGATTTTAATGAGTCTCCGTTTTCAGTACGGAATAGTTTTAATTCTACAGCTGGCTTGCCTTGATAAGTTATTGTAGTTTTACCATTTTTTGGTCGGCGTTCTATAGTCGCAACATCATCTAACTTTACATAACGTCCAGATTTATCAGTAATTAATGGTAGTTCACTAAAAGCTAATTCATCACGTCGTTGTTCTAAACTACGCAATTGCCTAGCGACATCGTTTCTGCCAATAGCACCTGCCGGTATGTCCTTACTAAAATCCTTAATTTGATTACTAATTTGAGGCAAGGTTAAACCTAATTCTTCCAATTGTCCCATTGGAATTTGAATTGCCATTTCTTCTTTTGGTAAACCAGCAATTGTAATTTTACTAACTCCTGCTGCTAATAATTCAGTTTCCATTTGATAAGCTAAATGTCGTAATTCACTAATATCTGAAGGTCCAGTAATAAGCATATTGGCAATTGGATCATAAAGCATAATCCGACTGATTTTTGGTTTTTCAGAAGTAAGCGGTAAATTACGTAACAATGAAACTTTTTCTTTAACTTGATCCAAAGACCAAGTCATATCAGTGCCTTCTTTATACTCCAATAAAATAGTTGCAAAACCATTAGTGGAGGTAGAATTCATCTTATTTAAACTATCAAGGGTACGTAACTCTTGTTCAATAGGTTTAGTAATAGATTCTTCGACATCTTCAGCAGTTGCTCCATTCCAAACCACGGTAATGGTAATAATGTCCAATTCAAAATTAGGTAAAAATTGGGTATTTAACTTACTTAACGCCCAAAATCCACTCATTATCATTATTATCATCAATAGATTAGCAGCAACTTTGTGTTGTGCAAAAATGCTAATTAAGTTATGTTTTATAGTTTGTTGCATTGATTTGAATATTATTTTATGGTTATTTAATTGGTGTTACACATACAGATTAAAAAATATAAGATGTAATGAGTTTACAAATTTGTTGTGTATCAATTTATTCTTTGATTGCATACTACACAGAGCCATTTTTTTTTATAAATTAGGACTTACATATTGACAAATTCAGTTAAATATTAATTTAAATCAAATAGTTATTTTATAATAATTAATTGTCATTCCCATGAAGGTGGGAATCTAGTGATCTCAAATATTTCTAGATTCCCGTTTACACGAGAATGACAGAATTTTATAAATATATTTTATATATGAATTATCAATTGTCGTAAATTTCAATAAGTCATTGCATTATAACGAATTAATAAAACAGCTATAATGCGTAAGTCCTATAACATTATTTAATATATAGCAATTTCCAGTTTATCTAGAACACATCTATTAAGAATTAAATATTTGATATTTATATTGAAGTTCATTAAGAATTGCTATATGACCATTTTTGTATAACATATCAAATAATATTTGTATAATTAAATATAATTTTTCAACTATTTCTGCTAATCATAACATACTAGTAGTCACCATTATACTAGTGGTTTGTGGTTTGTATATTGTATTTAACTAGATTATAATTATACATTATATGATTATGGGAGATATCTTTACTAGTTTAATAGACAATACGAAAGTTGAAAAAATGACAAATACTATTTTAGTTATTGATGATGAAAAAGGTATTGTTAAAATGTTAATTCGTCGTCTTAAAAAAGTTGGTTATGAAATTATTACCGCAAGCAATGGTAAAGAAGTTGTGGAACAAACCAACCAAATTTAATTTTAATGGATATCCATATGCCAATTATGGATGGCTATGAAGCTACTAATTATGTTACGCCAACAAAGTTATAATGGATTGATAATTGCCTTAACTGCATCAGCAATGGCTAGTGATTCCAAAACTGTGATCATTATAATAGCCAAACCAATTGATAATGATTTTGAAAATAAACTTCAACATATTTTGGAACAAGGAGAATTATGGAAAAGATTTTGATCGTAGATGATAATACTAGTTTAAGAAGAATGTTACGTCTTAATCTCGTTAAAGCCAAATATGAAATACTTGAGGCAGAAGATGGGCCTAAAGCCTTAAAACAAGTAAAAGAATGTATTCCTGATGTAATATTGCTAGATATAATGATGCCAGGTATGACTGGTTTTGAAGTTTGCAAAAAACTACGCAGTAATCCTAAAAATTCAGTAATTTATATCATTATGCTCACTGCTATGACTGATAGCTCTGATAAAATTACAGGACTTGACATTGGAGCTGATGATTATCTAATAAAACCATTTGAAATTAAAGAATTATTAGCTCGTATTCGAGTTGGAGTTCGTAGTTGTCAAGATAAACGTCATGCAATTATGGATAATTTAACTCAAATTTACAATAGACATTTTTTTGATGTGCATATTATTAAGGAAATAAATCGATCATTACGTTATCAACGTAAATTATCATTAATTATGTTGGATATTGATCATTTTAAACAAGTAAATGATACTTACGGACATGATGTTGGAGACTTAGTATTAACAGAATTAGCTGTAATTTTAAATAATAATTGTCGCCAAAGCGATATTGCTATTCGTTGGGGAGGTGAAGAATTTATGATATTACTTCCTGAAACAGATACGGATGGAGCTAAGAAACTGGCAGAAAGAATTAGAGCCGAAATAGAAATGCATGAGTTTACAACAGCTGGACATCAAACAGCTAGCTTTGGTGTTGCTTTATTGGCAGATAATCATAGCAATTTAATTAAACATGCAGACAAAGCTCTTTATGAAGCTAAAGAAAGTGGTAGAAATATTGTAGTAGTGGCAAATGATGATTAACGTATTTATACACAATTTAAAGTTAGGCTTATAAGTATGATTAGACGTACTATTATCGGTATGTTAAATATCATTATGATATTACCCGTTTATGCTGCACTTACTGTTAATCCAATAAATTTACCTATTTCTAATTTAGAGGATGGTAGTTACTTGCTTGATTTTAATTCTGTTTCCACTGAACATAGTATCAAATATTGTCTTGATATTACAGTTGAACAGGATTTTTATTATGAAATCATTTTGGATGATGGTATTACGTGGGGGCGTAATATTAATTCAACAGCAATTGAAAATGCAGTTTTGGTTAATGGTGAGGTAAAAGATAGCAATATAGCTACATTTCTTGTTCAAGCCAGTTCAGAACCAATGTTATCAGGAACTTGTTTAGAATTAAATACAGAATTAGCTGTAAATGTTATACCAGCTATATTAAGTACAGAATTTAGTATAACTACTACAATTAAAGATCCCATTTCAGGAGTTGATTTAAGTATTTCAGAAACAGGAAATTTAATAAAATTAACAATGTCTTGTGACAATACAACGGAAATCCCTCAAACTGAATGCGAAACTCTAGTAGCATTATATAATAATACTTATGGTAATAAATGGACTGACAGTTACAATAATGACTGGAATCTAACTAATACTCCGTGTAGTTGGGTTGGTGTTAGCTGTATTGATGGCAATGTTACAGCTATTGAAAGACAAAATAAAAATCTAACTGGTTTTTTGCCAGATTTAAGTAATTTAACCGAATTACAAACTCTTGATTTACGAGCGAATAAACTAGTTGGTTATATTCCAAGTATGAATAGTTTGAGCAAATTACAGGTATTAATACTGAGTGGTGGCAATCAAATTATTGGTAGGATTCCTAAACTAGATTCTTTAGTTAATTTGCGCTGGATAGATTTGGCTAATAATCAATTGACTGGCAATATTCCTGACTTGGGAAATCTTATTAGTTTGCGGCATATGAATTTGGCTGATAATAAATTAGAAGACAGTATTCCAACTAGTTTGAAAAACTTAAATAATTTAGAATTATTAAAACTAAATAATAATAAACTTAGTGCTAATATTCCTGATTTAAATGATCTAACTAAGCTTCAAACTATTTGGTTACAAAATAATCAGTTAGAGGAAAATGTTCCATCTATTAATAACTTGATTAACCTAGCCGACCTAGATTTAGGTTATAATAAGTTGATAGCAGATGTAACCTTACAAGAATTTATCACAAGTAAATATCCTGATTGGGCTGATACTCAAACCATTCCTCCTACTGATATAATTGCTACTGCTAAATCTCCAACTAGTGTTGAAATTAAATGGACACCAATTTCTTATACTGCTGATACTGGTTATTATCAAATTAATTACTCAACCACTTCTGGTGATTATAATCTAGCAACCAACAGTAAAACTGATAACAGCCTTACTCTTAGCGATTTATCCCCAGCAACCAACTATTATTTTACAATTACAACTATTACTGAATCTCATGACCAACAACAAAATGAGTTGAGTAGTATTAGCGAAGAATTCACAATATCAACCTTTAATTTACCAGAAATTATCGTTATAGACACTGATGATAATACCATTACTGATGATGGTAATATTACTTTTGATGACATTATATTAGGCAATGAATTCAGCAAGACTTTTACAGTGAAAAATAATGCTAATACTTCGGTTAATTTATCCCAGTTAGGAGTAACTGGTGATAATGTATTTAAAGTCAAAGAAAATTTTAATCCAGTAATTATAACGATTGGACAAAATGAATCAGCAACTTTTACTATTGGTTTAGATACTGCTGATAGCGGTATTTTTACAGGAGAGGTATCGTTTCATTTTAGTCATCAAGATAATCCTTATAATTTTATTATTACTGCTGAAGTTATAACAAATATAGTTGATGAAACTGATTGTACAGCCCAAACAAATGTTCCAGAGATAGAATGTCAAACATTACTAACTTTGTATGAACAAACCGATGGAGAAAACTGGAATAATAATATTAACTGGAATAAAACCAATAATCCTTGTAGTTGGAATGGAATTACCTGTGATGATAGTTATATAGTAGCAATTGAATTGACAAATAACAATTTAGTTGGATCTATTCCTGATTTAAGTTCATTAACAAATTTACAAACATTAGATTTAAGTTTTAATCAATTAAATCGTGACATACCTATATCATTGAGTAATTTTACCAATTTATCTAACTTAAATTTAGACTACAATAAACTAACTGTCCAAGATGAGCCAAACTTATCAGTATTGTTGGAATCTCTTAATCCAGATTGGGATGCCACTCAAACTGTTCCACCAAATGATGTCAAAATAACTACTGTTTCTCCTACAACATTATCCTTACAATGGACAGCAATTACCTATCAATTTGCTACTGGCAGTTATTCGGTTAAATATGCAACTACTTCTGGTGGACCTTATGATAATATTAAAGAAATCACAGTAGTCAGTAATCAACCAGACTATGAACAAGAAATAGAAGATTTATTACCAGATACAAACTACTATTTTATAGTAGAAACTAATACTAACTCAGAAAATCATATTTCAAACAGTGAACCTAGTTCAGAAATTTTAGCTACAACTTTACCAAATATATTTTCTACTCCAGAGCCAAACAGTTTATTAGATATGGGTAGTAGCGAATTAGCTACGCCTTCTACTGCCATTGATATAACTATATTACAATCAGATATTGAAATTACTAATATATCTATTATTGATAATGATGATTTTACTGTCAATAATAATTTAAATATTTTAACAGTTCAATGTACACCTTCTGAAATTGGAATTAGGGAAAGTACATTAAAAATTGATTATCTTGTGGAAGGAGCAATTGAAACAGCCCAATATTTTTTAACTTGCATTGGAAAAGCCGCAACAGAATCTAATTATGATTCAAATCCTAAACCAAACAGCATTATAGATATTGGAACTACTAAAACAGGAGAAACAATTACCAGTACTCTTACTATTTTCAATTATGTAGGCTTAGAAATAATAGACTATTTATTAATTGGAGAACAGTCAAGTGATTTCAGTTTAAGTAAATTAGTACAAGATACTAATTATGAATTAGTTATATCATGCAATCCTACTAGTAATGGTGAACGCAAAACAATATTAAGGATAAATACTAATGATCCTGTTAATAATATAATAGATTATGAACTAAATTGTATTGGTAATAATCCAATTTATATTTCTAACCCAGCACCTAACAGTACTCTAATAATGAGTGCTATCATAGCAACTTCTACAGCTGGTTCTATAGAAATATCCAATACTGGTAATGAAACTCTGGCAATAACAGAAATTATAGTTACCAATAATGATATTTTTCAAGTTAATGATACTCCATTTTTGGTTGAAAATGAATCTCATATATTAGAAATACAATGTGTACCAATGCAAGAAGGAAAATATCTTGCCACTTTAACTTTAACTACTAACCTTTCAGAACAAATAAATTATGGATTAGAATGTATTGGAGTACCTGATAACAGTGGACCGATTTATAATTCTATCCCTAAACCTACTGATACATTACGAATTGGTACTGCCGCTTTAAACACTGATATTACTAAATCAATTGCAATCTCTAATCAAGGAGATGGAACTTTAACCATTGAAAGTAGCGTAATTACTGGTGATACAAGTTTTTCCATAATCAATGGGAAAGCTCCATTTTCAATAATTAACCCAATAATTCATAACTTAGAAGTACAATGTATTCCTGAACAGGCTGGTCAGCATACCGCAGTCTTAACTTTAGCTATTAAAAATAAACAACCAGTATCCTATAATTTAGAATGTACTGGAGTTAATGTACAAATAGCAATATATGCTTCTAAACCTGAGCCAAATAGTATTATCAAAATTGGTAGTACTACTGTAGCAAACCCAATTACAACCACTATTAATATTTCAGAAATTGGAAATGAAACTCTTAATATTATAAGTAGTGATATTAATAGCTCAACTAAAGAAGTATTTTCTATTATTGAAGGTATAGCACCATTTTCAATAGCTGATGGTGGTAATAATCATATATTAGTTGTGCAATGTACTCCTGTTGAAATTGCTAGTTACACAGCTCAATTAATTTTACAAACTAATGATCCAACTAAAAATCTAGTTAAGTATGATTTAATATGTAATGCTATAAAAAGATTTAGTGTTACTGGTGAAATCAGAACTCAAACTGGAAATAGGGGTAATGATATTAGTATAGATGCCTCAGAAAACTTTAGTTTAATAGGTTGGCTAAAACCATCTCCACAACATATCGGGCAATTAGTTGACATAATTGCGAATTATCATTGGAAAGCTTTTGATAACAGCTCTTCATTTACTATCCCAGTTAAAGTTAATAGTCAAGTTCAATTATTAGAAGAATTAGAAATAAAATTATTTGAAGGTTCTGTCACTAATATGGCTGGGTTATTTGAAGTTGAATTTGGTTATCAGATTAGCGAAAATGAGAATTTTATTGGCCAAATCGCTAAACTAAAAATAAACCCAAATAATCCACCAACAGTAACTGAGCTTAATATTGAAGTTAATAATAATTTGCTTGGTACTTTTTCTACTGTTGATAGTGATAATTCGGATCGATTTATTTATAGTTTAATTAATTCAAATGGTTATTTTAGAATTATAGGTAATGAATTGTATGTAACCAATTTGATGCCAAAATTTATGGATATCAAACTTATTGCTGATGAATCTCTTGACAACATCTATCCGATTGAAGTTCAAACTACTGATGCTAGTGGAGCTTATATTACTAATAGATTTATCATTCAAATTGTCCCAATTATAGAACCACCAATTTTTCATTTAACTAACAAATCAGTGTTAGAAAATTATCATGGGATTGTAGGACGAGTTTGGAGTGATTCCGACGAATTGGAATTTAAATTATTGGAAAATGATAATTTTGAATTGGATGACAATGGTATATTAAGGACTAAACAACCACTAGATTTTGAAACAAATATAAATCATAATATCACAATTCAAGGAACTGAAGAAAAGATATTTACCATAGATGTTATCAATATTCCTGATATTACCGTATATGCTAAAGTGTTTGATAATATTACAGATTTTATAGAAATAACAGCTGATAAGTTAGATGTAGTAAAAATAGAATTTATTCCAGATATAACTCATAGAAATCAAGAGGCTGATATTTTAGCTGTTGCTACTTATAAAATTGATCAAAAAACCAATTTTATTGTATTAAATAATGATACTTGGCAAGAATGGGATAGGTTTACATTACCAGCATTTACTCATCTAATGTTGGAAGAAAAACATGAAGCAGAGTTATTTAGTTCGACCCAATTTACTGCTGGTGAATTACAAGTTTATATTGGTTATCGTTTAGATAATAGAGAACTAATTTATAATCCAAAACCAGTTACTATTGAAATTAAATAATTTAAATTTAAGCTAAAAATTTATGGTATTGAATATGCAGGAGTTATTGCTTCGTTAAATATTCATTCAAAAATATGTATCATACTATTCGTTTGTTTGGACTGGAATTTATTTCAGCAACTCATCATTTAGAGGTTATTGATGATTTATTAGATTATCAACATAATTATAGTTCTAAATTACCATTTGTAATTACAGTTAATTCTGACCAATTAGTCAAGTTAGAACATTTGCCATACTTAAAATCTAAACTTAGTCAAGCTATGTTTACATTTCCAGATGGTCATCCTATTATTTGGTACAGTAAATTAGCTCGTCAACCTTTACAAGCTAGGCTGACTGGAAGTGATTTATTTCCATTATTATGGCAAAAAGCCAAAGAAAATCAACAAAAAATACTGGTAATTGTTAGCCATGCAGAGCTTGGTGTAAAGTTACAAGAGGATTACGCTAATGTCACTTATTATACTCCTCCATTGTTTGAAGTAAATTCAACTGACTTTAATAAAATTACTCAAGATATTACTAATATAATTACAGATTTCCAGCCACAATTTGTAATTGTTGGTTTAGGCTTTCCTAAACAAGAATGGTTAGGTTTATCTGTTCACAAAAACTTACAAGATCAATCTATAGCATCACCATTATTCCTATTTTTAGGAGCTTCTGCTGAATTTTATGTTGGTATGAAAAAAAGAGCACCTGTTTTTTGGCAAAAAATTGGTATGGAATGGCTGCATAGGTTTTCGCAAGAACCAAAAAGATTGTGGAAAAGGTATATCCTTGGTATTATACCTCTGTTAATATTATTTATTAAAGAATTAAGAAAATAGATAATATTTACAAATATAGGACTTACGCATTATAGCTGTTTTATTAATTCATTATAATGCAATGACTTATTGAAATTTACGACAGTTGATAATTCATATATAAAATATATTTATAAAATTCTGTCATTCCCGTGTAAACGGGAATCTAGGAATATTTG
>JQIA01001761.1_pt1 | contig 11627 bp, 9 predicted proteins | sample 811431 | NCBI WGS metagenome assembly JQIA01 (sample SAMN02998118, study PRJNA258478) | marine sediment metagenome | biome: marine; feature: seafloor; material: sediment; isolation source: oil-polluted sediment collected from 3 locations (0.5 km, 0.7 km and 0.9 km)... | place: USA: Gulf of Mexico ... | reverse complement strand
TTATTAAATATTTCTATATAGGTAAAGTTAATTATATCAAATACTTAGCTATACTTATGCAAGAGGTCTAATCTCAATAGTTCGGACAGTTTTACATATTGGCAGTCCAGTAGTTACATAGTGCTTCAAAAACCTTTTTGTATTTAATAGAAGTTAAGTCAAAAGCTAACCAAGAAGCGTTCAAGTAGATGAATATTGGCATGTTTTCCAACTAGAGATGGAAACGATGTTGATTAGAAGGATTATGTAAACGGTCTTGCAATTTAATAAGATTAAGTGCAGTTATAATTAAAGTGAAAATGTATAGCAGTTCCCAATTAAATATAACACAGTTATATTATTAATTTATCATATACTTAACAAATTATTTTGTGTATCACTCAATTGGGAACTGCTATAAAGTATGAAAAAGGAGTACAAAATTTATTCTGGCCAAATTAAAATTTTCTAAATTAAACGATAGGTGATTTTTTGAATATAGCTGGAGTTACTCCAAAACGTTTCTTAAAAGCAGTAGTAAAATCAGATTGGCAATTATAGTGTTTCCTGATTGACTGGAGTACATATTTAAGTTGTTTCGGGAACGGAGCTTAGCGGATTTCCCGAAACTTTGTATCTTATGCAAACGGTAAACGCTATATAACCACAGTACGATGCAACATCCTGAATAATAAGCCATCCTTCTTGTAATAACTGGACAGATTTTAACAAACGTTGCTCACGTACCCAAGCAAATCAATGCCATTAAGTTAAGAAAAATTTGTTGGAATTCAAAGCTTCAGCTTTGACTTATATTGGAATTAAATATTTACAAACCTAAAGGTTTGGACTCCAAATCTTAACTTAATGGCTTGCTAAGATAGGAAGAGATCGAGGGGGGGGAAATTATCTTAACTTAATGACATTGATCTGTTTACCGGCAATATGCTGTTTCATTTACTGATTCCCATTTTAATGGGAACATGCTTTGGGAAAACATATTTGCTTAAGACTACCTGTTTTTTTATATATAATTAGACACATGGTTCAAACTATAACAATTTTTTAATTTCTCTAATTAGAACTTCATTACTATAAGAACCTTTTTGTAAAATAGTAGCAACACTTTCTAATCTAGTTCTATCTTCTATAGTTATGTCTTTAGCAGTAAATACAATAATTGGAATAGATCCAACTATATGTTGTTGTAATCTAGTAACAAATTCAAATCCATCCATTTCTGGCATTTGTAAATCTAATAAAATTACCGCTGGTTTCTGTTTTTTCTGGATATATTCTAATGCTAACCAACCATCTTCTATTTTACAAACCCTAAAATCTGCTTTACGAATAATACGTTCCATCATATCTCGATTAACTTGATCATCATCAATTACCATTACCAATGGAGCAGACTCATTTAAGGAAAAGTGATATTTTTGTAAAACAGTATATAATTGTTCACGAGTGATTGGTTTAATCAGATAATCAGATGCTCCTAAAGAATAAGCTACACTTTTATCTTCCATTAAAGATAGTATAATAACTGGAATATGAGCTAATTCTTTGTCTGATTTTAAATAAGATAAAACTTCCCATCCATCCATTTTTGGCATCATAATGTCTAAGATTATTACGTCTGGTATTGTTTTTTTAGCTAACTGCAAACCTTCCTCACCACTTTCAGCTATTTCTACTTGATACCCTTGTTTAGTCAAATAGTTATGCAATACTTTGCGTACTTCTAACTCATCATCAATAACAAGTATAGTGCCTCCGTCTCCTAATACTGCCATGTCTTCTGCTGAAGCATTTTCATCTGTATCATGTTTAACTAAAGTTACTTTGGCCGGTAACCTAATTGTAAAAGTACTACCTTTACCTAATTCACTTTCAACACCGATTGAACCGCCCATCATTTGTACAAAATGATTAGTAATAGCTAAACCTAAACCTGTTCCATCGTATTTACGAGTACTAGAGCTATCGGCCTGAGTGAATATTTTAAACAGATTTGCTTTTTGTTCCATATTCATGCCAATACCACAATCTTTAACCTTAAATACGATCCAATCGTCAATTTCACGTATTACTTCTAAAAATATAGTACTTTGTTGATTGCTAAATTTGGAAGCGTTGCTGAGTAATTTTAATAAAACTTGCCTAATTTTAGTTAAATCAGTATGCATTTCACCTAAATCATCGCTATAATAAATTTCTAACACATCTTTATTGCGATTCAATAATGGTTGAATCGTATTAACAATATCATTTACCATATTGGACAAGTAAAAAGTTTCGGCATAAAGTTCCATTTTGCCAGCTTCAATCTTAGAAATATCTAAAATATCATTAATATTAGCTAATAAATGTTTCCCTGCTAAATGGATTTTTTCTATATCTTTACTAAGTTCTATTTCACCAAGATCAGCTATTTCTTCTTGTAACATCTCACCATAGCCAATAATTGCGTTTAATGGAGTTCGTAACTCATGGCTCATGTTAGCCAAAAATCTACTTTTAGCTAGGTTAGCTGCTTGTGCTTCATGTTTAGTTTTTTGCAAGCTGTCTTCATATAAGTTAATTGAATCCAACATAGCATTAAAACCTTTTTCTAGTATTCCTATTTCATCTCGTTCTCGTTCTTGAATACGGATTTGCCGATTACCAGCACTAACTTGTTTAGTTACATCGGTAAGTATTTCAATTGGTTTAGTAATTATCTTACTAATAAAAACAGCAATTATTAGAGATAAAAATACTGTTAAGGCTATAATAACACTAAAAGTATTACGAAATGATTTAATATTAGCTGAAAGATTTACTATTGGCTGTTTGGCAATTAATATCCAATAACCTATTTCTGATACAGAGATACGATAATAGGTTAGAATAAAATCTTTTGTTTTGATATTTCCTTCTGAATTTAGAGTGATTTGTTCTACTAATTCTGGATGTTCTTGAGTCAAAAAATTATAATTAGTATTTAAGTCTCGTGGACCTCCCCAACATTTATCAATTTCTTTTGCATTAAATAAATAAAACCCGTTTTGATCAATTAAAGAAACTTCAGTCAAGCTGCGTAAAAATTGGTTAGCATCAACATTAAGTATAATTATGCCAGCTTTATCTCCATTCGGATAAAAAACTGGAGTAGCATAACGAATAACCGGTTTATAAGGAATTTCTATTTGTCCATGTTCTCTATTTAAATCCAAAGGTGATATAAAAATCTTACCTTTAGGTAATGATACTGTTTCAGTAAAGTAATATCGCTTATTTTTATTTTGTAAATTTTTAATTACATTTGCTTCATTATTTAAAGTGTCAATTCGTATAATTTCTTGTCCAGTTTCATCCAAATAACGAATTTGATAATAAATATTCCTACTTTCCGCAAAAGCCAAAAACTCTTTTTCTATCGCTTGTTGTGCTGTTTTTAATGATTCTGTTTTAGTATTATGCAGAAATAAATAATTTTGTAATGGATGTGAACGACTAAGAAATATTAAATCTTTTTTAGTAGAAACTAAAAATGTCTCAATATTATGTTTAAGAGTATTAACTCTTTCAGTTTGAACGTCTAATTCTCGTTCATGTAATATTTCAACCGAAGTTTGCATTGCATAAATACCAATTATTAGAACTGGAATTAGTGCAACCAATAAAAAACCAAAAGCAAGTTTAGTACGGATATGTTGATAAAATTTCATTATGTAGACAATCTCAGATAATTAACTTTAAATTTAGTGCATAATTGATAAATTAGTATAGAATTATATAGTATAGGACTTACGCATTATATCTATTTTATGAATTAGTTATAATGCAATGGTTTATTGAAATTTACGATAATTGATAATTTATATATAAAATATATTTATAATATTCTGTCATTCCCGTGTAAACAGAAATCTAGGAATACTTGAAATCAATTCTCATCCCCAGTTGAGGACATGCTTTCGTGGGAATGATAATTAATTATTATAAAATAACTATTTGATTTGATTTAAATTAATATTCGATTAAATTTGTCAATGCGTAAGTCCTATAGTATATATTTTTGAATATAACTTCATATAATTTCCAATGTGAATTAAGAACCAAAATATGTTTAATTGTATTGCAATAATATATTTAACTCTTAATTCGCATTTTCGCTATCACATTTGAATATAATTATAAGATTTAAGTAATGTCTAAAACAGTTATAATTTCTGCACCTAATAATATTAAACAAGTGTTGTTACATTCCTGTTGTGCTCCATGTTCAGGCGAAATTATGGCAGCATTATCGGCCATAAATATAGATTACACTATTTTTTTCTATAATCCTAATATTCATCCACGTAAAGAATACGAAATTCGTAAAAATGAAAATAAACATTTTGCTGAAAAACACAAGATTCCTTTTGTAGATGCTGATTATGATATGGATGAATGGTACGAACGTACTGAAGGCCTAGAATTTGAACCAGAACGTGGATCTAGATGTAAAATATGTTTTGATATGCGATTCGAACGTACTGCATTATATGCTCATGAAAATGGCTTTCAAGTATTCTCTAGTTCTATGGGAATTTCACGATGGAAAGATATGCAACAAGTGAATAAAGCTGGTAAACAAGCAGCAGAAAGATATCCAGATGTAACGTACTGGGACTATAACTGGCGGAAACAAGGTGGTTCACAACGTATGGTAACTATTGCTAAACAGGAAAAATTCTATAAACAAGAATATTGCGGTTGTAGTCATTCGTTACGTGAAGCAAATCAAAGATGTAAAGAACAAGGACGTGAAAGAATTGTAATTGGAGAGAATCATTATACTGAATAATAATAACTTTTGATATTAATCTATTTTTACATGCTTTTAACTATAATATTTACATGATATAATTCATAAATTAATAATTATTGAGATTTAAATTGAATAAACCAGTTATTATTTGTGTTGATGATGATAAAGATACTTTAAATAATATTCAAATAGAGTTATTAGAAGCTTTAGGAGAAGAATACTTTATTGAAGTTGCTGAGAGTGGTGAAGAAGCCTTAGCACTATTTGAGGAATTAAATAACAATGACTACGATATTCCACTGGTAATTTCTGATTATATCATGCCAGGTATGTCTGGTTCTGATTTATTGCAATATATTCATCTTGTTTCGCCTAAAACTTTTAAAATATTATTGACTGGTATAAGTGACACTAGGGCATTGGTAGATGCACTTAATCATGCTAATTTATATCGATATATATTAAAACCATGGGATAGTGGAGAATTAATTTTAACAGTGTATGATGCGGTTAAAAGCTATTTTAAAGACCAGCTGTTAGAAGAACAAAATACCATTCTAAAAGAAATGAATGCAGCTTTACAAGAACGGACTGATGAACTTTCACAAACTTTAAGCAACCTTAGATCTACCCAACAAGAATTAATTCAGACTGAAAAAATGGCAACTTTAGGCCAATTGGTTGCTGGAGTTGCTCATGAAATTAATACTCCTCTTGGAGCTATTCGTTCCTCAGTAGAAAATATTGCTCAATTTTTGAATTGTTCATTAGAAAAGTTGCCATTATTTTTTCAATCTCTTTCTGAACAACGCCAACAAGATTTTTTCCTTTTATTAAAACAAGCTATTGAACAAAAAAACCTATTATCTTCCAAAGAAAAAAGACAATTCCGACGAGTTTTAACTAATCAGTTAATAGAATTAAATATTGATGATACAGCAGCTGATACCTTAGTTGAAATAGGTATTTATGATCAGATTGAACCATTTTTACCATTATTACAAGATCCTAATAGTAAAACTATTTTAGATATGGCTTATCAATTGATAAGTTTGCAAAAAAGTACTCAGACAATAAATATAGCTTCTAATCGGGCAGCCAAAATTGTATTCGCATTAAAGAGCTTTGCTCGTTATGATCAAACTGGTAAAAAAATACCAGCTAATATTATTGAAGGAATTGAAACTGTATTAACCCTTTATTATAACCAAATTAAACATGGTGTTAAGTTAGTTAAGAACTATGTTAATGATTTGCCTTTAATCCCTTGTTATCCAGATGAACTCAATCAAGTTTGGACTAATTTGGTTCATAATGCTTTACAAGCAATGAATAATAAAGGTACTTTGCAAATTGAAGTGTTTTTAGAAGATGCACAAATTTTAATCTCTATCACTGATAGTGGAATTGGGATTCCAGAAGCTGTACAAGAGAAAATTTTTGAACCATTTTTTACTACTAAATCCGCTGGTGAAGGTAGTGGTTTAGGATTGGATATTGTAAAAAAAATAGTTGATAAACACGATGGTATAGTGACTGTTAATAGTGTAGAAGGTGAAACTAAATTTACCGTTATTATTCCTATTCCTGCTGAAAACTAAACTTAATTATATTTATATAATTTAAAATAAAATTATGGTATGAACTAACCCAGATATTTAGTTATAAGAGAATAAGCTTGACTAGTAAAGTGCTTTATAAGTATAATAACAAACGGATATAGGTATGTAATTTTATATGTAATATACACACTCAATTAGGCAATATTATGGATATTAATCGACAACGTGGTTCTGGTTCATCATTTTTATTATTAGCTATAATAATAATCTTTTCTTTATGGTTTTTCTTCAAATTATTTCCAATATACATGGAAAATTGGAGTGTATCTAGTGCGTTAGAAAAAGTTGCAGAAGAACAAAATGTAACTCAGAAAGTGGATAGAGAAATATATCAACTATTCCTTAGCGCCTTGAGTAAAAAAGATATTAAGTTATTTAATAGTGAGAATATTAAACAATTTGTTACTATTGAAAGAATAGGACAAAGTCTTGAAATAACTGTTGAATATGAAGAAACTAAATCATTGATGAGTAATGTTTCATTTTTGGTTGAATTTAAAAATGTCGTGGAAATACCTTGACTTATTCCCATCTATATCAAGATTTAGTTTATACTTTTAAAGATGAACAAATCTTGGTAACTGCCTTAACTCATCGTAGTGTTGGAATCTCAAACAATGAACGCTTAGAGTTTTTAGGTGATGCTTTGTTAAATTGTATCATGGCAAAAATATTGTTTGAACGATTTCCAAATGCGAATGAAGGTGAGCTAACTCGTTTACGAGCAAATTTAGTTAAACGAGATGCTTTAGTTAAAATTGCTCATCAGATTGATTTAGGTAAATATTTATTGCTTGGTACTGGTGAATTAAAAACTGGTGGTGAGCAACGTGCTTCAATTTTATCAGATGCAGTTGAAGCAGTAATAGGGGCTATTTATTTAGATAGTGATATTAATACTTGTCAATCCATAGTAATAATACTCTGGGAAAAGTTATTACAACATTTACCTCAACAAATAAAAGATCCTAAAACTCGCTTACAAGAATATTTACAATCTAAACAAAAATGTTTGCCTAATTATAAAGTGTTAGCTATTAAGGGAACTCCTCATGCCCAATTATTTGAGGTTAAATGTATAATACCAGGTTTAAAAAAACCTACCTATGGTAATGGTGAAACTCGGCGTAGAGCCGAACAATCTGCGGCTGCAAAAGCCTTGAGTGTATTAAATGTTAAATGAAGGACGTTGCGGTTATGTAGTTATTATTGGCCGACCAAATGTTGGTAAATCAACTCTGCTTAATTATTTGTTAGGCCAAAAAATTAGTATAACTTCTCGCAAACCTCAAACTACTCGACATAGTTTGCTTGGAATTAAAAATAAAAATAATAATCAAATTATATATATAGATACTCCTGGATTACATCAACGTATGCATAATGCGATGAATCGTTATCTAAATCGTGCTGCCATAAATAGCATAGAAGGAGTGGATGTTATTGTCTGGTTAGTTGAAGCATTACAATGGACTAATGAAGATAGTTATGTATTAAAAGCTTTGGAAAAAACTTCAATTCCAGTTATTTTGGCTGTTAATAAAATTGATAAAATATCTAACAGAGATACTTTATTGCCATATATACAAAAAACCACTGCTAAACATAATTTTACTGAAATTTTTCCTATTTCTGCACTTAAAGCTGAGAATTTAGAACAGCTTGAAGATAAAATAGTTAATTTATTACCACAAGGTATACCACTATTTCCAAAAGAACAAATTACTGACCGTTCAGAACAATTTATATTTTCTGAAATAGTACGTGAGAAACTAGTACGTCGTTTAGGAGCTGAATTGCCATACCGTATTACAGTCCAGATTGAACAGTTTAAAAACTTAAAAAATATAACTAATATTAGTGCGTTAATTTGGGTAGAAACTGAAGGACAAAAGGGAATTGTAATAGGAAAAAAAGGCCAAGTTTTAAAATCTATTGGCAAAGAGGCTCGTGAAGATATGGAAGTATGGCTTAACAATAAAGTCTTTTTACAACTATGGGTTAAGGTAAAACAAGGCTGGTGTGATAGTGAAAGAGCTCTACAACAATTAGGCTATTCTGAACATTAGATTTAAATAACTGATGTTACGCAGTGGCTATTCACATTCAATCCTTTCAGGATTGAAACAACCCCAACGGGGTGGAACGTGAATAGCCATAGGTGAAACCTATGGAATTCTATATTTCATTTTAGATTATTTTCATATTGAAATTAAAGCTTAATCTTTACCCCAGCTAAACTTCTAATTAATCCATAATCCTACATTAAAATTTATGATAACTATAGGATAGTTATCATAAATTAATGTTTATTCAGTTCCATATAATATAAGTAATTCCAACCTAAATTTTTCTATCTTAAATGTCAAATATTTCAAAAAATTACAGTCTTGAAGTTAAACAATTACAATGTATTCGAGATGATCGAATATTATTTGATAATTTAAATTTTAGTTTATCTACTGGTCAATTATTACAAATAGAAGGTCATAATGGTAGCGGCAAAACTAGCTTATTACGCATATTATGTGGTTTAACTTTGCCCACAGAAGGAAGTATATATTGGAATGATGAAGATGTTCAAACTGTTCAAGAAGATTATTGGGCAAGATTATCTTATATTGGTCATCATCCTGGGGTTAAGGGAGAACTAACTCCTTTAGAAAACTTGGCAATGGCACAGGCTTTAAGCCGTCAACCGATTGAAATTGATCTTGCTGATGCATTAGATCAAGTTGGCTTATATGGATTCGAAGATGTTCCTACTTGTACTCTTTCTGCTGGCCAACAACGTCGAGTAGCTTTAGCTCGCTTATTAATCAGTAAAACTGCATTATGGATATTAGACGAACCATTTACAGCACTGGATAAAGCTGCTATTGGCATGATTGAAACTTGGTTAGACAAACATGCTGAACAAGGAGGTATGGCGATTCTAACTTCACATCATACTGTCAATTGTAGTTATGCAACATCGTTACGAATTGGTAATTGGTAATGCGTCTGTCTGTTATTCAACGTATTTTAGGCTTATTAATTATATCATTTAGTATTACTTTATTACCACCTATTCTTGTGTCTTTATGGTATCAAGATGATGGTTTAATAGCCTTTATGATTGCATTTGGGGTAATGTTTAGCATTGGTGTTATGCTTTGGTTTCCAGCCAAAAATGCCAAAAAAGAACTCCATTTACATGACGGTTTTTTAATTACAGCAATATTTTGGACCGTTCTTAGTATAGTTGGAGCGTTGCCATTTTTACTACTATCTAGCGTAGAAACTGGCCAAAATCTAAATATTTCTCAAGCAGTATTTGAATCAGTTTCTGGATTTACAACTACTGGTGCTACAGTTATAAAAAATATAGATAAGTTGCCAGAATCTATATTATATTATCGTCAACAATTGCAATGGTTAGGCGGACTTGGAATTATCGTGTTGGCAGTTGCAGTTTTACCAATGTTAGGTATTGGAGGAATGCAATTATATCGAGCTGAAACTCCAGGCCCTATGCGAGATGAAAAATTTACTCCACGTTTAGAAAATACTGCTAAAACTTTGTTGTATATATATATTGTGTTAACTATTGCTTGTGCTTTATCTTATTGGCTGGCAGGAATGACATTATTTGATGCAATTGGTCATAGCTATTCCACTGTTGCAACTGGTGGATTCTCTACTCATGATGCAAGTTTAGGTTATTTTAATAGCCCAACAATAGAAGCTATAGCTATGCTATTTATTATTTTAGGTAGCTTAAATTTTACGATACACTTTTTAGTTTGGCATAAACTAGATTTGCGTTATTATTGGCGAGATGTACAAGGCCGAGTATTCATTTATATCGTGTTAATTTTAATTATAATTACCGTTATTATGCTGATGTTACATAGCGATGATGCAAAACATCAAAACTTTTTTTCAGCATTACGTTATGGTAGTTTTGAAGTTATTTCTATTATAAGTAGTACTGGTTATGCTATTGATGATTTTAGTGTTTGGCCATTGTTTTTGCCAGTATTAATTTTAGGTAGTGGTTTTATTGGAGGCTGTGTTGGTTCTACGGCTGGTGGATTTCGAGTGATTCGTTTTATTCTACTATATAAACAAGCTGCTAGGGAAATTATGCGTTTAATTCATCCTAATGCGGTTATTGTAGTAAAAATTGATAATAAAAAAGTACCTGATAAGGTATCTCAGGCAATGTGGGGATTTACCTTCTTATATATATCCAGTTTTGTATTTTTATCTTTATTATTTATGGCGACTGGGGTTAGTTATTTAACCGCATTTTCTGGTATTGCAGCAACCTTAAATATGACTGGCCCTGGTTTAGGTGATGTCACTATGCACTATGGTGATATTGGCAACGCTGGTTTATGGATTTTAAGCTTTACTATGTTATTAGCCCGACTAGAAATTTTTACTTTATTGGTATTATTAACTCCAGCATTTTGGAAAAGGTAATTATTTAACTTGTTTAGTAACTGATGTTACGCACATATATACTAAAGTTAGATTATGTTCAGCAAGCGGTTTAATTGAATATGGAATGGAAAATAAGACTTGACGCTGGAGCGTCTTGGTAGGCATTCCCAACGACAAGGCTATCGCACTATAAGTTCTTATCTGGTATAGCATTAGAGCAGATTAATTCTATTGCAAAAATAGCAACAGATTGAGCAGTTCAGAACATTTCTAGAACTATTCCTTCTCATGACACGTTCACAAATGTATTTATAAAGTTTGCTTCACATCTTGGACAGAGAGTATATCAGAAGTACTTGAAGGAGAAGTAGTTAGCATTGATGGAAAAACGACGTTCTCATAGCTCTGATAGCAATACACATGGTAAGTGCTTGGGCATCTGCAAATTCTCTAGTGTTAGGGCAGGTTAAAACCGACGAAAAATCGAATGAAATTACTGCGATTCCACAATTAGTGCTTGGAATTAAAAGACTGTTTAGTGACGATAGATGCAATGGGTTGTCAAAAGGACATTGCTAAAGAAATTGTTTCACTTGAAGCTGACTACCTCTTAGCAAGACAATCATCCAACTCTTCACTAATCAGGACTATTTTACAGAAGCATTTGATGCTAATTTTGAAGGATATTAGATTGATTTCGCTGAAACTTTTGATAAAGGCTACGGACGTTTAGAATCAAGACGATGTTGGGTTGGATGCTCTTCCTAAGATAGACGGTTCACAAAATTAGGACT
>JQIA01001728.1_pt1 | contig 11631 bp, 11 predicted proteins | sample 811431 | NCBI WGS metagenome assembly JQIA01 (sample SAMN02998118, study PRJNA258478) | marine sediment metagenome | biome: marine; feature: seafloor; material: sediment; isolation source: oil-polluted sediment collected from 3 locations (0.5 km, 0.7 km and 0.9 km)... | place: USA: Gulf of Mexico ... | reverse complement strand
GCATAAAATAAACTGGCACCACTATATTGTGTTTGATAATTTCCCATTCGTCCACCAACATGACATAAAGGAAGTATACTTAAGTATTTATCATTTTCGGTGAGTTTAAACACATCAGCGGCTGCTAGAAAATTATGTACTAAATTTTTATGAGACAACATCACTCCTTTTGATGTTCCGGTTGTACCCGAGGTATATATTAAAGTTGCAAAATCATTTTCATTTATACTTTCCTTTATTTTTTTAACTTTATCTTGGAATTGGTTAGTTTCTTTTTTCCCCAACTCAGTAATTTCTATCCATGCTTTTACATTATCAATACGATCAAAAGAATAGATCTTTTCATTTAGATTTTTATTATTAGCCGCATAAATAATCTTATTATACAAATCTTTATCTGAAACAAAAATCATTTTTGCCTCGGAATGATCAATAATAAATTCATACTCAGTGGCACTTAAAGATGTAAATAAAGGAACATGAATAACACCAATCATAGCCATGCCCATATCAACAAAATTCCATTCAGGACGATTATTGCTTATTGTAATAATTTTATCGCCCTTTTGTAATCCAAGTGATAACAATCCATAGCTAATTTGATATGATAAGTCAATGTATTCTTTCGAACTATAGGTTTTCCATCTCCCATTTTGCTTTATTCCAAATGCATCTTTCTTTTTTGTAAATTGTTGATTGTATCGCTGTAATAAATCGAACGTACGTTTTATACTCATATAATTGCAGCTAAAAATTGAAACAAATAAAACAAGTAGCTTGCCTTACTTTGATAAACTGCAATATAATTATAAATAGTGGGAATGTGTTATACGATCAAAAATAAAGGTGTCCTAATTGTAAGACACCTTTATTTTATTATTTTTCGGTTCAAGTATGTTCGAAGTCTATTCAGTAATCTGTGAAACTAAGCTTTCTTCTTTATTTTTTTCAGCTAACATTTTTTCCTGGATTTCATTTTCAGCATTTCTTTTTTCAGCGATAATATCGTATTTTTTTTCAAGTTCTTGCTTAATCTCAGCCAAGTTCTTATTATCAACATTAGCAGTTCTATAAGCGTTCCAGAATTCAGCAAAAGATTCAGTGTCAGAAGTATTTATTAACTCTCTCCAAGAAAGATATTCATTCTTATCATATGCACTATAAAATTGCTCAAGTAACTCTGTATTAACCTTTATTTTTACAGTTCCATCTTCAAATAATTCTGTTCCATTTTTCTCTTTTGCACTCTCAAGATTTTCTCTGTATTCCTTCTCAATTTTTTGTCCGTATGTTAATGTTGATATCATTATTAATACTAACCCAATAAATCCCGTTTTTCTTAATTTTAAATTTTTCATGACTTATATATTTTATATTATTTTTTACTCTTCTAATTTGTTTTCACTTGAGTTTACGTTAGAAATAAGAGAGAGTTAATGCTAAAATCTATACATTATCTATACAAACTAAAAATTAAAAATACAACATTAATTAGCCATAAATGTCTATCTATTAGCATATTATCATGATTAAGGATGAATAAGTGCCGAATTTAAGTAAGTATACAGCTCTTCTTTTTTTAGATTAAAATGAAAAAACATGCATGAAAACGAAACCTTTAAATAGCTCAAAAGTTGAAGAAATTCTGGAAGAGTAATTTTTAATTATTCTATCTTTTCAATCATATTAGAATATGATTCTTCATCACCAGATTTTACGATTTGTTTTAATTTATCTACCCACATTTTAATATCAGGATTTTCTAACTCTTCGATTTGTTTAATTATTTTTCGAATTGCAGTAAATTCATATACTTCAAATGATTTCAACTCAATTATAAATTGATGTAGTATATGTTTACTTTCATCGCTAATAAGCAGTTCTGTTTTATTATGTTGTAAGGTGGATTCTTTATTTAGCTTATAATTACTACTAGTTGCTTTCAGAGTAAACCAGAAAACTGTTTGATCTTTATCGCTCGTTATTCCAATTGATTCATTATGAGATTCAATTGCCAATTTGCAAAAACTCAGACCTAAATTACCAACTCTAGCTGCATCTGAATTCTTTGCAATAAGCAAACCAAATTTATCAAAAACCAAATCGTGAATGTCCTCCGGAATAACAATTCCTGTATCTATAACAGAAATTTTAATTTTATCTTTATTTTGCTCTGCAATTACTTTAATACCGCCTTTGTGTGGTGCAAATTTTATGGCATTTAGTAATAAATTTACAAATACTCTTTCCAATAACTTTTCATCAGCGTACACCAAAAGGTCTTCTTCAATATTACTTTGATAAGTAAGATTATATTCATCGAAAAGCAATTCAACTTGACAATATGCTTCATTAAGTACACTATGAATTTGCACTTCCTTTAAATCAATATTCAGTTTTGCATTTTCGCTGTTTTGAACATCACTAATTCCAGTAACAATATTCATCATTTGACCAGCTGCGTGACCTAGTAGTTCTTTTGAGAATGAATTATAATTTATTATAAGACTTAATGGATTTTTCAAATCATGTAAAAGTAGATGAGTAACACCTTCTTTAAACTCCCATAGGTTTTTTAATCGCTCCGTCTCTAAATTATGTTTTTCTAGTTGTAAATTATAATCCTTTGTAAGTGATTTAAATTTATTATTATTAATTTCTTGCTGGTCAATTTCATGTTGATGTTTATTTTTTAATTTTAATATAAGAAACACAATTAAAGAAATTAAAATTAGAATAATGAAAAATTCTAAAATTTCGATTGGACTTTTAAGGAATAATACAATAAACATATTTAGGCTAAAATTTATTATTTACTTCAAACTATACCTAAACAAATATAGACAGATATTTTCGTAAGCTATTCATTTTTTATAATTTAGATATATAAAATCAATATTACTGTGATGAGAATCAAATTTGTTTGTATTTTTAAAGTTCAGAAATAAAATAATATGAGTAAATATAAATTATTAATCGCTGATGATGAGTCGGCAATTATTGAATCTATTACTAATGTTCTTGAAAGATTTGATTACGAAATACTCGCAGCTCCTAATGGACTTAAAGCATATAATATTGCAATAAAAGCTCTGCCAGATTTAATAATAACAGATTGGGAAATGCCTTCAATGAATGGTGTTGAGTTAATTAGAAAATTAAAAAGCAATGAAAAAACTAAAGGTATTCCAATAATCATGATAACAGGTGTAATGAATACACTTGATAATCTTAAAATAGCATTTGATGCCGGGGCAACTGACTTTATTGACAAACCAATTGTACCAGTTGAACTTGTTGCTAGAACACGATCAATGTTAATGCTTGCAGATTACTATAAAGAAGCCATTAAACAAAAGGAATGGGAACTTACATTGCAAGCAAAAAACATGCTTCAAAATACTGAATTCAATACTACATTATTAAATAAAATAGATGTTTTAACTAATAATCATTTAAAAGATAATGATGATGCAAAGCAAATATTAAACAATATAAAATCAGAATTAAATATAAAAATTAAAACACAATCTTGGGACGATTTTGAAACTCATTTTAAATCTGTCCATCCCCTATTCATGGATAAGCTAATTAGTACATTCCCTAAGTTGAGTTCTGGGGAAATTAAACTTTGTGCATTATTAAGACTAAATCTTAACTCAAAAGAAATTGCATCGATACTTTTTCAGAATCCTCAAAGTATTGATATTGCTAGATACAGATTACGAAAAAAAATGGAATTAAATAGAGACGAAAATCTAAATTCCTTTTTACTGAACATCTAATTTCAATAAGAATATTCATTTGAAACTATTTCTTCTTTTTACTACTCTTGGCTTTTGGGTTAAAATCAAGAGCATATTGAATCCATTTTTCAAGTTCTTCAACCATATCAACAGCGAGAGGCTCAACATATAAATATCCTTTCATTGGACGCTTGGTAAAATCCATCATAATGCAACCAGTTTTCCGTAATAACTCTTCTTGAATTTCAGGATCGACACGAATCATTAGATTTTCTTTAATAATTCCAAGACACATTTTATCATGAACCATAAAAGTTAAACCACCCATCATCTTCTTTTCATGGTAAGCAATGTTTTTTGATTTTAATATCTGATTTATTCTATCTGCTAAATGTGTATCGTATCCCATTATCTATAAATTAAATACCTATTATATCTCAATATTACTTGGAGATGATTTATAATTCCTAAGAATTATTATTGCAAAGATAAATGAAATTAAAGAGAAGGATATTCCAATAAAATTTGAAACAAATCCATTACTTGATGCTCTGAGTGAGTTAAAATCATTTAAAGAACCAAATAAGAAAGCGGAATAATTATTAACTATATCAAATAATGGACTAAAAATACATAAAATCAAAATCAGTCCAATTACAAAAGGTTTTTCGGTATTAATTTTCTTTAATAATATGTATCCAATATACAATAATGCAATATCACGAACATAAGGTAATATAACAATAAAGAAATCCTTTTTATCACTACTAAAATTATATTCTATAAATCCTGTGTTAAAATCACCTTTCCAAAAATGTGGAATCAACTGATAATCATAAATGGTTTTATTCATTAAGCAAACACCAACCATATGGCATAACTCATGAAATAAGGCATAAGTTAAATACCAAATAAAATACAGGATTATAATATGAAGAATATACTTTTGAGGTTTCAATCCACTTCCGAAATAGAAATAAACTAAAGGAAGCATTATTAATAAAGCGATTTGTACAACACTTAAAATCATTGTACTTTTTTTGTTGGAAGAAACTGATTAGCTTTTGTTGAATATAGAATTGAAGGAGTTTCATCAAGGTGATTATTCAAATAATCCTTTACCAAACTATACCCTATTGCATAACCTATATTCCTAGGTTTAGTTCTACCAACAAACCAATCAAAGTAATCAAATTCCTTATTAAACCACATAATTTCTGCCTTTGCTATCCATTCGTCTAATTGTTCTTTGCTATATGCCACGCAATATTTAGGAGCCTCAATATCACAAACTTCCATAGCAAAATGACACGCTAATCCTTCACTTATTAAAGACTCAAATAAACTTTCACCAAAACCCACAGTTCTATATCTCATAGTATGGTGATATTCGTGTGGGATAGTTTCAAAAATATGAATATTAATTGCTTCATCTAATTTTGGATGGTCAGGATCCAGTAATATATAAATTTGTTCTTTATTTGGAGCAACTCCACTCATTCCAATTCGAGGAATTGTTCTTTCAGGAAATACCACCACACGAAATTCAACATCTTTAACTTCAATATACTTATTAGTAGCTTCAATTCCCTTTTTAATATTTTTGATTATCTGTGAAAAATAGATTGTATCTACTAAACTAATATTTGTGTGAAAACAAATATCATTTGTACCAACTTTATCAACCAAATAAACATCGTCTTGATCAAGTACATCTGAGCTTTTTGTTGATTGCACGATAACAAAAACACTGCTATGAAAAAAATATAAAAGTCTTCATTTAATCTAATTATTTATTTAAGTAGTTTATAAAGTTCAAGATACGAAATGATTACAAGTCATCAAAACCAAGAATAATTAATTTATACTGATTTCCTTTTGAAGTAGATCAATATTCGTTTTTACCGTCGATATTCAACCTTTGTGTGTAGCAATTAACCATTCGTCTATAAAAAACTTTCAAATCATAAATATATATACATTTACATATACTTAACTCTAATTATTTAACATAAACTAATCTAAACTATGAAAAAAATTATTCTTTCACTTTTAGCTTTGTCTTTAATAGTTGTATCATGTCAGAATGATCAAATTGAAGCAATCCAAGAAGGACAACAAGAAATATCAGTTGACATGAGCGACTTTTATGTTTATACTGATGAAGAAAGTTCGTTAAAATCTCATAATCATAACGGGCATGTATGTGGTAGTATGAAAGTGTTAAACAGACAGTTAAAAGAAAACCCAAGTTTGGAAAACCGTATGTATAATATTGAGAAACATACAAGAAAAGCAATTGCTGCTAAAAAACCTGATGGTGCAGGTGGTGGAAAACCAGGTGGTGGTAATGGTGGTGGAGGAAATGATCCTGTACCTTATACAGGAAGTATTGTAATACCAGTTATTATTAACATTCTAGAAGATGCATCACACCCAGTGACTCAAGCTCATATTAATTCTCAAATTCAAATTTTAAATGAAGATTATAACAATAACAATCCTAATTCAGTTGAAGTACCTTCCGAGTTTGCAGGTGTATTAGCAAATACAGATATTACTTTTGTTGTAGCTGGTGTTAACAGAAAAGCTTCATCAAAATCTTCTTGGGGAACAAATGATGCTATGAAAAGCTCTAGCCAAGGCGGTATTGATGCAACTAATCCTGAGGTATATTTAAACTTTTGGGTTTGTGAAATAGGTGGTGGAATTCTGGGTTATGCACAATTCCCCGGTGGAACTTTAGCAACAGATGGAGTTGTAATTGGTTCTGACTTCTTTGGTGAGAATTCAGCTGGTGGTCAATATGGTCACGGTAGAACAGCAACACACGAGGTTGGTCACTGGTTAAATCTACGTCATATTTGGGGTGATGGCAGATGTAAGCAAGACGATTTTGTTAGTGATACTCCAAGTTCTGATGGTGCAAACTATGGTTGTCCTTCATATCCAACAGTTAATTGCAGATCAAATGACATGACTATGAATTACATGGATTATGTAGATGATAACTGTATGTATATGTTTACTGATGGTCAGAATGATAGAATGAGAGCTCTTTTCGCAGTTGGTGGAGAGAAAGAAGCATTTGTACAATAATACCAAGCTTATTAAATATAATATATAAAAAGACGTCAATATGACGTCTTTTTTATTTTCCGTTTAGAGTGATTTCAATATATAATTTTGTGATTCAAATGAATTAAGCCGAAAAATATGTTTCTTTAAAAATTAGAAACTAATTACAAATTTAACACTACTACTCTTTTACCAATTTTTAATCTTCATTTGCACTTTAGGCTTCTTTATTTTCATGATTTTTTCATTAATTTCAATTAAGCGGTATTTATGTAAAGATTTTCCTTTTGAATCAAAAATTTCAATTACTCGTTTCTTACTTTTATACCTCCAAGCACCTTCAATCATTGAATGTGCATCATTTGCAGCAAGTGACAACCAAGAACATTTTCCATTTTCATATAGCTCAAACTTGTGCCTGTAACGACTAAAGGGAAATTCATTATAATCGCATGATCGATAAACCATTACATCTGAATCTTTCTCGTCTTCTTCTCTAGAATGAGCCCAACATCCAATCAAATCTGATTCTGTAATACTTTTATCCTGCGCGTAACTATTAATTGAAAACATAATTAAAACTAGTATTATCAAATATTTCATAATTGAAATTTACAAATTTTATATTAAACAAACATAGTTTAAGATTTTGGTTAGATTATATATGTTTAGCATTTTTAAACATAACAATTCTAATTTTGTTATAGTTACTTATAAATACTCGAAATATGAAAGCAATTGAATATACAAAATACGGACCGCCTGAAGTTCTTGAACTGAAAGATGTTGAAAAGCCAATACCTAGTGACAATGAAATATTAATCAGAATATATTCTACCACTGTAACAGCAACTGAGTGTACTTTTAGAAAAGGGGAGCCTTTTATATCAAGATTGTTTACTGGTATAAATAAACCAAAAATCACCAGACTCGGAGAAGAATTAGCAGGACAAATTGAAGAAATAGGTAAAAATGTAAAATCATTTAAAAAAGGAGATCAAATATTTGGTACAGCAGGACCAGGTTTTGGTGCTAATGCTGAGTACATATGTATACCTGAAGATGGAGTAATCGCTTTAAAACCCACAAATTTAACTTTTGAAGAATCTGCATCTAGTATTGATGGTTTTTTAACTGCATTACCTTTCCTTAGAGATACAGGCAATATTCAAAAAGGCCAAAAAGTTCTTATTTATGGAGCTTCCGGAAGTGTTGGTGCTGCAGCCGTACAGGTTGCTAAGCAATTTGGAGCTGAAGTTACTGGAGTTAGCAGTACAACAAATTTAGACTTGATCAAATCTATTGGAGCCGATCATGTTGTTGATTATACAGAAAATGACTTTACTGAAAACAAGCAAACTTATGATATAATATTTGATACCGTTGGTAAGACATCTTTTTCAAATTGCAAAAGTTCACTCAAGAAGAATGGTATCTTTCTTGAGTCTGGTATTGGATTTGGAATTCTCCCGCTTGTATTGTGGACTTCAATATTTGGTGGTAAAAAAGCAAAAATTGCGGCTACTGGATTGAGATCGCCGAAAGAAAGAAAAAAAGATTTAATTTTCCTCAAAGAATTAATTGAGTCGGGAATAATAGTGCCTGTCGTGGATAAAACTTATCCTTTGGAGCAAATTATAGAAGCACATACCTACGTCGACAAAGGTCATAAAAAGGGAAATGTAGCAATTAGGGTTGAAAACAATAATTAATTTAAAATTGGAAATAACAGTTTATAGCATAAAATGTCCCTTTTCTGTTTCCGGAAAAGGGACATTTATCTTAATAAAAAAGTCAGCGAGACTATGGTAGAAAATTATTTATTTAAGACTATATAATTGGTTCGACAGTTTTATGAGTTGAATAAATTCACTACGATAACCTTCCATATCCTTTCCTTTTGCATTTGTAGCAAGCTCTATTAATGAATTATGGCTTATGTTACCTTTATATTTTGAATCTCGAAGTAACATTCCAAATCCTGCTACGGCTGCTGAGAATCTAAAATTATCAGACATCTCGCCTACAATATTATTTTTATAAGAGATAACTTCTTCTAATAAAATACTTTTTGTTCCTACTGGCTTTTTATATCTGAATTTAACAGTTGCAAGCTCATCTCCTTCTTTTGCAAATGAATTAATCTTTGAGGTTTGATATTTTAAATCGTTCTTTTTTAATGATTTTGCATTAGCAAGCTTTATTTCATACAGAGCAGTTACAGTATGTCCTGATCCTAATTCACCTGCATCCTTTTTATCATCTTCAAAATCCTCATCGTTAAGCAAACGGTTTTCGTAACCAATTAATCGATATGATTCAACAAGCTGAGGATTAAACTCGATTTGAATTTTCACATCTTTAGCAATGGTAAATAAGGTTCCGCCAAATTCGTTTACTAATACTTTTTTAGCTTCCATTATGTTATCGATATAAGCATAATTACCATTTCCTTTATCAGCTATTATTTCCATTTTATCATCCATATAGTTTCCTGTTCCGAAACCAAGAACTGATATAAATGTTCCTCTTTCACGTTCTATTTCAATTAAACGCTCCATTTCAGCATTGCTAGATTGGCCAACATTAAAATCGCCATCGGTAGCCAAAATAATTCTGTTGTTACCTCCTTCTATAAAATTCTTAGCTGCTACATTATAAGCTAGTTTTAAACCTGCAGCACCTGCTGTTGAACCTCCCGATTGTAATCTTTCTAATGATTCTATTATTATTTGTTTTTTGTCACAAGATGTGGATGGTAATACTAATCCTGAACTACCAGCATATACAACGATAGCAACTCGATCTTCTTCGCGTAATTGCTGAATCAACATTTTAAATGCTTTCTTAAGTAATGGAAGTTTATCTGGAGAACTCATCGATCCTGAAACATCAATTAAGAAAACAATATTTGATGCAGGAAGATTCTCCATAGCAATTTTTTCTCCTTGCAATCCAATATGTAATAACATACTCTCTTCATTCCAAGGACAATTAGCCAATTCTTGAATTATTGCAAACGGATGTCCATTATCTGGTTGAGGATAATCATAGTTAAAATAATTTATCATTTCTTCGATACGAATTGCATCCATTGGTGGTTTTTGACCATTATTTAGAAAACGGCGCATGTTACTATATGATGCTGCATCCACATCAATAGAGAATGTTGATAGAGGAGCATTAATGGCATCTTTATAACCGTTCTCATGAATTGCAGAATATCCTTCTCTGTTAAAATCTGCATCCTGAAAATACATACTTGGAGCACATTCGGCTTCCATTATACTCCCATACTTTTTACCAGATCTAACTTTATAGTTTATCTCTTTAGACTCTCTTTTAATACCAATAGCTGTTACAACAACTTCATCCATTTTTAATACATCAGATTCTAAAGCAACATTAATTATAGTTTTACGTCCTACTTTAATTTCTTCAGTTTTCATTCCAACAAAACTAAAAACAAGAAAATCATTATTATTAGCTTCGATAGTATACCTCCCTTGCATATCTGTTGAAGTATTAACATATAGATTATTTTTAAGTGAAATAGATACTCCAGCTACCGCCTTACTATCACCTAAAGAGATTACGGTTCCTTTAATAGTGCGTGCACTAAGACTACAGTTTAATAGTACTGTTAAGATCGAAATAAGAATTACATTTTTTTTCATAACTTTAAGTTTTAAATGATTTATTTAAATTCGTTTCCTATAAGGTGCGCACACATCATAAAATGCATAAAAAAAATTCAACTATTTTAAAACTATTATGATCTAATCATTACAAATACCTAATATTTAAGCTGTAACGTGGAAGTTATTTTTTCAGAAAATATAAGTGAAAAGGATGAATCTGGTTTACTTCAACAATATCTGGATACGGGTAAACTTGATGTATTAGCTGAATTATATAATAAATACATCCATCTTGTTTATGGTGTTTGTTTAAAATATTTAAGTAATAGAGATGAAAGTAAAGATGCCGTAAGTAAGATCTTCGAAATTTTAATTACTGAAATTCCTAAATTTGAAATACAAAACTTTAAATCATGGTTATATGTGGTCACCAAGAATTATTGTTTAATGGAAATCAGAAAACGAAAAGCCGAACAAAGACGATTACAGGCATATTCTGAAGAAATATTTATGGAATCGACAGAAGTTTTGCATCCTATTGATGAAGTTTCAGAACCAAACTTAGAAAATGAACTTAGAAATTGCATTGAAAAATTAAAAGAAGAACAGCAGCAATGCATTTTGATGTTTTACTATGAGAAGAAATGTTATAAAGAAATATCAGATAACCTAAAAATAAATCAAGGAAAAGTAAAAAGCTTTATTCAAAATGGTAAACGAAACTTAAAAATTTGCATTGAGCAAACAACACAAAAAATAGAAAATTAGATATTATGTCTAAACGAAAATTGACATATAAGAACTTTAAACAATATTTCAGCAATAATTTGCCGAACAAAGATAAACATGCATTTGAAAAAGATATGATGCATGATATTTTTGAAGAAGAAGCATTTGATGGCTTATCGAAACTTAGCGAAGAAGAATTAGAGAGCGATATTGTTGATTTAAAAACTATAATAAATAAAAAGGCTGAGAGAAAAAGAATAATTATTCCTGTTTGGTTTAGATATGCAGCTAGCGTGATAATAATAGTGAGTATAGGTTTTAGTATTATCTTCTTAAATAATAGATTCTGGCAAGATTCAATGTTAAAAGAGCAGTTTTCAGAGGAAATGGAGATTATGGACAGCTTGTTATTTAAAGCTGATTTGGAAAAAGAATTA
>JQIA01001760.1_pt1 | contig 11638 bp, 14 predicted proteins | sample 811431 | NCBI WGS metagenome assembly JQIA01 (sample SAMN02998118, study PRJNA258478) | marine sediment metagenome | biome: marine; feature: seafloor; material: sediment; isolation source: oil-polluted sediment collected from 3 locations (0.5 km, 0.7 km and 0.9 km)... | place: USA: Gulf of Mexico ... | reverse complement strand
GCCCGCTAATGCCATGGCTATAATCTGAATAATTTCATCAGACCCATTACCCAGCATAATGTCAAAACGATCATCCACCCCCATAACCTGACGCAACTTATCTTTAACCGCTTGCGCAGCAGGGTCTGGGTAACGATTAACAGATACATTTTTTAATGCTTCAAACCACTCGTTCTGTAAGCGTCCCGGCCAGTTAAATGGGTTTTCCATCGCATCCAGCTTTAGCATATTATCAGCGGGTGGAACATGATAGGCCGTCAACGCTTTGATCTCTGGGCGAATTAACTGGTCTACTGTACTTAAGAGACCTGAAGCGGAAGTACGTTTTTCACCCATGTTATTTGTCATCCTTAATTCTATATTCAGCAGAGCGAGCGTGAGCGCTTAAGCCTTCTCCTCTTGCAAGAACGGAAGCTACTTTACCCATTTCACTCGCGCCATCAGCAGAAAATTTAATAATGGAAGATCGTTTCTGAAAATCATAAACGCCTAGTGGCGAAGAGAAACGTGCGGTTCCAGATGTGGGTAATACATGGTTTGGCCCAGCGCAGTAATCCCCCAGTGCTTCAGCGGTGTAGCGCCCCATAAAAATAGCACCCGCATGGCGTATCTTAGGTAGCATTGCATCAGGGTCTTCAACGGATAACTCTAGGTGCTCTGGCGCGATGCGATTACTCACAACAATAGCCTCTTCTAGGTCTGCCACTTCAATAAATGCAGCTCTGGCCTCTATTGAGGCTTGAATAATGTCTTTTCTTTCCATTGTTGGTAATAGCTTGTTGATACTTGCTTCAACTTTAGCCAAGTATGCTTTATCCGGTGAAATCAATATTGATTGTGCATTTTCATCGTGTTCAGCCTGTGAAAACAAGTCCATCGCAATCCAGTCTGGATCAGTATTGCCATCACAAATCACAAGAATCTCAGAAGGGCCTGCAATCATGTCTATACCAACAGTACCAAACACTTCTCGTTTTGCCGTCGCTACGTAGATATTTCCCGGTCCAACAATTTTATCTACCGCAGGAATTGTCTCAGTCCCATAAGCTAAAGCAGCAACCGCTTGCGCCCCACCTATGGTGAAAACCCTGTCTACACCACTAATCGCTGCTGCCGCCAATACCATATCATTGATCGTACCATTAGGTGTTGGTACAACCATGATAAGTTCACCCACACCAGCCACTTTTGCAGGAATAGCATTCATCAGCACAGATGACGGATAAGCGGCTTTACCACCTGGTACATACAAACCCACGCGGTCCATAGCAATCACTTGCTGGCCAAGCACTGTTCCGTCTGCTTCTTTATAGTTCCAGGAACTTTGCACCTGTTTTTCATGATAACTACGCACTCTATCTGCAGCTATCTCAAGGGCTTGTTTTTGCTCGGGTGTAATTTTATCTAAAGCTTCACTTAAGCGTGCCTGAGACATTTCAAGCTCAGCCATTGAGTCAGAAGATAAACTATCAAAGCGCTGCGTATACTCTAGAACCGCCGCATCACCCCGTTGCTTAACTTGAGTTAAGATATCTTTAACAACATCATGCACACGATGATCTGAAGCCTCATCCCAGGCCAAAACCTGATCTAACTGCTCATTAAAAGTAGATTCAGAAGAAACAAGTCTGGTAATTGACACACCATCAATCAACTTTTCATCAACCATCGTGACACCTATTGAAATAACATATGGGTAAATAAGAATTTATAATTTGGAACTAAGAGAGTCTGAGACCTTAAAGGCCTCAGAGCTACTGGCGTTAAGCTACAGCCTTCGCCAACTGATCAATAATCGATTGAATATGATCATGTTTCATTTTCATTGAAGCGCGGTTAACCACAAGCCTTGTACTAATGGTATGAATTAGCTCGCGCGCTTCTAAGCCATTTGCCTTCAAGGTATTGCCTGTATCAACAATATCGACAATTTCATCAGCTAAACCTAAGATTGGAGCTAATTCCATTGCACCGTATAGTTTAATGATATCAGCCTGAATACCCTGCTTAGCATAATACTGCTTAGCCAAATTAACAAATTTGGTAGCCACTTTAAGCCGCCCGTTTACGGGTTTAGCCTCTTTCTTAGCCGCAGTCATCAGCCTGCATTTGGCTATTTTCAAATCAAGCGGTTCGTACAAGCCATCTGCACCATGCTCCATGAGCACATCTTTACCTGTCACACCCATGTCTGCACCACCATACTGTACATAGGTTGGCACATCGGTTGCGCGAATAATAATCAACTTAACCCGGCTATCTGTTGTATCAAAAATAAGCTTTCTGCTTTTTGATATATCTTCAAGCGGCTCAATACCTGCGGCTGCAATTAATGGCAATGTTTCTTTTAATATCCGCCCTTTAGACAAGGCAATAGTGAGCGTATCACTCATTTTTTTTCTCAACTTATTATTGATAACTACTTATTCATAACTACGGAACAAAAACTAATTGGGTAAGCGTCTGATTGTAGCGCCTAACAACTGAAGTTTTTCTTCTATACATTCATAACCACGGTCTATGTGATAAATACGCTCAACGTACGTTTCACCTTTTGCCACTAAACCTGCTATAACCAAACTAGCTGAAGCTCGAAGGTCTGTTGCCATTATTGGTGCGCCATTTAAACGCTCAACACCATTAATAATCGCAGTATTACCTTCAGTTCTGATTTGAGCACCCATTCGACCCAGTTCATGGCAATGCATAAAGCGGTTTTCAAATATAGTTTCAGTGATCGAACCACTTCCTTCAGCAACCACATTCAATGTGGTGAATTGAGCTTGCATATCCGTTGGAAACCCTGGGTATGGAGCCGTTCTAATGTTCACAGCTTTCGGGCGCTGACCTTTCATATCAAGCTCAATCCAGTCCTCACCGGTAGTAATGTGAGCACCGGCTTCTTCCAATTTCAGTAATACAGCTTCTAACAAGTCTTCGCGTGTATCTTTTAGTTTAACTCTTCCTCGGGTTGCTGCGGCTGCAACTAAATAAGTACCGGTTTCAATACGGTCAGGCAATACATCATAATGGCAACCATGCAAGCGTTCAACGCCTTCAATTTCAATAGTATCTGTGCCATGGCCTGTTATCTTGGCTCCCATGGCAATCAGACACTCTGCCAAATCTACAACTTCAGGCTCTTTGGCCGAATTTTCCAGAATAGTCTTACCATCTGCCAAAGAAGCTGCCATTAACAAATTTTCGGTACCCGTTACGGTGATGACATCCATAAAAATATGGGCACCCTTAAGTCGACCATTTGAAGATGCTTTTATGTAACCGTCTTCAACAACTATATTGGCACCCATTGCTTCAAGGCCGCGAATGTGAAGATCAACAGGTCGGCTACCAATAGCACAACCACCAGGTAGAGATACTTCAGCCTGGCCGAAATGTGAAAGCATAGGGCCTAATACAAGTATTGATGCTCTCATGGTTTTAACGAGTTCATAAGGCGCTGTAAAATGCTTAATAGTGCTAGCGGTTACTTCGACGTTCATTTTTTCGTCGATTAATACTTCAACCCCCATTCGCCCCAATAATTCGATCATAGTGGTGACATCATGGAGATGAGGTAAGTTACCTATACGAACGGGTTCATCCGCTAGAAGCGTCGCTGCCAATATAGGCAAAGCGGCATTTTTAGCACCTGAAATTCTAATTTCACCATCTAGCTGTTGACCACCGCTAATAACAAGCTTATCCACGAGACATCCTAAAGTTATATTGTAATTGTGACGTTAATTTAATCAAACCAAGAAGCTACGTACTCAAAAGGCAACGAGCTAGCTAACCGACTTCCACTCTGCTGGTGTATAAACCTTCATCGTTATTGCATGAATAGTTCCGTCGGCAATGTACGAGTTAAGGCAAGCATAAATTGACTGCTGACGTTTAACAGAAGACAAGCCTTCAAACATTTCACCGACAACGATTAATTGGAAGTGATTTCCTTCACCTGTCACTGTAATTTCACACTCACTAAGTGCTTCTGAAAGGATCTTTGCTACTTCTTCTGATTGCATTTTTGTACCTTTAACTGTTTAAGCGAGCAGATGGAAATCTACCCCAAAGAAAAATAGGCTATAATACCCGAAACAATACTGAGTAGCTACGATGAGGACTCAAACGGAAGAACCAACTCTAAACCACTCACTCTAGCCATATCAAAAAGCCTATCAGGCATTCCCCTTACAACTAACGACACGTTCCTACTCTTAGCTACTCTTAGCCAGACTAACAGCAATGAAAGAGTGACAGCCCCAGCAGAACTAACCGCCGACAAATCAATAACACCATCCACAGAAAGCTTAGATATAATACCCTCACCTGTTTTGCGTATTGCCATGACATTATCAGTATTAACAGCCCCCTTAAGGACTAAAATATTTCCACCTTGTAATACAACAGAATCATTCATTATTTTGTAGCCATTTCAGGCTTATCTATTCTCTCACCTGCCTCTTCAGTAGCAATTTTGGAAGACCAACCCTCAATCACTCTATCAAGATCACCTTTCTGCTCTCTTACTTCCTGATTAAACCTATCCCTAAAGGCTAAACCAACATTCACCCCGTTTACAATGACATTCTCAAGCAGCCATTCATTATTTTTTGAAAAGTGCATAGAATAAACCACAGGGTACTGATTACCACTTGCAGAGGTTACCACGAGATTAACCGAGGCCTTTTTATCACTACGCGGGTTAAGTTTTGCATCTTTAACTGCTATTTCAAACGCGCCACTCTCAACCAAGGCTCTTGAATACGCTACATATAAACTTCTTTTGAAAGACGCAAGAAAATGAGTACGCTGTTCCTTTGTAGCCTTCCGCGCATATTTACCCATAACCCGAGCTGCAATTCGCTTAAAATCGACTAGTTCGCTCAGTGCAGCATCCATTTCACTATAAAAACGCTCGGGGTCTTCAGTATAGTTTTCTTTTTCTTTATTAAGCTTTTCAACCAGTTGTAGCGTACTACTTTCAACTACTTGTTTTACTTCTATTTCTATTACACCCTTATTCTTCGCAACGACGTGCCCCGCAACAATAAATTGTCCAAGAATAAGACAAACAGCAACAACCCACCCACTGGGGAAGCAAAAAAAACCTTTAATACTATTATTCATTTGATTACTCGTGTAACTATTTATTCAATGTTTATGTACTGTTTCCCTTATGCACTACTTACCTGAAGCAAAACTACCTATCAATTTTTCAATATTTAATGCGGATTGCGTGTCAAAAATAGTATCACCTTCTGCTAAATACTCCTCATCAGCACCCACATTAATTGAAATATATTTTTCACCTAATAGCCCAGCTGTTTGGATAGCGGCGGTACTATCTGTACTTAAGTTATCAACAGAGCTATAAAGTTCCATTTCGACCAACGCAGTATAAGATTCTTTATCTAATTCAATATTACTCACTTTACCAATAGTTACACCAGCCATTGAGACTTTTCCGCGGACAGACAATCCGCCTAAGTCATCAAATTGTGCATAGACTTTATAGGTATCAACACCTGATTTTAGGGAAAGACCACTAACCTGAAAAGCTAAAACTGCCAGTGCAGCAATACCAATAGCTATAAACAAGCCCACCATTAACTCTATAGATCGATTGTACATTTTCTTTCCGCTCACTTATGACGTTTTTAAAATGCGGTAAACATAACCGCTGTTAGAACAAAGTCCAAACCCAATACTGCTAATGATGAGTAAACCACTGTTTTCGTTGTAGCAATACTAATTCCCTCTGAAGTAGGTACAGAATCATACCCCTGAAACACAGCAATCCATGTGCAAACAAAACCAAACACAAGACTCTTAATAATACCGTTCAGGATATCCTTTTCAAAGCTCACCGATGACTGCATATTCGCCCAGAATGAGCCTTCATAAACCCCCAACCAGTCAACCCCCACTAACATCCCACCCCAAATACCAACAGCACTAAAAATCATAGCTAAAATGGGCATTGATATGAATCCAGCCCAAAGTCTGGGGGCGATAATCCTACGCAATGGGTCAACACCCATCATTTCCATACTAGAGAGTTGCTCTGTCGCTTTCATTAAACCTATTTCAGCGGTGAGCGCAGAACCCGCCCGCCCAGCAAACAGCAACCCAGTAACAACGGGGCCTAACTCCCTTACTAAGGTAAGCGCCACCATCTGCCCAATCGCTTGCTCAGAACCATAATCAACCAATATATTATAGCCTTGCAGACCAAGCACCATACCAATAAAAAGCCCTGATACAACAATAATAACCAGCGACAATACACCAACAGAGTATAGCTGTTTAATTAATAGCGGCATGCTACTTCTGAAGTCCGGAATACCCACTAAAGAATTCCAAAGAAATAACCCCGAACGCCCTAACACCGCAATAGAATGCATTGTGTTAGCACCCAGTTTACGAAAATAATTTAGCATTTTAGTTCCCAGGCAGTAAGTCTGTTTTATAATCCATTGCAGGATAATGAAAGGGGACAGGCCCATCAGGTAAGCCTTGTAAAAACTGTTTAACTAAGGGTGACCCTTGCTCTTTTAGGTGCTTAGGAGTTCCTTGTCCAATCATTTTTCCGTCAGCTATAATACACACATGATCACTAATACTAAGCGCCTCAGAAATATCGTGTGAAACAAGCACACTCGTCATACCTAAAGCATCATTTAAAAGCCTGATAAGCTGAACCAGGACCCCCATTGCAATCGGGTCCTGCCCCGCGAAGGGTTCATCATACAGAACAAGATCCGGCCCCAGCGCTATCGTTCTCGCCAGAGCAACACGACGCGTCATACCACCAGAAAGTTCTGATGGCATTAAGTCTCTGGCACCTCGTAAACCAACCGCCTGAAGCTTCATTAATACAATGTCACGGATCATATCTTCAGGTAATTTTGTATGTACCCGAAGCGGGAAAGCTACGTTTTCGAAAACACTGATATCAGAAAATAACGCACCACTTTGAAACAGCATCCCCATTTTTTCACGCGCCATATACAACTGCTTTCGCTTCAAACGGGAAATATTTTGACCATCTACAATGATAGACCCGTTATGGGGCTTCAACTGACCACCAATCAAGCGCAGAAGTGTCGTTTTGCCCGTCCCACTAGGCCCCATAATAGATGTAACCTTGCCACGAGGGATATCAACATCAATATCATTGAATATCAATCTATCCCCTCGCGAAAAAGACATTCCACGAACTTCTACGTAGTTATCTGATAGACCGTTATTTATTGGCACACTCACCTGCATTATTCTCAACAAAAAGACTCGATCAGAAGTCTACAACAACTAGCATCGCAATTAATCAAAAATCTTTATCATTTACCTTTAATAAGTGGAAGTTTACAACCAAGCCTGTGTTTTTTTTGAAATTGCCATTGCAAGAAAGCCCCAAGTTCAGCACAATTCACGCCATCCCAAAATTCGTTAGTATTTGAGTATTATCTATGGTTTTATTTTTTACTGCTATTATTGCCGGCTTAGTAGTTCTGGTATGGAGCGCGGACAGGTTTGTTAATGGTGCCGTATCAACCGCTCGAAACTTTGGCATGTCACCTATGCTTATAGGCCTAACCATTGTTGCATTCGGCACATCAGCACCGGAGATGATAGTATCAGGTACAGCAGCACTTTCAGACGCAAGTAACCTGGCAGTAGGCAATGCAATAGGGTCCAACATTGCCAACATAGGTCTGGTTCTTGGCATAACCGCACTGGTATCACCTATTCCTTTAAAAGCCATTGTATTAAAAAGGGAATTTCCAGTTCTTGTTATTGCATCATTACTGGTTGCTATATTACTCTTTGATTATCACCTGGGACCTTTAGACGGTATAGCCATGATATTGCTTCTGGCTGTATCCATGTTTTTCCTAACCAGAAATAATCTTGACGCACCAGAAGTACTAGAAGAAATTAATGAAATACCCGCTGAGAGCACCCCCAAAGCTATCATAGAATTAGTTATAAGCCTCGCCCTGCTGCTAGGCAGTTCCAAGTTATTAGTATGGGGCGCCAGTGGCGTTGCTAGTGACATGGGCGTAAGCGAACTCATTATCGGCCTAACCATTGTAGCCATTGGCACAAGCCTTCCGGAACTCGCCGCATCAGTCGCAAGTGCACTAAAAGGACATCACGATATTGCACTAGGCAACATTGTCGGCTCAAATTTATTTAATTTATTAGCTGTTTTACCTATTCCCGCACTACTTAACCCTGTTAATTTAGAGAGTGAAGTGCTGCTGCGTGACTATAGCGTTATGCTTGCACTAACCATTGCACTTGCAGCCCTTGGTTATATAATGCAAAAGAAAGGGCGCCTTGGTCGTCGCGTAGGAATTTCATTGCTAGTCGCTTATTTTGGGTATATGTTCTTACTATACCAATCTTTAAGCCTATAACGTTTAAACTATAATAGTTTTTTAAACAAGATCAGTTTTCTCACAATATTTTTCCGGACACCCAAAATGGTAGACTCTTTAAAATTTATTGAATCAGCAAAACGAGCCATCGAAATCGAGAGAGACTCCATCACTCTACTTATCGATCGAATTGATGAGCAGTTTTCAAAAGCCTGCCAAATATTGCTTAACTGTAAAGGTCGGGTTGTTGTTACAGGTATGGGGAAATCCGGACATATAGGTAAGAAAATCGCAGCAACACTAGCCAGCACAGGCACCCCCTCATTCTTTGTTCACCCAGGGGAAGCAAGTCACGGCGATTTAGGTATGATCACCAGCAATGATGTTGTTATTGCTATTTCAAATTCCGGAAACACTTCAGAAGTAGTCACCATACTCCCCTTAATAAAGAGAATGGAAGCGCCACTCATCAGTATGACAGGCTCCGGCACCTCAATACTGGCACAAGAAGCTGACTCAAACTTAGATGTAAGTGTAGAGACCGAAGCTTGCCCTTTAGGGCTTGCACCCACATCAAGCACCACAGCCACTCTAGTTATGGGTGATGCCCTGGCAATTGCCCTATTGGAAGCAAGAGGGTTTAGCGCTGAAGATTTTGCATTTTCTCACCCCGGTGGCAGCCTGGGAAGACGACTCCTCCTTAAAGTTTCAGATATTATGCACACAGGAGAAAGAATCCCCTCTGTCAATCATAATGTCTTCTTAAGTGATGCCCTACTGGAGATATCTGAGAAAGGCTTAGGCATGGCAGCCATCACCGATGATGAAGGTAGACTTTGTGGTTTATTTACAGATGGCGACCTTCGACGCACACTAGACAAGACCATAGATATTCATAGCACTCGCATTGATAAAGTAATGACAACTCATTGCCGAACAATCAATGCGGATATTTTAGCCGCTGAAGCGCTTGCTATAATGGAAGACAGTAAAATTAACGGGCTTATTGTAACGGATGATAAACAAAACGTTGTTGGCGCTCTAAATATGCACGACTTACTAAAAGCGGGCGTAATCTGATAACGTGATTTTATTGAATGATTTTTTAAACTAATAACGGGTTACCAGTGCAAAGCGAAAAACTCAAAAAATATTTCCTTTTTGTGGTCGCCATCCTAGCGACTGTTTTGCTAGCCTGGCAGGACGAGAGCCAAGACGCACCCAATTTTGGGGGTAACTTAAGGCAAGATGAGCCTGATTCTTTTATTGTTAATGGCAAACAAACGCTATTTGATGAGCAAGGAAATGTTTCATCAATAATAAAAAGTGAAAAGACTCAGCATTACCCAGACAAAAATATGGCATTACTAACAGAGCCCAATTTATTAATTTACAGAGATGACGGTACTCAATGGAGAATAACCGCAGATTCAGGGGAATATGACCTTAACGAGGAAAGCATTGAACTTGAAAAAAATGTTGTCATCATAAGAGATGAACAGCTTGCAACTCATTGGAAACTAACAACAGAATCACTTACAATTCTTAATAAGTCACGATACATTACAACCAAACAGGCCGTCACCATCAGTAATAGCGTTAGTGTAATGAATGCTGTTGGCATGAAGGCCTGGCTAGACAATAAGAAAATTGAACTTACATCCAATGTACGAGGCAGCTATGTACAACTCAATTAAGCGCAAGAACACAGCACGTCTCCGCCCAACTTTTTTAGTCGCTATCGTTCTTGCATTATCCCCCTTACAATTAAGTGCATTTACAGCTGATGGAAATGAACCCATCAAAATACAATCTGATAATGCAGTAATGGATGAGCAGAAAGGTTTATCAACCTATACAGGCGATGTAATTATATCTCAAGGCACGTCGATACTAAAATCAGATAAAGTAGTCGTTTACAGCAACAAAGAAGGCCTTATAAAGATAGAAGCCTTTGGCAGCCCAGCACAGTTTTCTCAACAAGAAAATGAGAGTTCCCCACCAACCCACGCATATGGGAACACTATTATTTATACCCGTACAGATGAAAGGTTAACTCTTATTGAAAATGCTAAATTAGAACAGGGAAAAAACACTTTCAGTGGAAAAGAAATCATTTACAACACTGTCAGCCGAATTGTGACGGCTCAGGGTGGTGAAGATAAAAAAGACCGCGTTGAAATTATTGTTCACCCCGTAAAAAAAGAGACTAGCGAAAATAAAGAATGAAAATATTACGCGCTGATAATCTCGCAAAGAGCTATAAGAAGAAATCCGTTGTAAAAGACGTTTCATTATTAATAAAAAGTGGTGAAATTGTTGGCCTCTTGGGGCCTAATGGCGCTGGAAAAACAACCTGTTTCTATATGATAGTAGGGCTGGTAGATGCCGACAAAGGCAAGATAAGTATTGATGACGACGACCTAACCAACCTTCCTATGCACGGAAGAGCCAGAAAAGGTATCGGCTACCTCCCTCAAGAAGCATCAGTTTTTCGAAAGTTAAGCGTAAAAGATAACCTAATGGCTATCCTCGAAACCCGTAAGGAACTTTCTAAAGCAGAACGAAAAGAGAAAATGGAAACACTCCTCCAAGAGTTTCATATTACCCATATACAAGATAGCCTAGGCATGAGCTTATCCGGAGGAGAGCGACGCAGAGTAGAAATAGCTCGCGCTCTAGCCACAGAGCCTCACTTTATTTTGCTTGATGAACCCTTTGCAGGTGTTGACCCTATTTCAGTTAGTGATATCAAACAAATAGTCACCCACCTCAAAAACAAGGGTATCGGCGTATTAATCACGGATCATAATGTTAGGGAAACGCTTGATATTTGTGAAAAAGCCTATATCGTAAGTGATGGTCATATTATTGCATCGGGAACGGCAGCAGAAGTTCTTTCAAACCAGCAAGTTAAAGACGTATATTTAGGTGACGAGTTCAAACTATAGTAAGGAAAACAGGTTTATTACTACTAATTTCCCGATCACCTAACTAGAATGTAATTAACAATGAAAATTATGGAGGGATTGTAATCGGTGATGTCATTCTCTGAAGTAATAAATAAACACTATAAAGCGGTAAATAAATTGCTTAAAGCAGTAAATAATAAGAACAAAGCGGTAAATAATAAATGGTCATGAAGGCATCGCTTCAGCTGAGACTCGGTCAATCGCTGACAATGACGCCTCAGCTGCAACAAGCTATTCGTCTTTTACAGCTCTCTACCTTGGACTTACAACAAGAAA
>JQIA01001759.1_pt1 | contig 11642 bp, 11 predicted proteins | sample 811431 | NCBI WGS metagenome assembly JQIA01 (sample SAMN02998118, study PRJNA258478) | marine sediment metagenome | biome: marine; feature: seafloor; material: sediment; isolation source: oil-polluted sediment collected from 3 locations (0.5 km, 0.7 km and 0.9 km)... | place: USA: Gulf of Mexico ... | reverse complement strand
TTAATATTGCCTTATCACATTGCTCTTGATGCCGCTCGTGAAAAAGCCCGAGGCAGCCAGAAGATTGGTACAACAGGTCGTGGAATTGGACCTGCGTACGAAGATAAAGTTTCACGTCGTGGTGTTCGTTTAGTAGACCTTTGTAATAAAGAGCGTTTCGCTGAAAAATTACGTGAAGTGATGGAATATCACAACTTTGCATTAGAGCACTATTATAAAGTTGATACGGTTGATTATCAGAAAACCTTAGATGAAACATTAGCCATGGCAGAAGAAATTCTACCAATGGCCTCTGATATTGTTGATGATCTTCATGAGTACCGTAAAAAAGGAGATAACATCCTTTTTGAAGGCGCTCAGGGTTCTTTATTAGACATTGATCATGGTACTTACCCGTTTGTTACATCATCTAATACAACGGCTGGCGGCACTGCAACAGGAAGTGGCTTTGGTCCTTTGTACCTTGACTATATTCTAGGTATTACCAAAGCTTATACTACCCGCGTTGGTTCGGGGCCTTTCCCTACAGAGCTTTTTGATGATCAAGGTGCTCACCTGGCTAAGCAGGGGCATGAATTTGGTGCAACGACAGGGCGTCCTCGCCGTTGCGGTTGGTTTGATGCGGTTGCACTTAGACATGCCATCCAAATTAACAGTGTTTCAGGTATCTGCTTAACTAAGCTAGATGTACTTGATGGCTTGGAAACGATTCAAGTTTGTGTAGGTTATAAAACTAAGAACGGTGAAATAACTCGTCCTCCAGTTGATTGTGATCATTACGCTGACCTTGAGCCTGTATACACAGAAATGCCAGGTTGGAGTGAGAGCACATTCGGCGCGCAATCTATTGATGTATTGCCTGAAAATGCAAAAAATTATATTAAGTTTCTTGAAGAGCAGATTGAAGCACCTATTGATATCGTTTCAACAGGCCCTGATCGTAACGAAACAATTGTTCTGCGTAGCCCGTTTGCATAGACCGATACGTTAAAAGTTATAAAAAAGGCAGAGTTTTTACTCTGCCTTTTTTATTGTCGTCTACACAACCTATTTAGTCGCAACAAACGTAGCCCTTAAAGGCGCGGGGTATCCTTCAATTGTTTTTGACGAGTCTTTAGGGTCAAGAAAGCTATCTAGTGATTGATATACCATCCATTCCGTTTTACGTTGCTCTTCAATCGAAGTTTTATTTAAATCTACCAGTTTAATATCAGTAAATCCCGCACGCCTTAGCCATAGCCTCAATGTATCGCAGCTTGGAATAAACCAAACATTTCTCATCATCGCATAGCGGTCTTCAGGCATTAGGCATTCACCTTCTTTACCTTCAATTACCAGAGTTTCAAGTACTAACTCCCCGCCTTTTTTTAATGTACCTTTGAGTTCAACCAAATGATCAATAGGGGAGCGACGATGATATAACACGCCCATTGAAAACGTCGTATCAAATGCCTGAAGGTTCTCAGGTACTTCTTCCATTTTAACCGGGAGTAAATGTACCGGTGCTTCTGGACCACAGTATTTTTTAATGCATTCAAACTGAGTAAGGAATAAATAACTAGGGTCGATACCTATAATTCGGGCTGCGCCTTCACCGAGCATTCGCCAGCAGTGATAACCAGAGCCACAACCAACATCAAGTATAAGTCTGTTTTTAAGTGGGGATATATGAGGTGCAATACGATCCCATTTCCAGTCTGAGCGCCATTCAGTATCAAGTGTGGTGTCAAAAATCTGAAAGGGGCCTTTTCTCCAAGGTTTAAGCATGCTTAATGCGTTATTGATTTGCTCTGTTTGTTCAATAGAGTAGCCACCCTCTTTTTTGACGGTAATTGCTGAAGCGTTCAGATCAATGCTGTCTGGTGTAATCTCGGGCAGTTGATCTAATGCCTCTTGCCAGCGTATAAGGTCGCCGTGAGGGTTATCTTGTAAGCGCTGCTCCAGCATTGGAATCAGCCCGTCTAACCAGCGGTTGAGTGGGCCTGCTTTCATTGCTTGAAATAAATCTTGGTATAGTTTGTAAAAATCCACAGTATTAGAAAACCAGTAAAGTTAATAAATTGATTTATTTTATCGCTAAAAATGAAACAAAATTAAAGCATTGGTACCAAAGTTGAACCTCTGAAAACCCTGAATCAAGCAAGCGTTGTTTGTGATCTTCTATTGTTTCAGGAATAAGCACCTGTTCAAGTGCAGAGCGTTTTTGGCTGATTTCCAAGTCACTGTAACCATTGGCACGTTTAAAATCATAATGCAGTGCTTCAAGGGTTTGTTGCTCTTTTGGTAATTCAAAGTGAATTTTTTCAGAAAGAATTAACACGCCTCCTGGTTTTAAACCCTTAGTAATATTTTTTAGTAAGGCCTGGCGGTCTTCTTGTTGTAAAAATTGAAGCGTGAAATTCAGGGTGACGACGGAGGCATTTTGTATTTCTATATCACGGATATCAGCGCAGCGAAGTTCAACAGGGGCAGGGCTATTATCCAGTTCAATATAATGCTCGCAGCGTTTGATCATTGACTCTGAGTTATCAACCGCAATTAATTTACTTTGAGTGTCTTTTAAACCGTGCCGCATAGCCAGAGTTGCAGCACCAAGGGAGCAACCAAGGTCGTAACAATGAGTGTTTGCCTGGGCGTAGCGTTCTGTGATTAGCCCAATCATAGGGATAATGGTGGTGTAACCTGGTACTGATCGTTGGATCATATCCGGGAACACTCTGGCAACGGAGTCATCAAATGCGAAATCCGTAACGCGATCTAAAGGTGAGGCGTAAATGTTATCGGGCTTTTGGTCGACCATGTAATTAACCAGAGTATAAAATAATAAAAACTAAAGAAAGATTTTAACCTATTGGGCGTTTTTTCCCAATCGAAGCAGGTATTTTGAATAGTTTAATTTGGGATATCACCATACCTGCAAGCATGAGGGCGCAGCCTATCTGGGCTTTAAAGCTTAATACTTCATTCAATAATAACCAGCCACCAATAGCTGCAAAAAGCGCTTCGAGGCTAAGGATAATCGCTGCATGAGCAGGGTGTGCATCTTGCTGTGCAACGACTTGTAATGTGTAGGCAACACCAACAGAGAGGAGACCTGTGAAAAGAATAGATTCTCCAGCCAGAAAAATGTTGTGAGTGACTATTGTCTCGGTGAATAGGGCTGCAATTAAACTAAGTAAGGCGCAGACGGAAAACTGAACGACGGAGAGTGTAATGGGGGACACCTTAGGTGAAAATTTCGCAATAATAAGAACATGGCCTGCCCAAAATAAGGCACTGATTACAATAAGCGTGTCACCATACTCTAAGGTTAGGTCATCCGTAACGCTGAGTAAGTAGAGCCCGGCTAACGCCAAGGCGCAGCCTATCCATGTTTCTTTTCTGGTGTACTGTCGAAAGAAAAGCCCGATGATGGGGACTATTACGATATATAGCCCGGTAATAAAGCCTGCTTTTCCAGCCGTAGTATATTGAATTCCCACTTGCTGGAATGTTGATCCCATAAACAAGAATAGGCCCGCAATAGTGCCGTAATATAAAACGTTTGTTGAGGTTTTTTCTTTTGATTTGAATGAAAACCACCACCATACAGGAAGTAATGAAAGTGTACCTAGTGCAAAGCGTGCTGCATTAAATGTAAATGGGCCAACATGCTCCATTCCTGTTCGCTGAAACACAAAAGCAAAGCCCCATATTGCAGCAGTGATTAATAATAAGATATTTGAGCGAAGTTTAGCTGTACTGGCGTTTTTCAAAATAGTCATTGTGTTTACTGACAACGAATGCCGCGATTTTTGTAATCAACAATTAAACCCTGCATAGTAAGGTCAGAATCTGACTGAATAAACAGGTAGCCATCAATGCACTGCGCTGTTTGCTCTGAGGGTTTGCGGGAAATTAAGTGCTCTTCACCTTTATTGATTAAAATAGCCTGATAGGTGCTGACTGAAAAGTCACCTTTGGCTTCGTTGTGTTTTATTTTACCTGCAAACTCTAAAATGGCAATGGTGGCTATTACAGCTGCAATAACCGCAATAATTAGAGTATTTTTGCTTATATTATCGTTGCTTGATGAATTTTCGCTTGTCATAAATTATCCATTGAGTGAAATTGTGGAGCCGCGATAGTCTAATAAAGCTTTAATGGTTCTTCATCTAATATGGCAAGCTGTTCTCGCAACTCTAAAATATGTTCAGCCCAGTATCGTTCCGTATTAAACCATGGGAAGTGGTGAGGGAAGGCTGGGTCAGTCCATCGCTTGGCCAGCCAGGCACTGTAGTTCATGATTCTTAACGTACGCAGAGGCTCTATTAGTTGTATTTGTGAGGAGTCAAAATTATGAAACTCATTATATCCATCAACAATTTCTGATAACTGTCCTGTGCGTTGTTGGCGATCACCTGACAATAGTAGCCATATATCCTGAATGGCAGGGCCATTACGGCAGTCATCAAAATCTACGAAGTGGGGTAAGTCGTTACGCCAAAGTACGTTGCCACCATGACAGTCACCATGAATTCGAAATGTATTAAGCTCTGGGCATTGCTGCCAAATAGTTTGTACTTTGTTGATAAGGTCTTGAGAAAGTGTGTCGTAAGCCATGATTAAATCTTTTGGAATAAAATTGTTTTCCAAAAGAAATGCTCGGCTAGCAATAGCCCACTCATCAACCGTAATGGTAGGGCGGTGTTTGAATTGTGTTTTTGCGCCGATTGCATGCATTCGCCCAAGATAGCGGCCCATTAAAAAAAGACTGTTCAGGTTGTCTAATTCTGGCGCATGCCCTCCTTGACGTTTAAATATGGAGAAGTGAAAACCATTGTATTGATGAAGTGTTGTTCCGTTTTCATCTTTAATAGGGGGGACCACAGGAAGTTCCTGGTCAAAGAGCTCCCATGTATATTGATGCTCTTCAAGTATAGCGTCTTCGCTCCAACGGTGAGGGCGGTAAAATTTTGCAATAACCGGTGTACCTTCTTCTACACCTACTTGGTAGACCCTGTTTTCGTAACTGTTGAGCGGGAATATACGGGCGTCGCTCAGAATACCTAAGCTTTCTACAGCGTCAATGACGGTTTCTGGTTTGAGATCATTGTAGGGGTGAGCGTGATCTAGTGTATTTGTCATTAAGCTATCTACGAAGTATGAAGGAGGTAAAAAACAAAGGGCATCATACCATATTGAGGGGCTTTCCCTTTTATTAAATCAGGTTTGTAGTATAGTCAGGCTTTAGTGCATGAAAATGCTGAATTAATATTAGCTTTAAGTGCATAAATCATTAATTTTATTGTCTAATAATTAAACAGGGAGTTTTTTGAAATGAAGCAAATCCTTTGTGTTGTATTGTGCCTTTTCATCGCCGCTTGTGCATCGTCGTCTCGTAGAAGTGTAGAAACGGATCATGATAAAAGTGCACCATTTGATACATATAAAACATTTAGTGTAGAAGCTGTTCAGCAAGAACAACAATATGTTGGATTAAATGGTCTGCTTAAAACAGCTATCGCCGACAGCCTTTCAACTAAAGGCTTGACCTACGTCGAGAGTGGAGAAACTGATCTTGTTGTTCGTTTTGCAGCACGTGTTACTCGTGGGCAGCAGATGAGACTTGAGCAAATTAGTACGGGTCAAGGTGTGTATACTCGAAACCAGGCAGAAGCCGTTAACGAAGGTGCTTTGTTAATTAACGTAGTGGATGTTAAACAAGACAGAGTTGTTTGGAAGGCTTCTTCTATTAGTGATATCACAGGTATTGACCTTGATAAAGTTACTCAGCCTCAAGCAGATAAAGCCTTGAGTGAGATTCTTGTAGATTACCCATCAAAGTAAGTTTATGTTGCACCATTCTGCGCTCAAGCTGCCGGATGGTGTAAAGAACCTCTCCTCGTCTAATTCCCCGTTCCGCTCCCCGTTACTTAAAGTTTCTCCCTTACCCTACAGGATAGTGCTAGGCTTAATTTAACGCTGGACGGGTGGTATCTCCAAAAACTGACTAATGAGAAAATAGACATGAAAAATTTTTCGGGTAAAACAGTGGTAGTTACTGGTGCAGGCTCAGGTATTGGTCGAGGCTTGGCTAAACTACTGGCTAATAAAGGTGCAGATTTAGCTTTGGTTGATTTAAGTGAAGAGAACCTTGAGGAAACCTCCCGACTGATATCCGAAAGTGAAAGTGTTTCTCGTGTCCGTAGCTACTCTTTAGATGTAAGTGATAAAAAAGCCGTATATGACCTGGCGGATAAGGTATATGGTGACTTTGGCCGTATTGATGTTGTTATTAATAATGCAGGCGTTGCGCTGAGTGAAACTGTTGAAGATATGAACTACGAAGATTTTGAGTGGGTCATGAATATTAACTTCTGGGGGGTTGTGTACGGAACCAAGGCTTTCTTGCCATACCTGAAACGCTCAAGCGAATCCTATATTGTTAATATTTCCAGCATCTTTGGTTTAATTTCTTTACCTACTCAGTCTGCTTATAACGCGAGTAAATTTGCAGTAAAAGGGTTTACTGAAGCCTTAAGACTTGAGCTGAAAAACACAACCGTAAATCCTATCTGTGTCCACCCAGGAGGCATTAAAACCAACATTGCAAAAAGTGCACGATTTTATAAAAATGTGGATGGTTCTCTTGATCGTGATGAGGCGATAAACATGTTTGATAAGTTCACCTGGACCACACCTGACAAAGCAGCAAAAACAATAGTTAATGGCATTATAAAGAATAATAAACGGGTGCTTATTGGGCCTGATGCTCGCGTGGTGGACTGGTTTCAGCGTTTGTTGCCTGATACCTATGATCGGATTTTAGGTGTTTATTTAAATAAATCTTTATAAGTTCTGATTGTCGGGAATTTAACACATTGGAACATTATTCTGTTGACTGTGTTGTTGTAGGTGCTGGCGTTGTTGGGATAGCGATTGCCCGACAACTTGCACTACAAGGACGTGAAGTATGGGTGCTTGAAGCGGCCAGTGAAATTGGCAGTGAAACCTCATCGCGTAATAGTGAGGTTATCCATGCGGGTATTTATTATCCCAAAGATAGCCTGAAAGCTCGGCTTTGCGTTTCAGGTCGTCGAAAACTTTATAACTACTGCGAGCAAATGAACGTCCCTCATAAACGTTGTGGAAAGTTGATTGTAGCTACAAATAAACAACAAGTTGAAACTTTAGATACGATACTAAAAAAGGGACAAATGAATGGCGTGGAGGGTTTAGAAATAATTTACCAGCCACAGCTCCTAAAATTAGAGCCTGAACTTAACGCGCTCGCAGCAATCTGGTCACCCGAAACCGGTATTATTGATAGTCATCAATTAATGGTTCAATTACAATCTGATGCGGAAGCTGAAGGCGCTCAATTTGTTTTTAATAGCCCTGTTCTTTCTGGCGAAGTAAGTGTTCTTGGTGAGAGTAGTGATGCAGGTATTGAGCTTTTAGTAGGAAAAGAAGAACCGTTTAAATTAACCACTCAATGCTTAGTTAATAGTGCAGGGCTCAATGCGGTCGCGCTATTAAAAAATATTAAGCACTTTCCTAAAGAGCATATACCCCGTTTTTTTATGGCAAAAGGAAATTACTTTTCATTACCTCGTAAAGCGCCTTTTAGTCACCTTATTTACCCAGTTCCTGTCGATGGTGGTTTAGGTGTTCACCTAACGTTAGACATGGCTGGTCAGGCGAAATTCGGTCCTGATGTTGAATGGATTACAAGGAAATATTACCCAGTAGACCACACTAGAATAAATGGTTTTGAAGGTGCCATTCAGCGTTATTGGCCTACCATGCCAAAAGGTGAGTTACAGCCAGGTTATGCAGGTATTCGACCGAAGCTAAGCGGGCCAGATGAACCCGCTGCTGACTTTATGATTCAGGACGAAGCGATGCATGGTGTAAAGGGTTTGATAAACCTGATGGGCATCGAGTCTCCAGGGCTAACATCATGCTTGGCTTTGGCTGATGAGGTCGCTGGTAGGATTTAAGTTATTACTGCATAAGATAACGTACAAGGGTAATTAATATTAGGAACCCCATAATGCCTGAAAGAAACGGGATTGTATTTGATCCTCTTTTTTTCGGCATTTCATAGTAAATAACATTAATCAAAATGGCTCCACCCATATAAGCTGTGGCTAGCCCGATAACTTTGCCAGTGAAAATTTCAAAATAGCCTCCCATTGCGCCAATTAGCACCCCCGATGACATAACCCAGCGCATTCGTGTTTGAAAGTATTTAGGGTGCCAGTGATGAAATAGGTGGTTCATTCCTGCTAGATGAAAGAAAATTGAGAACACAGTTAAGGAAAATACAAATACAGTTGCGTCATGGCTGGTGGCAATCAACTCACCCATTAATACGTTATATAAGAAAAAGCTAGTTGATTGCACTCGCCGCCAGTAAGTATGACCAGGACGGTCTTCAGTGCTCAGTAAGTCGATGACCCAATAGCTAACAAAGCCTAATAAAACAAATAAGTAAATAACTGATAAACCAAGCATGGGGTAATCAGGCCATTTATCCATTCCTTTGTTGCCGACGATGGTTAGCTTTGGGAGCAGCAAAAGAAATACATAACCTACTGCAAACCCGCCTGCTGCTGTAGACCAGTTGGGCCACATTTTTGTGACTTTTTCAGATAAAGATATGTAAAAAACATGCATCAAAACAAGTAAGGATATAGCAATTATTGTAGTGGCTGGAATATCGTTAAGGGTAATCAAAGTGTGTGGCCTAGTTCTATATTTAACCTTTCCTGACAGCGCTTTAACGCACGACTTATACGTGTCTGATTTCTAATCATCGCCAGGTTAGGCCAGGTTGCCCGTTCGCCAGCCAAAATGTAGTCATTAATTTCTGAGTCTGAAGGGTTTGCCATGACTTTAAAGTATTGCTGAATAGGGAAGTCTGGATGTAGATTTATATCGCCCAAATAGTCTTGCCCAAGCAACGCGTCTGCACGATCTAGCCAAAACCTAAGTTTGCGATTGTGTACGCGTTTTTTGGATACAGAAATAACCTGATGCCATTGGGCATGAATGCTTGAACTGGCAATATCTAATAAAAATGGCATAACGCCTGAGCGACTTTTGTTTGCAACAAAAGGCAAAACATGGGGGTTGGTCTGACTTACAATAAAGTGGTTGGCATTGTGCAGGCGCCCCATGCGGCCCATAGGAATATCTGTGCTTACTCCTCCATCTGCCCAAAGTTCACTTTCCATATAGGGAACAATTTTCCCAGAGGTATTTTTTCTCATTAACTGAACAGGAGGGAAAACGCCAGGAATAGAGCTGGAGGCCATACAGCTATAAGATATTAAAACATGGGGTGCAGTTTTGTAATTGAGTATTCTGGGCTTCTGGCCTGATCGAGTGGGGGATACGGTAATATTTATAATCCGCCCCGTACGTTGGTAGGCTTCTAAAAATGTATCGTTGGGAATGTTTGCCGAGATACAGTCAATTAGTTGATTTGGATCTAGTAGTGTGCGGCTTGAGCTTATTTCAGCCAATGATTGTAAGCTTACAGGACTAAAGTGGTTTTTTTCTGGCTCATCCAGTTTGGCTAATAACTCTTCATCTGTGTGTGTGCCTACAAGCCCCGCAACAATAGCGCCCATACTTGTACCAGAGATAACATCGGGCAACAACTGGTGCTGAAGCAGGGCTTTAATAATTCCAAAATGATAAATACCAAACGCGCCACCGCCACTTAACATAAGTGCCGTACGGCCAAAATTCTTACGGGCATGTTTTAACAGCAGTTTCTTTTGGTTATGGTCAATAAAATCGAAGTCAGTATCACAAAGGTAATCCAGGCTAGCCTCAATTTCATCTAGATAGCGCTCAATTAAGTGTTTGGTACCTACCATTGAAACGTTATACAGGTGAAGGTCTGTTAGCTCACCTAGCGTTCGGTGCAGGCTCTCCTGAAGGTATGGCATTAAGAGGTCTGCTCGACCATGTTGCCGGTAATTTTGCAGAATACTTATCTGTTCTGTTAGTAATACGTGAGGGTAAAAGGGGGATTCATCCTCATGGCGCCAGGTATCATATTGGTTAAGTGCGTCATATTCAGTGGCTGCGTTTAGCCAGTCATCGTAACTTTGGGCGTTTTTAAGTGTAGTATTACACTTCTCAATTCTGTATTTTTCGATGCGGCGCTGTTCTGATTTATTCATAATAACCAAGTAATTAAAATTCTGGTGGCTAGTAGTGTTAGCAGCCACTTAAAAAGAGTTTTGAATTGTTTTTCTGGTAGCTTACCGAGTACGGATAAACCCACTTTAGTACCAATGTATCCCATTATTAACATTGCGATTAATAGCGGTATCCAGCCTGTGAAAGCAAAACCGGCGAAGCTGAATACCGCTATTTTTAATAGGTGCTGTACTGTCATACAGCTAGAGAAATTAGATGTGTAAGTCCAGCGGTTTATGCCACTACGACCCAGCCAAGCAGAGACCAGAGGGCCACTTGCACCAACAACCATAGTGGCTAATGTGGTTAGCAGTCCTCCAATAAACAGACCTAAAGGTGTTTTTCCCAGACCGAGATCAGGTAGTTTCCCCCAGCATAACCAAAGAATAAACAAAGCAACCAAGGGTGGAATAAAGTCAGTGCCTGTTTTGTTGAATAGAAAAATAGCACAAGTAGTGGCAATAATCGCACCCAAAGAGAAAAAAATAAGCGTTTTTAGTTGTAGGTGCTTACGTGTTAATACGGCGCGAGAGCCATTAGAGCCTAATTGAACAATGCCGTGAAGGGGGATAAGCGCGATGGCCGGAACAAAGTCGGCCATTACTGCAATTAAGAAGGCTCCACCTCCCACACCCAATGCAGCAGTAATAAATGAGCCAAGAAAACTACTCGCCAATAGAATAAAAACACTGACGAGTGTTAAGTCAGCAAACCATTCAGCGATCAACTTGGCTTGCTTGGGCTAACTGTATTTTTATCGGGTATGTGGCTCATTGCCCGCTCAGTGAGTGCTGTGATGGTTAGTGAAGGGTTAACACCTATATTAGCGGATATAGATGAGCCATCACAGACGAGGAGGTTGTCATAACCAAAGACTTTGTGTTCTTTATTAATCACGCCTTCGCTATCGTCTTTCCCCATGCAAGCACCACCAAGAATATGAGCGGTAGTTGGAATGCCTAGTAAGGTTTCTGACAATAAAACAGTCGGTTTTCCATCAACGATTTCAGCATACTTTTCACCCAGCTTTTGAGCTTCTGGGATAAATGCGGTAGGTGCTTCCCCCGCATCAATGCGAGATTTCATACCAAACAGGCCGCGAGTGAACTTTAGCGTGCTATCAAGGGACTGCATGAAGAGTAAAATTTGTGTTCGCTTTGCCCAGTCATCAACCGTCACTATTTTAAAGTTTTTAACCGGATGTTTTATCCACTCTAATGCCATGTTCGCGATACGGGTAATAATATTGCCGCCTTTAACCATGGGCACCATCGCCAGTCGCCAGAACCCCGCGCCTGCTGAATAACGAACGGCTTCTAAGTGACTATGGTCATCGGTATGCAGAAGGGAGCTGATAGCAATGCCGTGAGAATAGTCATTACTTTTATCTGTGGTGGTAACGGAAATTAGCGCTTCAGAGTTAGTACGAATACCATAAC
>JQIA01001756.1_pt1 | contig 11647 bp, 8 predicted proteins | sample 811431 | NCBI WGS metagenome assembly JQIA01 (sample SAMN02998118, study PRJNA258478) | marine sediment metagenome | biome: marine; feature: seafloor; material: sediment; isolation source: oil-polluted sediment collected from 3 locations (0.5 km, 0.7 km and 0.9 km)... | place: USA: Gulf of Mexico ... | reverse complement strand
CGGCTGAAGAAGACAGGTTTCTCCGGGAATTTTTTATTGAGAACAGCTTTGAAAGTCTCTGCCCGCTCTTGATTTTGTTCATCTGTGCCGGTCAGAACAAAGGCATGGCATCGCTTGAGGGCATTGATTGGTTCGCGCAGATCTCCTCCGGGAAAGACCCTGGAATTGCCAGCAAGTTTATCCGTATTAAAGAGCACGATATCAAGATCACGGCGGATGGCCATGTGCTGGAAACCGTCATCCAGGAGTAGTATATCCGCCCCCATTTTTACGGCCTCAGCAGCGGGCAGTTTGCGCACTATCCCGGTGAGAACAGGGACGCCGGGCAGGCTTTCTGCAAGCATTCTTGGCTCGTCACCCACATAGTCGGCATTGAGAAAGATCTCTTTGCCGTCGGAAACAATATTGATCCGTTCTTTGGTGGCTCCACCGTATCCTCGGCTGATAATCGCTGGTTTATACCCGTTTTCTTGAAGCAGGCGGGCTAGGTACTGTACCATCGGGGTTTTGCCGGTTCCCCCCAGGGTGAGATTGCCGACACTGATCACCGGCACAGCAAAGGGGGTGCTTTTGAGGAATTTTTTCTGGTAGAGATACTCTCGTAAGCGCATGGCGGTGCTGTAGAGAGGGGAAAAGGGACGGCCTAGGGCGTAATAAAATTTTCTAGTCATGTTGTTTTTGCAAAGCAAAGTTGGGTACTCAGGGTGTTATTATTGTAGGGGCACGACGTGTCGTGCCCTTATGGCTTCTGTCGTTTTTTTCACTCAGGGGGTTACCCTGAGCTGGCTATCGCGCCGCTTTGGGGCATTAAAAAATCGTCGGGGCTTCGCCCAGAACTCCTGAAACACTGCAGAACCACAGCCGTCCGTTCGTCCCTCACTCCCTTGCAGCTGGCTGCTCCGCTTTTTTTGCTCACGGGAAAAGCAGGATCAGCTTCCAGCTGCCTGGAAGGGAAGAACTATGCGCAACCCGATATCACGGAAACGGGGCTCCGGAACGTCGTGATACCGATAGACAGAGCGGCAGCGCACCGGAGGGTCGATCCAGCTGCCGCCACGGAGAACACGGCCCGTACCCTTATCAGGCCCCTGTGGATTTTCCACAACATCGCGTTTGTGACATTCCTCATAGTATTTATCGGAAAACCAATCTTGGCACCATTCCCAGACATTGCCGCTCATATCATGGAGGCCTAGTTCATTAGCTAGCAGCTGCCCAGCTTCATGGGTTTGATCGTCGCTATTCTTGTCATGCCAACCAACCTGCTTCAGCCGGTCGCTGCCTGCGTATGTATAGCCTTGGCTGTAGATGCCGCCACGGGCTGCGAACTCCCATTCTGCTTCTGTGGGCAGACGAAATGTTGTGCCGGGCGGGCCAAGCTGTCGGATAAAAGCATGCACATCTTTACGGGCATTCAATTTGTCGATAAAGGCTTGGGCGTCTTCCCTGAAAACCGTTTCCACGGGACGGCGTTCGCCTTTAAAATTCGATGGATTATCACCGGTCACCGCCTGCCATAACCGTTGGGTGACTTGAAATTTACCCATATAAAAACCGGAAACCTGGACAGGGTGAACAGGTTTTTCGTCATCGTATTGACTGCTGTCATCTCCCATTTGAAACTCTCCACCTTTCACTGGTAGAAGATCAAGGTCAGGCAGGGGCGGGGTGATTGTCTCGTTGTTTTTCTGCATTGTTTGTGGTTTCAGTCAAATTTAAAAAAAGCGGCGGAGTCTTCACCCACGGTTACCAACACCGCCGCTCGGTGCAGCCGGTCAACGCTGGCTGCCTTTTTGTCCCGGCAAACAGACCGGGAGCAGGATCATTGTCTGGTCAGTGGAAGCTCTCCAGCTTTCCCGTGAGCTGGAAGGGAAGAACTATGCGTAACCCGATATTACGGTTACGGTTCTCTGGATCGTTGTGATTCCGATTGACAGAGCGGCAGTTCACCGGATGGTTGATCCAGCTGCCGCCACGGAGAACACGGTTCGTACCCTTGCGACAATGACCCTTACATTCTGATCAGCTACCCGATCAGAAACCTTTTATTCTGGCAAGAACATTTTTTCTAAACTTCGTGGAATCAGCAAGTCGTGTAAACTCCACCAGTGGCAACACTCTCCGTTGGCAAACAGCCTCGCTCCATTCCCCCGATTGATACTGTGCATCAAGGTAGCGAATTTTCTTTATAAAACGTGCTTTGCTTCGTTGCAGCAGTCTGATGTGAAAAGGGAAAATTCGATAACCCAAAAACGGAACGCCCTGTTTCGTCCGATTGAGCAATGCAGGCTTTAAAGCGCATTTCAGGTTGTTTTCGACAAATTCGCTGACAGCGCAATGGGCATTCTTCAGCCATGCCTTGTCTTCATGCCAGAGAACCTGATCGTCCATGTAACGAATATACGCCTTGCAGCGAAGTCCTTCCTTGATGAAATGATCCAATCCTGCCAGATAATGATTGGCAAAGTACTGGCTGGTAAGATTGCCTATGGGGACTCCGCGCCCGGTATCATCTTCGTAGCTGTCAATAACGGTATATAAGATATTGAGTAACTGAGTATCTTTGAATGTATCCCTCAGTTGCTTTTTCAGGGTGTCGTGGTGGATACTGGCGAAGAATTTGCGGATATCCAGTTTCAGTAACCAGAAGCCGGTGCGACAAAATTTTTGGGAGCGTTTGACGGCTGCATGTATACCCTTGCCGGGCCGACTGGCATAGCTATCAAAGATTTGTTTTCTTTCAAAATGGTCATGACAAATATTCATCAGCGCATGGTGAAGCACCTGTTCTTTAAACGGGGCGGCGCAGATTTGTCGTTGTTTCGGATCGTAAATTTGAAAATAGTGGTAATCCCCAACCCTTACTTTCTCTGTGAGGATCTGTCCCCGCAGTATGAGGAGGTTTTGTTCCAAGTTATCGCGATACTCCTGCACCTGCTTGGATAGATTCTTGCCTTTTCGGGCTTTCCAAAAGGCCAAGCGTAGATTGTCAGGATCAGCAACTCGTTCAAGAAGATTTCCGGCTCGTTTCATTTTGTTCCTGGCTTGTGAAATGCTCCCCGTATTTTTCTAGTTTACCCGGACCGATTCCCTTAATTTTCTTCATGCTTGCCAAGGTCAGTGTCTCTAGTTTGGCAAGCTCGGCAAGTTCCGCATCAGTAAAAACAGCATACGCAGGAACGCCTTCTTCTTTTGCCAGTTTTTTTCGGGTTTCTCGCATCAGGGCAAAGCGTTGGAAGCTGTTACTGTCCAACACCTCACGATAATCAACCTTCCTTCTCGGTGCAGATTCTTGGGAATTGTCTGGAAGGTACTTTATGCAAAAACACCAAAAGGTTCCTTCTGTATTGTTGACGAGATGATGTCCTGTTTGCAGTATTTTTTTGCCGTTTAAAAAACGGTTCATCTCTTCGGTGATCTGCTCGCCGCCAAGTATGGGGATGGTGAATATTTTTATCTGCATATTTTTTTTCGAGGATGACTAAAAATTGCCGGGGCTTCGCCCCAAACTCCTTACACTGCACAGCCGCAGCCGTTCGTTCGTCCCTTACTTCCTTGCAGCTTGCTGCTCCACTTTTTCTTTTTTTGCTCACGGGAAAAGCAGGATCAACTTCCAGCTGCCTGGAAGGGAAGAACTATGCGCAACCCGATAATACGGCCACGGTCCTCCGGATCGCCGCGACCCCGATTGACAGAGCGGCAGCTCACCGGACGGAGGATCCAGCCGCCGCCACGGAGAACACGGTCCGCACCGCTATCAGGCCCCTGTGGATTTTCTACGATACCGCGTTGACGGCATACTTCGTAGTGTTTATCAGAAAACCAATCCTGACACCATTCCCAGATGTTGCCGCTCATATCATGCAGGCTCAGCTCATTAGCCAATAATTGCCCGACTTCATGGGTTTGCTTGTCGCTGTTATCGTCATACCATCCTACCTGCTTCAGCCGATCACTGCCTGCGTATGTATAGCCTTGGCTGTAGATGCCGCCGCGAGCCGCGAACTCCCATTCCGCCTCTGTGGGTAACCGGAATTTTTTCCCTGCGACGTGGTTAAGTTTTTCAAGAAATTCTTGCGTATCTTTCCAGGAAACTTGTTCAACAGGTCGTCTTTCGCCTTGAAAACGGGATGGATTGTCCCCTGTAACCGCCTGCCATTGTTTCTGAGTCACAGGGTACTTGCCGATGTAAAAATCAGACAGCTTCACCTGATGGACTGGTTTTTCCCGATCAGAGGATTTTGGATCATCGCTGCCCATCAAAAAGGTGCCGCCCTGTACGTAGACAAGTTCAATGGTCGGGCCAGAGGGGAGCTGGATGGTGAGGTTTTCTTTCTGCATTATTTCTTGAGAGTTATTTGAAAAAATCCAAAGATGCCAGACCAATAATGGAAGCGATGGAACCAATGACTCCAACTACCGCTGCAATCAATTTGCACCAGTCTTGATACCAGGGTTTCTTAGGAGGATCAACGGGGAGAGACGAAGAGTCAGTTGACGGAAGATGATTATGAATGACCACAGCAGGTTGTTCATTTCTTTCTTTTATATTAGATAGCTTGGAAAAGTGTCCCATGTTTGGGGAAATACCGTCTTGGAGTTGGTGGATTAGAATATTACTGCCGCTGGTCATACAACGCATATCCTCTATTCCTTTACTCTTCATCCTCTCCAGATCCGCCGTATCGTATTCATAGGGCGTATTTGAATTACTGCATTCCTCGCAGCAGCAGGGAATTTTTTCGGAAACATGGAGTGATGAAAAAGAAACGCGGTGAATTTTGTTCAATTCTTCTCGGATATCCCATAGAACATGCCTGCGCTCTTCAACTTGGCCACCCTGTACTTCAATCTGAATTCTCTCACGTTGTTGCTGCCAGTCGCTGATAAGGCGTACTCTTGCCCGGCAGCCTCCCCTACAGAGATAGGCCCCGCTTTTCCAGACCAGTTTTTGGCAGTCTGGACAGCTATTGGTGCCGTCCCCGCACCCCTCAATGTTCTCATGCAGGCGAACTATCAGGCGGGTGATGATACCTTTAGGCATAAAGTTGTAGTCATAGACATAGCGTAAAGTTTCCGAGTTATTATTCCAGTCGGCATCTTCAGGGGCCTTGTCCGAAAGCAGCTGGGGGGCGATGAATATGTCTTCGCCGTTGTTGTCTGTAGCCTTGAAGCAGATTTCCAGCCCATCTTTAAGCATCAGGCTGATTAATTTACTCTGTTCGTCTTCGGAGAACCCTTTTGCTGTCCAGATGTCCTGTAGGACTTTTTCGTTGAAGCGGCCCTGATTAAAGTCCTTGACCTCTTGGTTTTCTAGTACAGCGTAGACGGCATTAACAGCCCAATTCGGATTAAGGACAACAAAGTTTTTTAGTTGGAGTTCATGAAAATGGAGTATGAAGCCGAGATCGTGCAAAAATCGACTGAGGTCGTCCTGCTTCTGTCGGTCTGCGATGCCATGTTGCTCACATATTCTCACGAATTCTGCTTGGTCGATATGATTGACCGATTTTTGCAAGGTTTTGATTTTTGTCCGCACGGCGTCCCAGTTGCCGGGGATAATAACCGGCAGATGGGCAATTTGACGGCAGAGTATATCCTTGATTTCTTCGTTCAGTACTTCCAGTCGTATGCCTTTTTCTTTAAAATCAACGTCCCGCTTGATCAATTTCAAGTCGGGATACTGTGTTTTTACCTCTACCGCATCATAGGGTGGGGCCGGATTCCTGTTTCCTTTTTCGTTCATTACCACTAAAACAGGTAGCTTTTCACCGGGGCTGCGCCCCAGTACGTTGATGATATTTATCCAGTAGGGAAAATTTGATGATTCGCTCCTGCCGTTAGCCAGCAACACATAAAAGGAACGCCGGGTGAGAAAAAATTGATGTGTCATATACTGGATTTCCTGACCGCCGAAATCCCATAAATTGACCAGGAATTTTTTATCAGGACGGTCAAGATGAGCAAATTCCCATCCCTCTTTGATTTGAATGCCCACTGTTGGGGAATAATGTTTGCTGTTGGTATCCTGCCTGTCGTCGTTCACTTCGTCGATCGAATAGTCGGGATTTTGGAGGAGGTGCCAAAGGGTGGTTTTTCCTGCTTCTCCTTCGCCGACAATGAGCATCTTAACCTCGAAGGACTCGCGCGTACCTTGGGACACGGCATCTTGCATAAAGCGCAACACGGCGGCAGGTCCTCGGTCGACGATTTCCTGCGGTGGGAATTCCAGTGGATTATCCTCAAGATCAAGAGAGATCAGCTCAGCAATGCCGGGCGGTGGAACAAATTTTTCCAGCTGATTCTCGCAGAGATTAAGGGCCTGCAAACGTACCTCATGTTCCTCCAGCAGGGTTACAATTTCCTGCCATCGTTCGTCATCCAACCCGGTGGCAGCCAGATTCAAGCCGATGAGCTGCCTATGTTCATCAAGGGCATACTTGGGCTGACCTTCCTTGAAGGCCATAACGCCGTCCAGCAGGGTAGGGCGAGCCGTGGCCGGATGCAGGGTGAAATTTTCACCTTGGAGCTGTTCGATCTGTCGGATGATTGTCGGTTTCTGCATGGTCAAACCTGCTGTTTTGCGAAAATTTTATCCACCGTTAATCTCCGAGATGTTTTTGTCCCGAAGGGACATTCGCCAATAGCCCCGTGATTTATCGCGGGGGATCCTTTTTTCTTTTTTCTTTTTTTCTTATAATGGATTAAAAAAGATAGCAGGTTGCTGTATGGATTGCAAACGCAAGAGAAAATCTCACGGGAATGAAGACTTTCTGATCAGAGAAAGCAATAATATCAAGGAGGAAAAAATATGAAAATTTCCAGAAAATTCTATTCCGTACTTTCTGTGCTGGCTATAAGCACGGGCGTATTTTTTATGAGTAACGCCTCAGCCGCAGAGCCGGTAAAAATAGGAGTGGCAGGATCCCATAGCGGCGATTTGGCCTCGTACGGTTTACCCACAGCTCGGGCCGCAGAGCTTGTTGTGGAACATGTCAATGCCCAAGGCGGGCTCAACGGGGCCCCGGTGGAGCTTCTGATTGAGGACGATGTCTGTAAGCCGGAGATCGCCACCAATACGGCCATGAAATTGGTTTCTGCCGGTGTCCATGCTGTCATCGGCCATATTTGCTCCAGCGCCACCAAGGCGGCCCTGCCTATTTATGATGAGGCCAACATCATTGTTATCTCTCCCTCTGCCACGGACAGCGACCTGACCAAGAGCGGTAATTACCCAACGTTTTACAGAACCATTGCTCCCAATGATGCCCAGGCCGCTTCTATTGTCAACTTCACGGTCGGGCAATTAAAGGCCCAGAAGATTGCCATTATTCATGATAAAGGGGATTACGGCAAAGGGCTTGCAGGGGATGCGAGAAAAATCATCAAGGACGGTGCCCTAGCAACTATTGTTCTTTTCGAGGGCATAACACCCGGTGCTGTTGATTATTCCGCTGTGGTACAAAAGATCAAACGAACCCGTGCGGATGCGGTTATTTTTGGTGGTTATCATCCGGAAGCATCAAAAATCGTGACCCAGATGCGCAAAAAGAGAATGAAAACTCTGTTTGTTTCCGATGACGGGGTCAAGGATGACAGCTTTATTAAGGTGGGCGGAAAACATGCCGAAGGTGTCTACGCCAGCGGTCCGGCTGATGTCTCTGCCAACCCGATTACCCGCCAATATCGTGCGGCGTATATGAAAAAGTACAATGTAGAGCCGGGGCCGTTTTTTGATAACGCTGTTGCCGCGACCCTTGCTCTGACCAATTCGATCCGAGTGGCAGGCTCCACAGAGACAGAAAAGATTGCCAAGACCCTTCATAGCCAGGCCACGGCCACGCCCTTTGGTGAGATTATGTTTGATAAGCACGGAGACGCCATCGGGGTCGGTTACTCCATGTATGTCGTGAAAAAAGGCGAATTCGTCCAGGTGGACTAGCAGAATCTTATGAAAATAGCACTTGCGCAAATCAACCCGATTATCGGGGATTTTACGTATAACCGAAGTCGGGTTACAGAGCAGATCAGGCAGGCAGAACAGGTTGGTTGCGATCTGATTATCTTCCCGGAACTAACTCTGTGCGGTTATCCGCCTCAGGATCTCTTGGAGCGACCAGCCTTTCTCCGAGCCCATGATGAGGCACTGGAAGAGCTTATTGGATCTGTCGGTGAGATCGGGGTTATTGTCGGTGTTCCGGAGCAGCGTCAGGGACAGGGGAAGCCGCTCTATAATTCAGCGCTCCTTCTCCATCAGGGCAAAGTGCTGCATCGGGTGCGCAAGCAGCTGCTGCCCACCTATGATGTCTTTGACGAAAGCCGCTATTTTGAGCCCGGTCCGCCCTCTTTGCCGTTTTCCTTTCACGGACTGCGTCTGGGATTGACCATCTGCGAAGATATCTGGCCGGGTCAGTATCCTCTTGATCCGGTGGCGTCTTTGCTGCAAGGCCATGATGGTCATAATGGGCTTGATATCTTGATTAATATCTCTGCCTCGCCCTATCATCATGGCAAGCTTGCTGAGCGCAATCAGCGGCTGACCGCCCTGTGCCGAGAGAACAGCCTGCCGCTGCTCTATGTGAATCAAGTCGGGGGCCAAGACTCCTTGGTTTTTGACGGCCATTCAATGGCCTTGAACAGCCGAGGGGAGCTTTGCGCTATGGCCTCTGGTTTCCAGGAAGAGATGGTTGTTGTTGATCTGGAGGAGCTGGTAATGATGCCGAGCGCCGGAGGGGCGAACCCCTGTGTTCGCCCTTGTATGCCGGGCAGGCACAGGGACCTGCCCCTACAACATGCACCGAAGACGGAAAAAATACTGTCTCAGGATTTTATTCCTCAGGATTCTATTGCCCAGGTGGATAAGGCCTTGGTCCTCGGTCTGCGGGATTATCTCCATAAGACCGGCTTTCAGCAGGCGGTCATCGGTTTATCCGGCGGGATAGATTCTGCTGTGACCGCTGTCTTGGCCGCATCAGCTCTCGGTCCCGAAAATGTCCTCTGTGTTGCTTTACCCTCCCCCTATACGGCCCAGATGAGCATTGATGATGCATCCGAGCTGGCAGATAATTTGGGCTGTAATTTTGAGCTGCTGCCTATTGCTCCGGCAATGGACGCCTACAGCGCAATGCTGGCCCCGTTATTTGTCGGTAAGGAGGAGGATGTTACGGAACAGAACCTCCAGGCCCGAATCAGGGGGAATCTGCTCATGGCCCTGTCCAATAAATTCGGGAGCATGCTGCTGACCACGGGTAATAAGTCGGAAATGGCTGTGGGCTACTGCACTCTGTACGGTGATATGAGCGGTGGCCTGGCGGTGTTGGCTGATGTGCCCAAAATCATGGTCTATGAGCTGGCCCGTTGGATGAACAGGGCCGGAGAGGTTATCCCGGAGCGGATCATTACCCGTCCGCCCTCTGCGGAATTAAAACCGGATCAGGCGGATCAGGATGACCTGCCGCCCTATGAGGTGCTGGACCCGATTCTGTCCGCCTATCTTGAAGAGCATTTGAGTATTGAGGATATCGTGGCTCGTGGTTTTGCGCAGACTACGGTGGAGGATATTATTCGCCGCATCCGCATCAATGAGCATAAACGCAAGCAGGCTCCGTTGGGTCTCAAAGTGACCAGTAAGGCTTTTGGCTACGGCAGGCGGTACCCTATTGTGCATGGGTTTGTGGGGTGAGCCCGTTGAAGAAGTTCCTAGAGGAATGGGGGGATTCAGCACGTAATAGAGATCGATTAACCGGGATCGATCTCTATCTGAAAACCTCCTTTTTTCTTAGCTTGATACATCGCCTTGTCCGCCCGTTTTATCAACTCATCATGATCATGAAAGATCTCCGGCCCGACCTGGGCAATACCCATGCTCAAAGTGATCGTGTCATGTTGAGCGGAGAACTGTTCTTGTAAACGTTGACAGAAATTTTTGGCCTCTTCGGCTGCACATCCAGAAAGAATAACGCAGAATTCGTCGCCTCCATAGCGACAGGGCACATCGACTTCACGAGATATTTCTGAGAGTATCTTGCCGATGGTTTGCAAGATTTTATCTCCCATAACATGCCCTTTTTGATCATTTATCAGTTTGAACTTGTCGACATCCAAATAGAGCAAAGTCAGTGGCAGGTTATTTCGTTGGGCTGAGGCAATATCCCGTTTCAGAAATTCCAGAAAGGCCCGATGATTATAGAGACCTGTTAAACCGTCCCTTCGCGCCAATTCGTGCAGTTCCTTGGTTCGTTCAGTAACTTGTTCTTCAAGATCGAGAGCATACCTCTCAGTTTTATCTCTTGCAGACTCCATCACCGCGACAAGACTTCGTATATAGGTATCAAAAACCAATTCAATATCAAAACAGAGCAGTTTGTCCAGCGCATTGACAGTGGCATTGCATACTTCCGCATCGCTTATTTCATCCCGGATAATTGCTGAAAGCTTATCTTTCAGAGTTTTGACCGCTGAAAGATAGTATTTCGGCTCAACTCCGATTCGTTTATGAACCAGGCCGATCCGAAGCTTTTTATTGGCATGTTCCAGATCATAGGATCCGCTAAAAAGACTCATGATATAAACCTTTTGAGCTGATGTTAGCCGTTGCAAGGTGTCTGCGTCGCCGATGATCAGTGCAACCTCGTCAAAAGCTATTTGATGCTCATAAAATTCCGTAACAAGTTTGTCAAGATGCTCCAATATGAACCCTTGACAGTTTCTCAGCAATTCCGCATCCTTCTCGGAAAAACCGATCAACTCCTTACGGTGAAATATTTCTGCTTCATGCACTTTCATCTGCTCTGATAAGGTTTTATCTGTTGGTTTCATGCTCCCCCCCCCTCTCTCTCTCTGTTTTCCTGTAATAAATCAAGCGTGTAAGGGCCGATCGCTGCATCAGGTTATTAATCTGATTTCGACGTGAAATAACCCTTTTTCCCGGTGGATGGAAGATATCAACGAAAAAAAGGCAGCTTAAGCCAACCCCCTTTCTGTCGCTTATTGATCCGCTTCAATTCAAGAGCAGCTCGTTCATGACTGATCCGTTGGGTCACCATATCCTTATAAATCTGCATGGCCTTTTTTTTGCGTCGTACTGCATCGCCTGCATCGAGAAAGGCTTCAATCCAACCCGTTATGACAGCGGCGCTGTTGGTTTTCCTGACTGCTCCGAGGTCTTTTTTTACCTGGGCCAGGGTCGTCTCCATCCTTGAGCGGATCAGTGAGAGCTGGACCTGAAAACGTTCGTTCCGCGCTGTTGGCTTGCTCCCGACTTCGTCCAAGGTTTGGAGAACCGCCTCCTCGCAGAGCAGGCCGTATTCCTGAAAAACAGCCAGTTCACCGAGTCCCTGTTCGGCCACCCGGAGGTCGTTATCTTTGAGCTTTTGTAAAGAAGTCCAACAGGTCTCCCAGGCCTGCCAGCGGTAGACAAAATCCAGCCCGGTTCCTTTGATATTCTGCATGCCCATAATTCTGTTCAGTACTCCTGGAGGAGTTACTTGGCAGATTCGATCAATGACCTGGTTACCATTGGCGTGATAATCTTCTATGATTACTATTTTTTTCTTGAACCAGCTGTTCAGGAGCGACTGAAATTCCCGGTCAAGCGCACTCCGGGTCGCAGCATCAGAAGGAATATTTTGACGGATTTTTGTTGCAA
>JQIA01001752.1_pt1 | contig 11655 bp, 4 predicted proteins | sample 811431 | NCBI WGS metagenome assembly JQIA01 (sample SAMN02998118, study PRJNA258478) | marine sediment metagenome | biome: marine; feature: seafloor; material: sediment; isolation source: oil-polluted sediment collected from 3 locations (0.5 km, 0.7 km and 0.9 km)... | place: USA: Gulf of Mexico ... | reverse complement strand
TCGTTATTACCACCACGTAAGTTGAATGTATGATCTTCTGTTGTTTCATGGTCTGTTAATTCAACCATCACAGCATGATCACTACCTTCTACTGTGTTCCACTCAGCTGATACTTGATTTACAAGTGCATTATTACCTGCATCTTCATAAGACAAGAAGTTCATGCCTGCAACGGGTGTTGCTGTTGCAAGTTCAGTTAACTGAACACGGAATACATCACGATCTAATGCTACCACTGAACTAACCGCGCCATCATCTGCATTAAAGCGAACTTTTAAGCCACTTGTTGCACTGGTTAAATCGATAATTGACTCACCTTGTGAAGCAACCAAGTTTTCTGTGCCTGTTAGCATATCAACACGGTTTGAATTATCAGTGAAGTCTGTATCGTTATCATTAGAAACTAATACATTGCTTACTTCGATACTTGTTGCATTATCAAAGTTTGCAACTGCTGCCACTAAACCAGTTTCGTTACTGTAATCAACAGTATCTGTATCTGGCCCCATATTGAATGTGAACAAACCTAGATTTTCAACTTCAGGTATATTGTTATTCAACTCGTTATTTGCGCGCATATCAGCAATCGATTCACGTGCAAATGCAGCATTCAACAAATCATAATTTAAGAAGCTATCAAATGTAACTTCTACATCAGTGTTAGATGCATTTGTATTTGCCATTGCATCAGACACAATCACTGTATCGCTAAAGTCTGCATTAACTATTTCAAATTCTGACATTAAGTTAACGTTAACTTGAACAACACCGTTGCCATCACGTACTTGACCGTTTACAAAATCAACTACTGAGTCAAATACATTAGTTACGTCTAATACATCATCAGCTGCTGGGTTATGTGCTGCATCACCTAAGTTGATATTTTCAACACTTGTTAATACATCACGTGGTGTATCACCAGCATCAAGCATACCGCCAGTCATATCCATGTAATCAACGTCTGCGCCGCCACCATTGACAGTTAGTGTCATTGTTGGGTTAAAGCCGTTGTCACCGTTTAAGTTGAATGAGTAGTTGATTGTGTCATCACCTAAGCCGCCACTGAAGCTATTATCTTTAGCTGCTTCTGTTTCGTCTATGGTTAATACATCATCACCACTACCTGTAAGCACATGCTCAACACCATCAACAACAATAAGATCATCGCCATCAATTCTAACTTTACCCGCATTTGCGTCTCTGGTTAGGAAGTATTCCATGTCTGCGCCATTAGGGCCTTCAACACCTGTGATAGGGTTAACAGTTACGCTAAGATCTAAAATATCTTGACCTTGGCCTGCTAATGTTCCATCACCTGAAACAGTACGAATGTTTTCAAAGTTAGTGAATAAAGATGTGTTTGCTCCATCATTATCTACAACAACTTTACCAGCACCACCCCATACATGATCAGTATCAAGATTAAGTGTGATTTCGAAGAATGAACCATTCGCACCTACTTCACCAAAATCAGATTGTTGGTAAATTAGCGTGTCATCAAAATGACCTGATTCGCCATCTGCATCTTGATCAAGAAGTTCTAGATCAATGACATCTGGACTTGCATCTGCTTGAAGTGCTTCAAATTCGTTATAAACACGTAGCACACCATCTTCTAGGTAAACATCTTTACCACCGTCTAATGTATCGTTACCGAATGAACCATGGATACGATCATCACCAGTACCACCGCTGATTACATCAGAACCATTGCCACCAATCAGCAAATCATCACCATGTACGACATAGTTTGCTTGTACTGCTGTTGCAATGTTTGGCGTTACGTTAAAGCTAATTTCCGCACCATTAAGGCCTTCTAATGCACTTGAAGTAATTGCTTTATCTTGTGAAGCATTTACTACGATTACATCTGAACCATTAAGCGCACCACCAACTGATTTTGCAGTTTCTAATACTGCACGGTTAACACCTGTGTCACCACGGAAGATAACATTTGCATTATTCAAGTTGTTATCACGGCCATCAAAGTCAAGTAGATGCACTTCATGGTCAGACGTATTAGTTACTGTCGCTGTTGCTGGCTCACCATTAGATTCGTTTGAATCAATTGTTACTACTGGTGTAAATAAGAAAACAGTTTCTTCACCATGATAATCAGATTCTGCGATAGATACGGTACCTAAGTTACCGTTGTCTGTACCAGCTGAGGCCAAATCACCTGCCGCTGTGTCATCATCTAAGAAGTCATTGATAAAAGTAGCCATTCTTTCAGCAAATTCACCCGTCGTTTCAGCGGCAATAAGCGTACCATCTGCTGCCACACCAACTTGGCGAGTGAAATCTACACCGTTGACTGAAATAGTAACGACATCTTCAACTGCTAAATTAACTAAGTTAATATCGTAGCTTTGGCTTTCAGCAATGCGTGTACCGTCTTCTGAGAAGCTAATTACTTTATCTTCCGCATAACTATTGCTGCCTAAGGTTACATCTGAACCAACCATTGCATCATCATCAACTAACTCAGCATCTGCACGATCTTCGTAGTTTGTGTAAATCAAACGATCTTGAGATACAACTGATACGGCAGGATCAAAGCTAAGTAATGTTGCTAATGCACCATTTGTGGCTGTACCCGCTACAATTGTGTTTGGTAATGCGTCATCAATTACTCGACCTTGTGCATCGGTTACTACAACTGCGTTAGCAACTGCTGTTACCGTTACATCTGCATCTTGAGCTGAGAAAGCTGTGTTTAAAATAGCTGCTAGTTCACCTGCATTGTTTGCAGCTGATAATTCTGCCGCTGTGCCGCCATCAAAGCTTACGTCACCAATACTTACGATAAACTGAGTAACAGCAACTTGCGCTAATGATAAATCAGTTGCTTGGAAGTCAACTGTTAGTGCTGAAGCACCTACTAAAGTAGATGAGTTAACACCGAAGTCTTGACCATAAGTACCATCCCAAATATTATCCGCATCTGCATCTACCAAACGGTGAATAACGTCTAAGCCATCAGATCGACCTGCATCGAAGATGAAGTCGTCATTGCCATCACCACCCATTAGGTTGTCATTGCCTGCGCGACCTTCTAATACATCATCACCTGTGTTTGCATATAAGTTGTTGTTACCAGCTGAACCACGAAGATCTAGATTTGCATCTATGCCGTAGTAGTTTTCTTGGTGAGCAACATTATTTGTGCCGTATGGGTTGTAATCAATTGCGCCCAAACCAGTTGCATTAATGTTTTCAATGCTAGTTACTGTATTACGTAGCCCTGCTGAACCTGCTACATAATTACTTTGATCTGTTGTGTCGCTTACATCTGCACCACCGTAACCAGCTGAATCACTTATCGCTGATTGAAGATCCATACGAACAACACCATCGGTTGTTTTAGCTGCTGCACTGTCTTCTGTACCACCTGAGAAATCAGAGATCCATAAAGTATCATTACCTTCGCCACCTGTGATTGAACCGCCATCCATTTCAAATAGGATATTGTCATTTCCGGTGCCGGCATCAATTACATCCATACCATCGTTAGTAATATCTAAGATATTTGGATTGTTTTGATTGCGAGTAAGGAACTGCATATCACCACCAAAGATGATATCGTCTCCAGCAGAAGAACTGATAAAGTCATTATCATAACCAGCAACAATAATGTTATTTGATCCATCGTCGTCATTAATATTAAGTTGCGCGGTTGAACCCAATGTGAAGTGATCACTTGTTGAACCACCTAATGAGGTACCAAAACCATCTAAAACACCAAATAAGTTACCTGATGCACTGATATGCTCAATTTCATTTATTTCAGCAACTGAACCATTACGTGTTGAAAGGTTGCTATTATCTACAAAATCATCATTTGCATCATTATTTAAGTCAATTTGTACTGGCTCATCATCATCAGATGCATCAAGTAGTATCCAATCAGAATCTTGTGAAGACTCAGTTGTACCAGCTGCAGTATCATCGGCAGTGTTCCCACCATCAATAGATAAGCCATCGCCGTTTACATTGCTTAGCTCAGATAGCTCCAAGAAGAAGAAATCGGCATTACGACCACCGTTTAACTCATCAAAACCACTTTGACCACCTGTCATGAAATCATTACCAATGCCGCCAAAAGCAGTATCGCTACCAAGTCCACCTAGGAAGATGTTGCCATCGCTACCTGTGCCGTCGCCATCGAAGCCTGTGCCATCAAAATAAATATCGCCAATGAAATTATTTTCATTGTCTGAAATATTCAGTGGATTACGAGCATATGCATCTATAAAGCTAAAGCCTGCTGCTTCACCTTGGATGTTATTTTCAACTGCATCTTGTGCAATTTGCTCATCGCCATTTAAATCACGACCTGTGATTTGGTTAGCAGGGTTTGTAAAGTCAATGCGAACATCAGTATCACCAGTGATACGCATTGTTGTAGAACCATCTTCATTTGTAATTGTTTCAATTTCAAATGCTGGTAATACGTCTGCGATTTCAGGCTCTCTATTAGCAAAAGCAGTAGATGTTGAATATGCTAATGAATCTAGAACATCCACTTTATATTCTGCTGCTGCTACTGCAAATGCTGGGTTAATAGCAGCTGTATATAGAGGGTTACCCATCCAGTTTGCAAGCTGTGCAACGACTGCGCCTGCACTTTCTGCATTTAAGCGGCCTTCTACATAGTCTATTGCTCCTTGGACTTCCACTTCTGCAGTGGTTTCTGAGTTAATGCCAAAGTTTGCAACGATATCTGCGGCAAGCGCTGCATTATCGCCAGCTGACGGGTGTGCCGCAACGAGCGCATCAGCCAATCCTGTTAAACCACTTCTATCTACGATATCTTCGTAAGTATTTAAGTAGGTTGATCCTGGGGCTTGCCCATATAAGGCTTCTACAATGCGAATGATCTGCTGATCTTCCGTCGTGTAGTCATCTAATGTAATTAACGTAGGTAATGCCATTATTTATTCTCCGTAAAGTTTTAATAAAAAAGTTCAGTCGACTAAACTATTTTCCAAATAGAATGCGTAATCTAGTCATTTATAACTAAGATTTACATGCATTCTGCCCAGGTCACCTTAATGACCTCGGCACAATACATATAATTCTATACCCCAATACTACATCAAGCCTTTTTTTACCCATGTGATGGGAATCACATCAAACCCAATGAATTGCTTTTTATTTAATAATCAAAGAGTTACCAGCAATAGTTTCTGTTGATTGTTAAATTAATTATTAAATATAGTCTACATTATCTATTAAAACAATAATTTATTGAATCTTTAAGGCTTATTTGAATCCACTTTCACCAATTCTTTGCTATTCCAAACCATATTTCTGATGATTCTGTTTCGAATAAAATGATATTGCTCTGTTGCTTTATCCACTGGATTTCTACTGTGCCGACCCATCCTTTTCCGAGGGGAGCAAATGGAACTTGATAGGCTGCTGATATATCTAGCCGCTCAATTTCTTTCTTAGCACCATTATTTAAAGCTAGACTATATCCTTTTTGCTCTTTTTGCTGATAGTAGCTAACTGTCGTTTTCAACACGTCATTGCTTATTATGCCTCCAACATTCCAAGCATGGCTTAATTGCAACCTTTTCTTTACCTGATCACCTCCCAGCCTTTCATCGCTTGCTTGATCTTTACCCATTGAGACTTGAATTGCGTAGGATGAATTTTTTTGGTGACAATTAATGGCAACAAGCCCACCGATATATTGGCCATCAAATATTGCTGTCTTGTGCTGCCCTTGCCGCTGAACATCGATTCCTAGCTGGGGCTGGCATTCTCTATCTCGCTCAAAAACATACCGCATCGTGCCCTGTAAGACATAAAATGGCCGCTCGTTCCTATAATTTATTATATCGGCAGCCAAACCCCACACTACCAGCCTGCCTAGCTGCAGATCTTTCGCCCAGGATGTTGCGAACTTACCCCACTTATAATGAGTAAAGCCTGATTCGGTCGCTGTTCGTTGAATAATTTCCGCCGTCACACTTAGCTCAGATGTAGAATTCAGTTTTGCATAACTATCAACCATTACGCCAACTTCTATGCCTTGACCAGATTTGGGTCGCTGATCCTGTGTCAATAGCACATTTATTGATTCCCCCGCTAAGGTAATAGGAATATCATGGCTTGATGGCGCCCTGTTTAGGTTATCTGATACGCCTATTTTGGCATATAGCTGCTTGCCGACATGCCAATTTGATTTGAGCATTGACTGCAGAGGGTTGCCGAACATTACTTGGGGTTGTTTTACTTTTATCCCCCGTAGTGCTTTTTTATATTCAATCAATCCACGGGCAATATCTGGACTGAGCATTAAGGCTCTCTCCAATAAATCTGCTGCTTCTGCATAACGAGCTTGGTTATTTAGACTAATTGCAAGAGCAACCAACTCTTTTGGAGTATGATTATCTGCCGCAGCCGCTATAAAATTACCTGACAAAATCATCGCTATGCTGAGTAGCGCTGTGAACAATCGCTTCTTCAAGATTTACAACCTAACTAATAGGGGGCTTTGCACTAAAAATATTTTATTCTTATGCGCCGTTGTCATATTGGCGACCATTTTTGCGGTCGAAATCCACCTAAAATATTTACTGTGCCCATGAAATAAGCTTTGCCAAGAGCTGACATCATGAAAGAAACCTCTATTTTCATGCGTTTTTGCCTTGGCCACAGCCACTTGCGGTGCTTAGCAATACAACCTTCCTCTGTGTAAAGAATTCTATTTTCTGACTCAACTTATTCCAATCTCTTCGGCAAGAGTATGAACTCTGATTGAATTAGCCGAATCTTGCAATAAAAATTCACCTAATGATTCAAGTATTTTTCTATCGTTATCTTCTTTTTGCCATGCTGAAGCAGCTAATTCCCCAATGAGCACATGGACAGCTAAATCTGCAGTGAGGTTCTGGAGATGGACCGCTGTGGTTACTGCTTTACCAATAACGGTATATGTCCGCCTCTGCGAAGGGCCAAATGAACCCGCTAACACCTCTCCATATTCTATTCCAATACCTACTGCTAAGGGCGGGACACTATCATTTTTAGTTTCATTACCAAACATTTTTTCACTTTGGCTAATTATTTCTTTTACGGCCTGCAAGGCTTTCCTGTCAGGTAGTTCATTACGCCAAACAGCGGTTACCGAACCAGCCACGTATTCTTCAATTTCTCCGCCATGACGGTGTATTATTTGCTCCATCATGGTATAGAAAGCATGGAGCACTGCGCCTGATTGTTTTGCGGGAAGATAGTCGCACCATGCCGAAAAGTTTCTTAGCTTCGCTTGTAATACAAGAACCTGCTCATGTCGCGCATCCAACATATCAACAGGCTTTTTTGCCGCCACCCACTTTGCAGCATGTAGCGGTAAATAGCTGGATAGATTTTGATACAGGGTTATACTTTCCCGTCGACTGGTTGCATATCCAAATAATACGATTAACAAACCAGATAACATGGAAAAAATTACTGCATAGATCCATGGTATGAGTATATATAAGGACCAAAGTAATAGCGCATGCACTCCCACAACTATTAGTGATAAGCAAAATGCAAGCAGCAAGGGTATATAAATGATTTTGCTGCTTTTAATTTTGGCTGAAAAACCAAGTATCAATGCAATAATGACAATAAATAGCATTTGCAATAAAGGTGCTGCGAGCGGGACGAAAGGGACCCTGTCATCCAGTAATGCGCTTAAGAGCTGAACATGAACTTCCACACCACCTACTACCGCTCCCTGAGGTGTAACAACAGAGTCTCCCGCGCCAAAAGCGGTTGAGCCAATAATCGCCCACTTGCCCTCTAATATGCTCGCTGGAATCGTTCCTTCGAGTAGCTCAGCAGCAGATACAGAAACGATAGCCTTGCGCGATAACCACCAAGGTAGTTCAATGGTACCTTTTGCCCCAATAGGTATCGTTAATCCATCAGGGAAAGCCTCACTCGATATTATTTGCTGGGATTCCCACCATCCATTATTATTTTTAATTTCAAACTTTGGTGGCAATTCGTAAGCCTCTGTTATTGCCGCTAATGCTAATGCAGGATAACCCTTTTTCTGAAAACAAATAATTGAAGGAATACTTCTTATTACCCCATCAAAATCGACATTGGGGGTAATATGACCTGCTGATGACGCTGCTGCCACCAGAGAGGGATTGTTCGCTATTACTGCATTAGCTACTGGAAAACCCATCTCACATGACGGATCAATCCAACCACCTTTGAGCGCTCCAAGGTGAGTAGAATCATTTGCATCAATCGCTAATATTTGAGCTAAAACACTTGGTACTTCACCTAACTCATCAGCTAGATTGTTATCTCCTTTTTTTGCTGCAGGGAAGACCATATCGAATATGAGCATGCTGACATCATTTTGCCTAGCTTTTGAGGCTAGCTCGGCGACCTTTTCTCGCGACCATGGCCACCCCCCATAACGAGCGACACTTTTCTCATCAATATCGATCACTATGATACGCTGCTCTATTTCTGCGTTATTGCCAACAAGCTGCCAAATGTAGTCACCCGCTCTTGTTTCAATATTAGTAACTACCGTAGGTATGAGCCATGCGATAACTATTGTCATCATAGCCGCAAAAACTAGTGGCAAATAACCATTGTAATTCTTAAGTTCAGCTGCCATTACCTTGTCCAGTCCGATATCCCTCTAAAGATCCCTTTGTTGATCTTATGTTCAAAAAGTAAGCCTACCTCTCGTCCATCTCCTGTTAGCGCAGCGGCTACAGAGCTTGTTGCATTTTTAGCGGAAAAAATACCATTATCTCGTATACTCCCATTCACACCCAAGGTTGTTTTACCGGCCTCCGAGTGAGATAGATCAAGCTCCGTAGTAAAAGAGTTATTGGTGAAATCAATATCTAGCCTACCGCTATCCAAGCTCCCTATCGTTGGACTGCTTCCTTTTACTGCCTCGGCATCAAAGAAATAAACAAAACTACGTACCAGATCAAAACTAAAAGCACCCTGCTTTGGCATTAATTGAAACGATGTTTCTGCATCACGAAACAAACCAAACCTTTGATTGCCAACTGTTATTTTCCGGCCTTGCCGGGCTTCATCGTAAGGTGCGCTAAACTCATCCCCAGATAATGGCTCATTCCACCAGCGCCCCCATTGCAAAGCACCAGATAACTCTCGCTGATTCCCAGCAGCATCCCCTAAACCTTCACCCAGCTGTTCTCTTTCTGCTAACCGATCTTCAACAGGAGAGTCCGTTGAATTTAGTAACTCTACCTCCGGCACCTGCTCAACATCAATTACGCCATTACCTTCCCACGCCTCAGATAAGGCTTTCAGCTGAACTTGCTGCTCACCAGATCGATACAATAGCACCAGATCACCCATCTCCTTAGTTAGCTGAGTTGCACCAGCACAAACACCTAAACTTTCAGCCAAGCAATTATACCCAAGGGGCGCCACAGCCACTCCACCCGAATATACCGCTACTAATATTTTATTCTCACTTGCCTTGACTGTGTAGTCCGTCCCTAAAACACCAAGCGCTGCCACCGGCGTATTTAACCTATAACGCTCATGAGCCGCTTTTGTTGCCTTGCCTGAAATGCTGCGTACGACGCCTTTCTCTAAAGTGAAGCGAATAGCGCTTTTTTTAGGGAATTTTTCGTTATAGATGTATTCTTCTATCCGTAAACGACTCTTAAGTCGAACACTAACAGCTCCTTCATCTATGAACTTAATGTGCACATGCCCAGCTGATCCTGTTTCAATCAGATCACCGACATATAGTGATGCCCCTTTCTTAAGGGGCTCGCTTAATCCAGAATGCCGAACAACAGTTACATCACCAATAAGCACCACGACTTTACCAATACTTTCTCGCAGCACTTTCTCCTCATTTGCTACTGCTGACTGACATAAAAAACAGATGAAAAGAACAGCTATTATGAGAAAAGACGTGGCATGCGGTATACTCAATTTAGGTTTAAGCCTAAAAAAACATGAGTTGCCATGCAAAATCTTACTAATTGTATAATTCATATCTATATTATGCCTTTTTGGGGGCTATTATCAACGTGAGCGGGATCACATGTTAGGAGAGATAGCTTTAATATTTACATCAAGCCTCATACACTTCCAACTACAATTGAGCCCTTATCAAAAGTAAATAGTCTTCATCTAATTATTTTATGCCTGTTGCTGACATTGCCCTAAAGAATTTCAAATTATTCAATAAGCTACCAACTCATGTCATTACTGAGTTGGGCCAACATGCACAATTCATTGAAGTGCCCCGCCGCAAAGTTGTGATGCAAAAAAACATTCCCGCCCATTCTTTAGGCTTACTAATGAGCGGCCGTTTACAAGGCGTTGATATGACTTTAGATGGCAAGGAAGCAGGACTGTATTTTATTGAACCAAATGATTTTTTTGGTGAACTTTCTGTCGTTGATAAGCTACCCGCTTCTGAATACATTATCGCCCTTTCCAAGGCTAAGATTATTACTATTCCTGCTAATATTATTCGGGTTCTTATTTCCAAATCACCCGATGTATCGGCCATTATTAACATGCGGCTTGCTCGCCGTTTACGTGAGTCTTTAGCTCAACGGACACTACTCTCGATGACTACCCCATTGCAACGAGTCAGCGCTCAATTAGTCCATTTAAGCTCGACCTCTATTGCCAGTAATAAGGAAATTGCTAATGCGCCTACCCACCAAGAAATTGCTATTATGATAAATACAACTAGGGAAACAGTTACCCGCGTTTTTCAAACGCTTCAAAAGAAAGGTATTATTCGTCGTAATGGCGATGCTCTTGTTGTTTGCAGTTTAGAAAAGTTACAGCATATTGCTACAGACAATGAAAAAGGTTAACCCTATTTTAATATGATTACAGATTATTTTTTTCCACTTTCAAACCATCGGCTTATCCGGCAGTTTACCATTCGTGATATTCGCAGCCAGTATCAAGGCTCTATTATTGGCATTGGCTGGGCATTTTTAACGCCGCTTTTAATGCTATCTGCATATTTTTTTGTTTTTAGGATTGCGTTTAATAGCCGCTGGCCCAGTGAAAATGACAGTAATATTAATTTTGCCTTACAGATTTATACGGGGCTAATTATTTATAACCTATTTGCCGATTCTTTGAGGCAAGCACCACGATTAATTGTAAGCAATGCTAATTTTGTGAAGAAGGTTGTATTTCCTTTGGAAACCCTCGCTTGGAGTGTCGCGCTATCTTGTTCTTTTCATGCCGCTGCGGGCCTGCTTACACTTCTAATTCTTAGCGTGATCAGCCAGCAAAGTCTACCTATATCCCTAGTCGCACTCCCCTTGGTGGTAGGCTCTATGTTTCCCCTTATGCTAGGGCTTGTTTGGCTAGTGTCTGCTTTGGGTGTTTATATTAGGGACACGACTCAAATAACCTCTTTAATTATTCGCGTTATGCTATTTTTATCACCCGTTTTTTTTCCCGTTAAAATCCTCCCTGAAAGCATTCAGCCTTGGTTATATTTGAATCCTCTTGCCCCTGTTATCGAGCAAACCCGTCATGTTATTTTAAATGGTCAATGGCCGGATTGGTCTGCCGTTGCCACAAGTTGGTTGATTTCAATTCTTGTCGCTTATCTTGGTGCGCGTTGGTTTAATTTTGTAAGAAAGGGGTTTG
>JQIA01001751.1_pt1 | contig 11658 bp, 4 predicted proteins | sample 811431 | NCBI WGS metagenome assembly JQIA01 (sample SAMN02998118, study PRJNA258478) | marine sediment metagenome | biome: marine; feature: seafloor; material: sediment; isolation source: oil-polluted sediment collected from 3 locations (0.5 km, 0.7 km and 0.9 km)... | place: USA: Gulf of Mexico ... | reverse complement strand
TAATATATTGCTTGTTTAGTTGTCATGGGTTTTATCCTTAATAACTAGATTTTAAAGTGTTATTTTATCAATAAGCTATTGATTAAGCAAGTTGGTTTTATGGTTAAGGGATTATGGATTGAAAATGGTATGTGGAAAATTGGTGGAAGGTGCGTTGGACGTACTCTATTTGGATTACGAACTTTGACGACTTTGTTAAAATCATCTTTCTTTTATATACATTATGACTAACTCTGGTATTAAAATTATAAAGTTAAGAGTACCAATATCTAATATTATTATACTTAGAATTATGAAACCATATTCCTGTAACCATGTTTCTGGGGCAAATCTTATTCCAACCAATAACAATATTGGACACACAAAAGGTACAAGCGAATAGTACCGATTGTCCATGTTTTTTTTATTTCTAATATTTTTATAAAAGTAAACGTAATTGCATAAAAACATTAGCAATGATGCGAATATTATAATACTAAATGCAATCCATTTAAAAGTGTTCATTTTTTCATGTAATTTTCTATTACAGTATAAATTGTATTTTTCACATTACCATGCTAATTAAAAATATTCCCCAATTCCTAACATCAATTTATTTATTTCACCACCTAATGCACTTGCTATTGAGGCTTGAGCTAATTCTTCAAAATAAATTAAAGATGATTGCTTTCCTATCAAATTAGGATTCATACTTGCTTTTGCTAATGTATTTAAATTATTAAGAGCATCTATTTTAGTTTCTTGTTCTAATTCTTCAGCTTTTTCAATCAAAGTTTGCAATTTGATCAGTAATTCTTTCAAGGTTTCTTTGTCAGAATCTTGCGATAGTTGGTTAATTGTTTGTGCAACAGTACCACTAATATTACCAAATGTAACAATTGCATTATCAGAAATATTAGTTGTCATACCTTTATAATCATTACTCACTTGTTTGTTTTCCTGTTTAATATAAATTTTTTGATTTTGTGCTAACGTCTTAGTTATTTTTGCTATATTAGCACCATTTCTTTTTGAATCATAATAACATCTTTTATAACCTTCAAGTTCAGTTGTTTTTTGTAATAATTTTTGTTGATATTCTTGTTCTATAAGTTTAAGTTTTGAATCATATATTTCATTAAAATAGTTATATACTTCATTTTTTTCTTGTTCTGTTTTTTCTTGTAAAGCATTAAGTTTAACTACAAATACACCACCTATTTTTTGTTCAAAACTATGTACAGAAAAATCTTGATACTCCTTCTTAAGTTCATTAAATGAAGCTAAAAAAACTTGCCAATCAATACCTTCACAGAAAAATAAATCAATTGTTTCACCAACATATTGGAAAATTTTGGCAAAATCGCCGGGTTTAAAATTATTAGGTTTAGGAGGATAACGTTTTTGTTGTTTTGAATCTAAATATATATAATCACAAATAACATCATCAAATTTAGTTTCACTATTGATCTCCCAATATTTTATACAAATACCAGTTAAATTAGCATTACTAAAATTTGTTCCTAATGCTATAACTTTAGTAAGATTAGTTTTTCGTAAATCAAAACCACGTAAATTTGCACCAGAAATATTAGAACCTGTATAATTTTTTCTTTTCCCATCCTCAGTAACAAGTAGTTTAGAAATTTCTTGTTGGGCTAATATACTATAATTAAAATAGTTTTCACATAAGTGAATTATTTCTGAATGAAGTCCTTTAGCATTTTTCCAAATAACACCTGTTAATTTCGCTTTATTAAAATAAGTTTCTTCAAGATTAGCATTAGTAAAATTTACATTTTTTAAATTCGCTTTTTGAAAATTTGTGTTGCTCAAACCCAAAAAAGTAGAGAGAATCATACATTGTTTTGAATTAGATGAACCAGTTTTATACATGTATTTTAAAGGAGAATGTTCTCTAAAAAACTTTAATTTACAAAATATTGAATGTAATAATATAGGATTGTTATGCCACATATTTATGAAAATAGGTGGCATTATTAATAAGATTGGTATTATTAGAACAAAATGTATAAGTTTAAAATCAATAAAAAAAATAAACAAAAAAGATATTATAATTAAAATTATGAATAAAAATAAAAAAATGGGAATCATAGGACTAAAAATATTAAAATATGTGCTACTAATAAAAGTATTCCCTGCACCTGCAATTACTTCTGAAAAATCAGCTCCTTCAAGATTAGCATCTTTAAAAGTAGTCCCTCGAATATCTGCACCACGAAAATTTGCATCTCTTAAATCCTGTCCAGCAAAAGATTTTCCACGTAAATCTTGTCCTGAATAATTAAGTTGTTGAGAATTCATGGAAATTAATTAAATAATAGTTAGAGTTAAAGAAAAGATAATGTGTACCATAATTTGAGGTAGATACATAATATATGACTACCTCAAAGTTTAAATGATTTCTAATGATCCGACAACCAAGAAGTATCATTACATTCCGTAGCCGGCCAAACTATAGACTCAATATCATCATACTTTAAGCCTTTATAAACCCGCTTATGCACAACTTTACACTCTTCTGGATCAAAAGCCAAAATCCGAGTTTCTCGGCCATTTTTACCTTTCCGATCCACCCCAACTAACAAGAAACCATTAGGTTGTGTATCAAGTCCCTCAATCCGACCATCATCAACAAAATCACAAGCGATTTCAAAAGTTTGAGTGGCTAAATCATATACCCATAAATGCTCATCACCAGAAGCATAGAGTTTCTTGCCATCAAAGCTCCAAGCTAAACCACCCATATCATGGAGTTTGTAATCCATCTGTTTTACTGGAGTTCCTTTACCAGTTGTAGTATCAATTTTGATTAGGCCAGTCCATTTATTGGTTACAATCTCATTCTCTCTATCCCAATTATCAGCATTTCCTTTCCATTTATCAGTTCCACCTTCATTTCTACCCCAAGCCCACAAAGTTCTATCGACTGGATTAAAAGCCAAACCAGCAGTCTTTTCAAATCCAGTCGGACCAATGACTTTCATATCCCCAGTTTCCCGATGAATAGTGTATAAATAACCATCCAATTCCTCACCATCAACCTCAGCGTGATTACCAGCACTAGCAAACAGTAAATCAGGGTTGTCTGGATGCAAAGCTAAACCTTCCATATCACGCCCTGGACGCATAGGTCCTAACGGAGTCATATCACCTTTCAAACCGGCACTTAAATCAATAGTAACTACTTGAGTATCATTTAATTTATCATCATGCAGAGCATATAAAATACAAGATTCTGGACCAGAATCAACAAAGAAATGGAGTGGGTCTGGACCATTATAAACTATTGAATTATCTGGTAATCGATAGCCAATATAAAAAGAATATTCACCAGAAGTATCAGTTAAAAATAATCTATGACCATTGGACATAAAGGATACTTTTTCAGCAATGTCATTTAAATCACCAGTATAAATCGGCAGTTTAAAATTTAGCGGTAATTGTTGATAATGCTGCATTGATTTTAAACTGAAAATATCACTATTCCAACCATTCCACTTCGGTGGGTCAAGTATCTTAATAGAGTTACGATCTGGATTATCTCTATCTTTATGTTCAACCACAACCAACATATCAGCTGATTTACCTATATGCTCAGGCAAAATTTTGATATTAGTAGATAACTTTAGATTCTCAGATTCCTCAAAAGTTAACATTGCATGGTTAGGATGGGTAAATTTATCAGTTTTAATATTAGCAACAAAACCTGCATCAAATAAATCATAAACACCCAAATTTTTATCAATCAGGAAAGCAGTTGGTAAAATTTCAATTTCTTCTTCAGGTTCTTTATATTGAGTAACACCAGGTCCTAATTCAACATCATCCGGTAAGTACACATTTTTGCCAATGACAACATTTTCTAAATAGCTACCAGCGACAATATTAAGATCAGCTAAAATAGCTGGTTTTTTGGCATCACCAATAATCTTTCCTGTTAAATTACCGCCAGTTACTTTAGCACCAGCAGTTAGTTTCACATTGGAAATAGTTCCGCCCATAGTAATATTAGTCTCACCAGCTAAAGTACCACCGGACAGATTCCTACCTCGGAAAGTAAGGTCTGTCATCGTATCTTTGTTGACTATAGTTTTTTCAAATGGAACTGATTTATTACCAAGATAAAATTTGACTCCAGGACCATATTCAACTTCACCAACTGACGTTACATTATGACCAAGGGTAACGTTGCTTAAATAAGCATAACCAACAACAACTAAATTTTCTAAAATTGCTGGTACACTAGCATTACCTATAATTCTGCCACTGACTTTGCCACCAGTAATCCGAGTATTTGGAGCTAATGATACATCTAGGATAATGCCATCCACTTCACTATTATTATTAATGTCTCCAACTAATATTCCACCTTTAATTTCAGCTCCTCGAAATTCAAAATTAGCCAAAGTGCCATTATTTACAATATAGCCACTAAAAATGCCACCAGTAACTTTATTACCTTTAGTTATTTCAGCATTGGATATTCGGCCAGCATTTTTAATATTGGCCTTTATAATCACATGCGATATATTACCTTTTTCTTCAATAACAATATCTTCCGCAGTATCCCAGCCAAAGCTACAAGTAGTATTAATCACATTGCCAGATGAACAGGTTCTATCTTCTACTGATTCTTCCAGATAGCTTTCCTTAGTAATTGGTATCAAATCAAATTGGGCTTGACATTTTTTAGTGCCAACCATTTTAACGTTGCCATTACTAGCACAATCTCCATTCCAACCATTAAAAACTGAATCTGGATTAGCTTTGGCTGTTAATAATACGTCTAAACCACTGGAATAATTATGATAGCAATCATTACCACAATTAATCCCTAAATTATTGGAAACAACTGTACCAGAACCTTCTCCAATTAATTCCACAGTAAGCAAATAAGTGAAAGAGAAATTAGCTTCGTGAACTCCCATATCCACAGTTTCAATACCATCAGCATTGCCATCTAACGTCCTAGGTTTGCCAGCAAAATCTACATTATCATTAGGAAAAATATCACATTCAGAATTAGCCAAATATTGTGGAATTAAACTGTTATTACCAGCATCAATAGCCTGCGATTTAACCTGTAAATGTACTTCATCCGCCATAGTAGGTAAGCTATTGTTGGTGTTTTTAGTAAACAATGGACCAGAAGATTTATTACCCTTACCATCCCAACCATTTCTAACAATAGAATAACTAATATATGTAGTGCTATATTCATGATTAGTGATTGGAGTTGTATCCCATAGAATACTGTTATTTATTGTTGGAAAACTGGAGTAACTAACAATTCCAGCCTGATTAAAAGCTATGGTAGATTGAGTTATCAACGGACTGCTATTATCATTTAGCATTGCTTCAGAACTGTTAGCAGTTAAAACTAGATGGCCAATAAATGGTTTACTATCAAGGTTTACCATGCCAGCTCCTTGTTCAGCCTTATTTTTACTGATAACACTATGAGTTATAATCGGAGTGCTGGCATTATTAAATACTCCTCCACCAAACTGAGTTGCATTATTATCAGTTATGTTAACTTGCTTTAACACTGGGGCCGATTGTTCAACATTAAAAATTCCAGCTCCATGTATAGCAGTATTTGCTTGAATAAATACTTGACATATAACTGGACTACTAGTCTTGTTGTAAATTCCACCGCCTTCCTGAGCAGCATTATTATTGTTTATCGAACTAGTTTGTACTAACGGATTGCTATCATTAATATTACACAGACCAGCACCATATTCAGCCTGATTATTAACAAATGATACAGATTGCAAAGTTGGACTGGCATTGTCATTAAACATTCCACCGCCACATTCATCTGTATTACCACTAGTTATAGTTAAACAATTTAACAATGTGTTTCTATCAACTCCATTAGCAGTTACAACATGCTGACTGTTATCAGAATTATTGTTTTTAGTTCCAATATCACCACTCAAAATAGTAGGATTTGTAGCACAGTCCTGCTCTTCTAATTTAACTTCATGACCAGCAAATCCACCGTAGATTTTTACTTTATTTACCAAGTCAAAACTTATAGTACGATTGTCATCAACAGTTGGATAATAAGTTCCTTTAGTTATCCGTATCTGTTTTATATTAGGACAGGTGTTTCTAGCTGCTTCTAAAGCATCTTGCAAATCAACAAATGCATCTTGCCAATTTAATCCGCTATCATAACCATTAGCAGCATTATTTACATATAAAATTTCCGTAGCTTGAGTACAAGTTGGTTTTATTACTGGTTGCTCAACTATAATTTCTTTCTCTGGTTCAACTGGTTTGTTTTTTAAAGTAAAATAAGCAGTACAAGTTATATTACCAGTCATAAATACTTCAGCATCAGTACAGTCATTATTTCCACCCCAACGTTCAAAGATAGAATCAGAATCTGCTATTGCAGTGAGATTAACTTTAGTGCCAGAAGCATGTTCATGGGAACAATTAGTAGTGCAGCTAGTACCAGCAATTTTTACTTTACCAGTTCCATCCCCAGCAAAATTTACAGTTAAATTTAAATTTGTTGGTAAAGTTATCGTGACATCTCCTTCAGGTGATTCACTAACGCATTTTAAATTATAAGTTACGGTTGGTTGATCAGGATCGTTGGTAACAACATTTAATTGAGCGGTATGAGTTCCAGCCTTATTGCGATTACACTGCAAGGTTATGGTCTGAGAATCATCACTGTCATCAATAATGGTAAATGGAAAATCAGTATCAATTATAGAAAATTCACTACTACCAGTGATAGAAGCAGAATTTACTTTTAAATCACTAGTACCAGATTCTGTAATAGTAATTGTTTCAGTATTGCTTCTATTTAATATATTAGAACCAAAATCTATAGAACTATCTACATTTGGATCAGAACTATAAACTGGATATCTAGGAGTACCAACACAGGTTAAATCATAAGTTGGATTTGGATTGACCGGGTCATTAGTGGTAAATACTAATTGAGCGGTATAAGTTCCATTACTAACTGGGTCACATTCCAAAGTAACTGTTTCAGCATCGCCACCGTCAGTTATATTTATAGGAAAGTTTGGGCTTAGTAAAGTAAACTCACTATCTCCTGTAAGAATTGCAGAAGTTATAATTAGATCAGTATTTCCTTCTTCCGTAATAGTTATAGTTTCTGTCAAAACTGTACTATTTTCCAGTACACTACCAAAGTCTATAGTACTATCAGGATCAGAGCTATATACTGGAATTAATTCTGGTGTGCCTTCACATGTCAAAGGATATGTTGGGGTTGGAGTTAACGCATCGTCAATACTGATAAAATTCAAAGTAGCAGTTCGTACTCCTACTACACTTGGCTTACAATATATCGTAACGGTTACTTGCGGGTCTCCATCAGGAATTTTAATAGGAAAGATTGAGCCATCAATACGAAAATCATTTGCATTACTACCTCCAAAAGTTGGAGCGTCTAATCTAACTTCTAAGATTGAACGACCGCTTTCAGACACTTCGAACTGTTCACTTAATTCAATGCCAACAATAGAACTACCAAAATCTATCGTATCTTCGGGTTGGTATGGTGCAGAATTATACCAAGGAGAGACTGGTTCTTTTCCAGTACATTCTAATTGATAATTAACTGTAATATTATTTGGATCATTACTAGTTAAGTTTAATATCGCATTACGTGTTCCTATAACTGTAGGAGTACATGAAATACTCACATCTGTATTTTTCCAACTAGTTAAGGTAAATGGAAATGAAGTGTTCACTTTAAAATCACTAGCATGCTCACCAGTAATATCAACTGTATCCAAAGCTACGTTTAATATTGCCCCACTTTTGTTCTTAATATTAAACACATTAGTAATAATACCACCTATTTCTTTAGCACCAACATTGATTAGTCCTCCTGTATTATTAAGAGTGTTCCCCTCAAATTTAGCAAGGTAAACAGCTTTTTTATCACCTTCACAGGTTAAATCATAAGTTGGTTCTTGAATTTCTATTGGTTGGGAAGCATCTACGTTAGTAACTAAATTTAGAGTAGCTGTCCGTATTCCTTTATCCAATGGACTACATTTAACTTTTATAATTGTTTCACTGCCACCATCTGCAATTTCAAGCGGAAAAACAGTTGACTCATCTATACTAAAATCACTCGGATGATTCCCAGTAAAAGGAGTACTATCCAGATTTACAATTAAAGTTGCAGTACCAGTTTCTTTAACTCTAATGATCTGTATTATAGTTTCAAGTACATCAATCTTGCCAAAATCTATTTCAGTGGTAGGGATGGGTATAGAGTCATAAAGCGGCATAGGTATATCGCTACCTACACAAACTAATGGATATTCAATAGTTCCGGGAGGATTTCCCTGAGTTAAATCATCAGTAACTAATTGTAAAATTGCAGAATACGATTTAGCTTCAGTAGGATTACATGCTACTGTAATATTTTGTTCAGTATATTTTGGTATAATTAAGGGAAAAGTTAAACTTATACTAAAAGCATCCATACCTCCACCAGTTATGCTTGCTGTTGTAATAGTTAAATTTTTGCTTCCTTGGTTGCTAACTTGAAAAGATTTTTCGAGTATCTCTAAGGAATTACCAATCCCAATATTTAATGTATCATTTGGTTCTATTGGAGTAGATTTTAAAAATGGCCCATCCCCGGTACATTTAAGATTGTAACTCTTATTTTTATTAGCTGGATCATTAGTTTTAAAAGTGAATTTTGCTTGTCGTTCTCCACCTACAGTAGGAATACATTCTAATTCAATATTTCCAGTTCCCAAAGCTCCAATTGTGTTAGGGAAAGTTTTTATAGTAAAGAACTTACCTACATTATCGCTGTCTATTTCCAATATATTTTTTCCAGATAATGTTAAATCTACGTTTCCAGTGTTTTCAATTGCGATAGTTGCTATCTGGGAATTAGCAATAGTTACATTACCAAAATCTATATTGGAATTTGAAGTGCTAGTATATTTTGATGCTAAACCAGTACAGGTTAAGGGATATTGAATATTATCGAATGGTGGTTCAAGATTGGTTTGTAATTCTAAATTTGCAGTACGTATTCCATCAGCCCGTGGTTTACATTCCACTACAAAATTTTGACTAGTATTTGGAGCAATTGTAAGCCAAAAAGCATTTTGGGATGGAGTGAGCAGCGTAAAATCTTTTTTATCATCTCCGATAATTATGGCAGAATAAATAATTAATTTATCTAAATTATTAGGTTCTGTAATAGTAATAGTTTCACTAGCTGCAATACCTACTTCTAAACCAGCACCAAAATCAAGTCCAGTACCAGATTCTGGGACAAATGTAATGTTTGCATCAGAAGGTCGTTCATACTCTATACACCAACTAATTAATTTACCATTTATAGTATCAAATGCATGTTTATCAGTAATAGTCAAAGTCCATTCACTATCTGTAAGTGTTTTGCTATTAAAATTGCTTAGAGCATCATTAGGTCGATATGAAGGAAAGGCACTTTCATCATAAGCGGGATCATTATTACCACAGCTTGTTTCAAGGATTCCACCAGTATCAGCAATTGTTAATGGATATATATCTGTATTATTTATTATAATTTTTTGACCTTTTAGATTCTTACCACGACAACCAACATTAGTATCATCGTCACCAGAATCTCTACCAGGTTCTTCTAATAATGTTATATTAGTTGTAACATTACTAGCATCCTTGTGTTCAAGATTAATTGTAAGTTCACCGATATGGCCATGTTCTGCTTCAATGAAAACCTTGAGATCACTAACTATATTAAGATCATTAATTGAGATAGTATCGCTAACTCCACTAACAGGGTTACTATCAATTGGAGTCGGAATAGTAATGGAGGGACTATTACATACAGTTTCAATAGTACCAGCATAAGATGTATTTATGAAAATTACAAAAATTGTAATTAAGAAAGTTTTAATAGACATTTTCAAACCTCATTATATGGTCAAAGGTCAATATGGGGTTATATTTAAAATAGGTAAGATTATAATTTTGGGATGTATATTGTAAACGTGGCAATTATTTACAACTAAAAATACTCACCTATAATAATAAGCTTAGATTTGTTTTTATAAATTGCGAATTAAAAAAATATTATAACAACTAATTTTATCAGAGTATAATTTACAATTTTATATTCAAACATAATTAATTATATGCGAACTGACTTATACAATATTTTAGAAATTTCATCAGACGCTAGCCAACAAGAAATCAAGGCTGCAATGATAAAATTAAGCAAAAAATATGCAACTAAAGGGCAAACAGACCATTCTGCTCGTTTACGTTTTAATCAGATTAAAGAAGCATATCAAGTTATCTCTAATCCTTACCGACGGGCTAATTATGATAATTTTTTACAACAACAAGAAGAAGTTAAAAACAACAAAAAAATATTGGATATAGAATCAGTAAAAGACAATACTAAACAACGAGTTAATAATATATTATATATTAGTAAAAAACTATGGATATTTATTGCGTCATCATTTATTCTCATTTTACAATTCATAACAAAACTACTAATTGCAAAATGGAAAATTACTAAAGTAACGAGCTTTATTGTATGGCAAGCAAGTAAAAGTAAGTCTTGGCATACATGGAGAAATTCAAAATTATGGTTTTTTATTACAATACGTACCTTCCAAAAAATTAAAGCTGGCGAACAATTAACTTTTAAAGGTTGGAGGACTCTAAACGTTAGAGATGCCTCAATGTATATTCGCAGAGCTCTTATAACTGATGAAAAAATTATTTATCAAGCTTATCCACATTGGTTATTTTATCTTGATTTTATAGGTTTAAGTTTTTTTCTTGGCTGTAGTTATCTGTTGTTAAATGAACCAATTTTCATTCAACAAAATATTCCAGAACTTGTATTATGGATACCATGGTTATCAACCGAATATTTAAAAATTTCAGTATGGAATCTAGGTTTGGGAACTTTAATGTTTGTTGGTTTTATGGTTATTTGGGAAGCATTTATTGATAACAAAACCACTGAATTAGTAATAACTTCTAATCGAATATTACACAAAAATGGTTTATTAAACCTTAGTATTATTGAGTTAAGGTTGATTAAATTTGAAAGTATAATGGTTAAACAAAGTCTTGCTGGGAGAATTTTTAATTATGGCAAAATAACAATCACTGGTATGAGCAAAATGCAAACCACAGTGCATCATATTGTAGCACCATTAAAATTCAAAAAACAATTATGGCAAATTTTAGAACAGGAAAAAATTAATAATTCTAAAACCTTTGCTCGTACTGAACCGATATTACCAAAATATGAAAATTTTGGTAAATAGAATATAATTATAGTAGACATCTTTCCTAAGATATATAAATGAAGAATGAATTGCATCAATCGTGTATCTAATGTGACTCATGTAATTCGTAAACTCATTACATCCTACATTTATAATTAATTAGAACTTACGAATTATAGCTGTTTTATTAATTAGTTGTAATACAATGATTTATTGAAATTTACGATAATTAATAATCCGCATATAAAATTCTGTCATTCCCGTGTAAACGGAAATCTAGGAATATTTGAAATAACTAGATTCCCACTTTCGTGGGAATGACAATTAATTGTTACTAAAACAAATAACTATCTGATTTAATTTAGAT
>JQIA01001750.1_pt1 | contig 11666 bp, 10 predicted proteins | sample 811431 | NCBI WGS metagenome assembly JQIA01 (sample SAMN02998118, study PRJNA258478) | marine sediment metagenome | biome: marine; feature: seafloor; material: sediment; isolation source: oil-polluted sediment collected from 3 locations (0.5 km, 0.7 km and 0.9 km)... | place: USA: Gulf of Mexico ... | reverse complement strand
TTTTTAGTACCAATGCCTATGGAGTGATCAATAATTGCAATCCATGGTTTAGATGTTGATTGAATCTGCTTAAGCATTCCTAACCCTAAACGCAATGTCCCGTTAATTACTGATGTAAAGGTATCCAATTTAATAGGAGTTTTGGTATCAATTTAGGATACGTGGTACACTTCGATAGGAAACTATAGCTTGTAAAACTAGTGAAACACATAAGATACGAGTATTTACTTCTTCATTCACCACATTAGAGGAGTAAATATCGTCTAAATTGCTGTTTTTCGACAGGCTAGGATTACCCTCCAACTTTAGGTGGTAATTTTAGCAAGAATGTATCATATTGTAATGAAAGATTATAAACACGGCTCACATACATTTACACATAGTATGGGTAACAAAATACAGAAGCCGGGTAGGGTCTTCAACACTATTTATCGTTGCCCACCAAATAACCATAAATTGATTTTTATCTTGGAATCCGACCTTCGGCGGCTCAAGGTGTCATCATTGCTACACTTCTCGGTCGCTACGGTCGGATTACACTCAGTATAACCAGTCGTTGAAGCGGACACTTAACTTCCATGGAAAGTGCCGCTTAACATCAGGCATTAGAGAGAAATAATACATGTCACAAAATATTTTAAAACGTAGTATAAAAGCTCTGCTCAAAAAACTACCATATTATGGAAAAATTATTCGTGAAAGGGAACAAATGGCACACTTACCGGGGCATTTTTATTCACCTTATCCCCTTATAGAGGATATAAAACTCAAAGAAAAAGAAATTTTTGAGTCGTTTTCAAATGAAATACAGAGTGTTGAACTTAATGAATCAAAGCAACTCATTTTGCTTAATGAATTTGTAAAATACTACAAAGAAATCCCTTTTGATAACAAAGATAAAATGGATAAATTGAGGTATTTTCCTAGAAAAAGGATTGACAATAACGATTCTTATGGTTACTCAGATGGCCTAATTTTATACTCTATGATTAGACATCTACAACCCAAGAAGATTATTGAAGTTGGTTCGGGTTATTCGTCATGTATGACATTAGATACTAATGAATTATTTTTTAATAATTCTATCTCTTGTACATTCATTGAACCTTATCCGAAAAAATTGTTCTCACTTCTTAAAAAAGATGATTTAAACAAGATTGAAGTGATTTCTAAGAAACTTCAAGATGTTCCTCTAAGTAAATTTTCGACGTTGTCTGCTGGTGATATCTTATTCATAGATTCGACTCATGTTTCTAAGGTAAACAGTGATGTTAATTACATTTTCTTTGAAATTTTACCATATCTCAATAAGGGGGTTTATATCCATTTTCATGATATTTTTTATCCTTTTGAGTATCCAAAAACATTTATTTATACTGGAGTGGCATGGAATGAAGATTATATGTTGAGAGCATTTTTACAATACAATAATGCGTTTAGTATCATTTTTTTTAACAACTTTCTTTTTCGTTTTCATGAAGAAAAATTCAATAAAGGTATCCCTCTTATTAAAAAAAGAGGAAGTTGTTGTTGGATAAAAAAACTCTAACTAATCCTTGCAGTCAACGTAGCTGTGCGGCTGAAGAGAGGTGTTTCCTAATGAACCATTACACCCTTGCTACACTTTTCCAAGTTGCTACGGTCGGGTTACTCAGGAATAATCAAACTCTGGAGCAGGCACTTTATTTCCATGTCTAGTGCTGCTTAACATAATACGTTATAATCAAAAAATGAATAAAATTCAAAAATCAATTTTAATGTTATTTTTAACTTTTTTTCCCTTACAAGCTGTTTTTGGAGGTTCAAATGGTGTTGAGTCCATATTCCAAAAAGCGGGACTAATTGATATCAATAAAATTGACAGTAGTATTCAAGTAGATTTGGTAAACTCAAATCCAGCTAACAACTTTTTTCGTGAAGATTACTATCAAGGACTAAATAAGGCATACTTAAGAAAAAATGTTGCATTAAAACTAGCCAAAGCACAAAGTATTTTAAAATCAAAAAACTCTGATTATTCGCTACTCATATTAGATGCAGCTAGACCCAGAAGTGTATCACAAAAGATGTATGACAAAATGAAAGGAACTAAATTTGAGAGGTATGTTGCCAATCCAAAAAAAGGATCAATGCACAACTATGGAATTGCAGTTGATATTTCAATTGCTACAAATGACGGTACACAACTAGATATGGGATTCACTCCTTTCTTTAAGAATGATATTCAGATTTATCTACAATTCATTAAAATGAAAGTTGGATTTGATTTATCAAAGGAACAAAAGAAAAACAGAAAACTTCTTTCAGATGCCATGAAAGAAGCAGGATTTTTACCATTGAGTTTTGAATGGTGGCATTTTAATGGAATGGATAAATCTAAAGTAAGAAAGACCTTCAATATAATTGAATAATTATAAAATTAGGTATATACCAGACATTACTTGCGTTGCTCGGACTACGGGAACGATCCAGTCCTTTATGAACCAGACTGTTTCAATATCATTGATCCGCATGAACTGGTACTGGACTATTTTAAAAAACAACTTGTTAAATATAAATTAGTTAAACGTTTTGCTAGTTTGATGTAATTTGCTGATATTTAAGCATATTTACAATAGTCCAAGCCCAGTACCAAATCGCTGGAATGACATATAATTATTTTAAATTTATAATTGGTTTTACATAACATAAACCTGTTATATTCCAGTGTTTTGTGAACTATTTTCCATTTCTTTAAGCATTTCTACTTGTTGAATACAACCACGTTCTGCCATCCAGTTTTGAACATTATCAACGTCGGTTGGTATCTGATGTAAATTCACTTTATTTGTAGGACTGCCAATTCCAATTAAATATTCTCCACCAATTAATGATACTGAGGAAGGCCAAGCCATGGTATGTCTTTTAGTAGGCCAAGATATAGAATATTCTTGTTCAGAGTCAATTTTAACCATTTGTAACTCTTCACCTTTTTTTCCAACATCAGGCCGCCATAAAACTACTTCATCTGTGGAATTATAACAAAAATCGTTAGGGCTAGATACATCAAATTCCCATAAACTTGCTGGAGCATCGTCTTCACCACGTTTACGAAATCTAACTGTCTCAAAACTATCTAAATAATTAGCACTGCTAATATTAGTAGTTGATAAATGAAATGTTTCAGTTTGATGAGCTTCAAGAGTACCACTAATACCAAGTACTAAAAAAAGTGCTGTGTATGATAATCGCATAATTATATTCCTAATTAAAAAGTTACAACGTTAATTATAGTATCATTTTCTAAAAAAAACTATATATTAAAATTTGTTTTTTTAATTTACATAAATATTATCAAATAATTTGAAGTAGATAATATGTTATAGCAGAACCAGTAATAATTAAATTGGCCAATCTTCGCTAATTAGACATACGATTATCAATTTATAACTGGTTTAGCTATAAGTACTATTTTTTGTCTTATATAAAAAAATAAATTCATTAAATACAAACTTAAAATATATGATATTAGTTATATGTTTAATATCAAAAAAAACAATTAAAACATAGATATTAATTTCCTAACACCATATACTTAGATTACCAATTTAACTGCGTATATAGCATTTTTCGATTGGATAAACTACAGCAATTAAATAAGTAATTGGTATTTATTTTGAATTTAATTAAGAATTAAGCATTCATAATTAAGAATTGCTATAATATTTTATGTATCAATCTTAGACTAGATACACTAGCTAATTTTTCTGGACTAGTCAATACAGCTATATTAGCCAATTTCGGTTGTAAATAAGTTCTAGCTACTTGTTTTAAATCATCTATAGTAACTTTAATTATCCGCTGACGAAATTCCCGTCTCCATTCTGAAGTCCTACCATGCAAACTACTAAAGAAGCTAGTGATAGCTTCACCAGCTGGAGAACCTGGTTTATCAATTCGGCTGATTACTCCCATGATAGCTTCTTCTAATGTACGAGCTTCATGGTCATTTTTTTGTAGCCATTCCAATGAATTATCAAAGTCTTCCATAGTTTCAATAATTCTAGGATCACGATATGAATAAAACCGGAAAGCTCCAATATCACCGTTATAATCAGCTCCACCACCATATGCTCCACCTTGTTCACGTAGAACCCGATGCAAATAGCCATTGCGTAAAAAGTTAGCCAACACTACTAAAGCTGGAGCATCAGCATGACCTACTGGTACAGTTGCATAAGCTTTGGCACAGAAATTTACCTGGGTATTAGTAGTCCAAACTTGTTTGATTTTTTTGTTACTTGCTTGCGGTTTAAACAATTCAACTGTCTGTGGTTTGCTGTTCCAACTTAATTTCGCAAAATCTTCAGCGATAATAGCTTGGTGTTCTTGTTCGCTTACGACTAATAATTGTCGAGGAGATTCAAGTAATTTACTATGAATTTTTGCCATTTTGGCAGCTAATTCAGCTAAATTATCCCCATCATCCAAACTATCTTCTAGTTTTCTAAGACTTTGTAAACTAGCCAAACCATGCCAACGATGATCAAACTCTCCAGTTGGACTGATACCACTACTGCAAGCTGACATAGCTAAACTATGACCTCTTGAAGTTACACTGCTATCACTAGCTGCTCTGATTTGTGCGATTAATTCCCTTAATCTAGGCAATTCATCAAATTTAACTTGCTCCCAAGTATCTCGTAATAATTCAGCTTGTTTGGCTTGATTACGTGCCAATGCTTTAGCTGATAAAGTAAATACACTACGAGTATTATGCACATCATTCACATCGCCTCGCAAGGAAGAACGAGCATAAATACCACCAGTTACTGCAGATTGGCGTTTAGCTATAGTTTGATAATCTTGTTCTCCACAACCAAGTTCAGTCATACAATCACAAAACAATGGCAATACGTCCAATAATTCTGGTTCTAAATCTGGTAAATCAATGGCCAAAGTTTGATATACCATGCCATTAGTACCACGATCAAACCAAGTAGTTGGTAAATCCCCAATTGCTTTATTTTCTCCAACTGGAATTTTCAAATCATCAGCTATATCTTCCAAACCTACTTTCGGCAATAATTCTGGATCTTCTTCTTGATGTTGACGAGCTTCCAAAGCTTTTGTTTGTTCAATTATTTTAGTTTTATCTGCTTCTGTCAAAGCTTCTTGCATAGCGACTAATTTGGCTTTTTCTTCAGCTAATTGTTTAGCTGCTAATTCACCATCTGGAACCATCACCAAACGAACCCTATGACCATTGCTTAACAATAAATCTTTAATCAAATCAGAAATAAAATTAGGATTTTTACAATCTTCTCTTAATGTTGCCAATGCTGGTTCAATATCTAATACTGCTATTGGATCACCACCATGTAACATTGGAGTTAATGAACTTACCAATAAATTTAAACCATAAGGGAATCTGTCGCCAGTAATTTCCCGTTGGCTTAACTCAATTTGGTGTAAAACAGATTCAATTTGTTCTTCTGGCACTGGTTTGTCAACAATATTGTTCAGAACCTGCAAAATTAATGCTTCTACTTCATCAACTTTTTCTGGATCAGAACCTTCCAAGCCACACATGAAGATTCCTTCTCGAATACTATCGTCAAAACCGCATAATGGAGAAGGGGCAGTACCCAAATCAGTAGTTTCCAATGCATAACGCAATGGTGAAGCACTGTTATCTAATAAAATTCCAGCCAATAGATTAACATTCATCACATGTCGAATGTCATTGTTATTACCCAGCAACCAAGCCAATACAATATGGGTTTTGCGTAACTTATTTTCTCTTTTATCAACTGGATAAGAAGATTTTACATGTTGTGGAGAATCGTAACGTTTCTCATCTGGAATTTGTAAATTCAAGTCTAATTTTTGGAAATTTTTTAATACATGTTGTTGAATTTTTTGTTGATGTTCGGTAGATGGACGATCACCGTAAGTCATAAAAATTGCATTAGACGGATGGTAATGGGTTGCATGGAAAGCTTTCAATTGCTCATGGGTTAAATTAGTTATTTCTTTTGGATCACCGCCACTGTTATGATGATAAGTAGTAGTTGGAAAAAGATGTGAATATAATTCATGCCATAACAAACTAGTTGGTGAACTTAATGCACCTTTCATTTCATTAAATACCACTCCTTTAAATTCTAGTTCAGAATTTGGATCGTTAGGAGTGCTAAACTCAACTCGATGGCCTTCTTGGGCAAAATCTAGTTCATTCAAATTTGGAAAAAATGTAGCATCCAGATATACTTGCAATAGGTTATCAAAGTCTTTTGTATTTTGACTGGCAAATGGATAAGCAGTCCAGTCATTACTAGTAAATGCATTCATAAAAGTATTCAAAGAACGTCGAGTCATCCAGAAAAAAGGATCTCGAACTGGATATTTTTTACTACCACACAAGCTGGTATGTTCTAAAATATGAGCTACTCCAGTAGAATCTTGTGGCACAGTTAGGAATGCTACTAAAAATACATTATTGTTATCATCAGCAGCTAAATGTAAATGTTTAGCTCCAGTAGCAGGATGGAAGTATTCTTCAACTTCTAGGTTTAAATTGGGAATATTGACTTTGCGAACTAGGGTAAAATCAGGATTTGACATTAAAATTCCTTAGTGAATTTAACAATTAATTTAAGGATGTCTATTGGTGGTATATTTTTGGTTATCAAGGTGTGTTGTCTGTAATTATTTGATTATAATATATAATATTATGCAAAGATATGAGTTATTTTTTTATTTTAACAATATTTTTTAAGTTTGGAGTAAGTCAATCAGATTAAATATAAAACACTTCCAAATCTAAAGATTTGGACTCCAACGCTTAACTTTTTGTATGGGAATTTTTGACCTTGATTACTTCTGGTAGTTTTGCTAAGTCGTAAGGCTACTTGGAATTATGATTACCGAGCTAAGATCGTGTTTGATTTATATTTTCAATGCGGTAGCCCTTGGTTGATTATACTTATCTTGATATACTACGTGATTTATGGTATAGTTTGGTTCAAGCTAAGTCTTAAATATATCCGTTATTTTAACTGATTTTTAGGACACAATTAAATCAGTTTGGCTGTATTTATCTTTCATGAATTACTTGGGTGGAACTACAATGAATAGGAGTTACTTAATATGACCCGTATGGTTAATTGTGTTAAGCTTGGAAGAGAAGCTGAAGGTTTGAAATTTCCACCTTATCCAGGTGAATTAGGCAAAAAAATTTATAAAAGCATTTCTAATGAAGCTTGGCAGATGTGGATTAAACAACAAACTATGATAATTAATGAATATCGTTTGTCACCTGCCGATCCAAAAGCTCGTGAAATGATTACTGAAGAAATGCAAAAATTTCTTTTTGGTGGTGAATCAACGACCCCAGAACAGTTTGTAGCACCAGCTTGATTTTTATTTATCAAGAGGCTTTTCTAAATTAGAAACAGTTTCTTGATTCATTACAATATTTACGGAAGTATTTTCCTGCACTCGATCAAATAAATCAATAACATCATGATTTAACATCCTAATACAACCATGGGATGCAGGTTGTCCAATTTTACTTTCCTCAGCAGTTCCGTGAATATAGATATAACGTTTATAAGAATCTATTCCTTTCCCCAAGTTTTTACCAGCTTCTAATCCTTTTAACCACATAATACGAGTTGTCACCAAATCACCATTTTCTGCATCAATATTGGCAATTTTCCCAGTATTTTTACGTCCCTTAAAAATAGTTCCTGTTGGAGAATCAGCACCAATCTTGTTTTCAATTTTATGTAATCCTAATGGAGTTTTACCAGTATTGGCTTTACTTCCTATTCCATATTTAGAAGAAGAAATTGGATAATCTTTTACCAATTCATCATTCATTTTATACAAATATAACTTTTGTTCAGAGATATTAATTATAATTTTTGCTTCATTAAGTAACTGTACTGGTGATTCGGTTAAATTTGTTTGATTAATTGTTTCCATTGCTTGAACATGTGTTAAACTTATTAATATCAACGTTATTGTCAATTTAATAGATAATATTTGAATACGGCTTGTTAATATCATTGTCAATTTTCTCTGAGATTGCTTGTATATGTTGGATTGATTTTAGCATAAGATAGTCATTAAAAGAAAACTTATAATTTATAACTTCAATTTGATCATACTTTTTGATATTTTGCATTAAAACTTAAATATAACAAATTAAACCTATAAATAATCTATAAATAATACTTTATATAAATATGTCATATATACTTGAAGCAATTAGAAAAGATGAACGTGAACGTGAAGCTATTCAATTTATCGATTATTCTGATAAAAAGCCAATATTTTCTAAAAAACTATGGATAGGTATAATGATAGTGCTAAATGCGATAATATGGTCAATTCTGTTATGGCCTAAAGAACCAATCAAATCACCACAAATAACCATAATATCACCTCTATCATCTGTCCAACCAATAATCAGAGATAATCTAAAAAAATCAGTCAAATAATTATGCACTCAATCTTAGAACGCATACTACGCCAATCTAGTTTTAATAACGATAGTCTGCCAACTGATTTAGTAAAATGGCAAAAATTCATAAGTCGAATTGGAGTTTTTTTTAATAATATTGATCATGAACGGGAAAGGTTATCTCAACCGTTATCCAATATTATGGCTGCAATGGGCGACGGAGTATGCTTATTTGATAAGCAAGGTCAGTTGTTATTCGCTAATCAGGCAGCTGAAAATTATTTAGGTACTACAGAAAAATGTTCAATCTTAGAAAGATTTGAGTTACATGAAAATCCTGATGTATTATTAACTATTGATGAACTAATTAAGAAAATAATTAATGGTAAGTTTCAAGATAATAATGCCATTTTGTTAGGTGATACTAATTTACCGATATCTTGTACTTTTAGTCCAATTATTGAAGATAATAAAACAACTAGCATAGTTTTAACCTTCAGAGATATAAGTGAAGTTAAAAGTGTTGAAGCAGAATTAATTGCATCTAAAGAAGCAGCTGAAAAAGCCAGTAAAGCTAAATCTCATTTTTTATCAAGCATGAGCCATGAATTACGTACACCTATGAATGCTATTTTAGGTTATAGCGAATTACTAAAAGAAGATTTAAGTGTTCCAACAGAAAAGTTTGATGATGATTATAAAAAAGATATGTTCCAATATGTTGGAAATATTTTACAGGCTGGCTGGCATCTACTTGAACTAATTAATAAAGTTTTGGATTTAACTCGCATTGAAGCAGGAAAATTGGAAGTTAATATTGAAAAAATTGAATTAATTGATTTAATTAAAGAGAGCGTTAGCTTTGTTGCTCCTCAGGCTGAAAAACGTAATATTATTATTATTAACTCAACTGCAACTTTGCCACCTCATTATGCCTTAATAGATCAAGGACGATTAAAACAAGTAATTATTAATTTATTATCCAATGCAGTTAAATATAATTGTGATGCTGGTAAAATAACTATTAATTTATCTAAGTCAGATTTTAAATATATACGTCTTGAAGTACAAGATACTGGAGTTGGTTTAACTACAGAACAAAAAACCAAAGTATTTGATCCATTCGTTAGATTAAGTGGATTAAATGTAATTGAAGGTACTGGTATTGGTTTGACTATTACCAAACGTTTATTAGAAATGATGGACGGACGAATAGGGGTAGAAAGTGAAATTGATGTAGGTAGCACTTTTTGGGTAGAAATTCCAACAGGAGAAGTTGTTGATACACAAGATAATAATTTAGAACTTGGGGTAGATAAGTATATTTTATTATATGTTGAAGACAGTCGTACTAATGTTAGTTTGGTAGCTCAAATACTTAAGGCTCGGCCAGATATTACTTTAATGTCAGCTCACACTGGCGAAATGGGTTTAGAACTGGCACAATTGCATCGTCCTAATGTAATTTTATTAGATATAAATTTACCTGGGATGGATGGTTTTGAAGTGATGAAGAATTTAAATGAATCTGAGAATACTTGCAATATTCCAGTACTAGCATTGACTGCAAATGATACTACTAAAAATTTAGAACGTGGCCGTAAGGCTGGTTTTTTAGATTATATAATTAAACCATTGGATATTAAGCAGTTTCTTAAAACAATTGATAATGCTTTGTCTGATGAAACTACTTAATCTATCCAAATTTTAAGCTAATGTTTGAGGAGATACTTTCTTACTAGATTTTTTAGTTGTAGTAGTTTCAGTCATATCATCTTTTTTAGGTAATAATTTTTCCCTGATTTGTTGTTCAATAGTATCCGATATTTTAGGATTTTCTTTCAAATAACTCCGTACATTATCTTTACCTTGGCCAATTTTATTGCCACCATAACTATACCAAGCTCCAGCCTTGTCAATAATGTCATGTTTAACTCCTAAATCAATCAACTCACTAGCCCGAGAAATACCTTCTCCGTAAATTATGTCAAATATAACTTCTCTAAATGGAGGGGCAACCTTATTCTTAACAATTTTGACCCGAGTTTCATTACCAATTATTTCATCACCACGTTTAACTGCACCAATTCGACGTATATCTAATCGGACACTAGCATAAAATTTGAGAGCATTACCACCAGTAGTAGTTTCTGGATTCCCAAACATAATCCCAATTTTCATACGAATTTGATTAATAAATATTACCAATGTGTTGGTACGTTTTATATTAGCAGTAAGTTTACGTAAAGCTTGTGACATTAAACGGGCTTGTAATCCCATATGTGAATCACCCATGTCTCCTTCTATTTCTGCTTTTGGAGTTAATGCTGCCACTGAGTCAATAATTACCAAATCAAAAGTTCCAGAACGAACTAAAGTATCGGTAATTTCTAAAGCTTCTTCTCCATTATTAGGTTGTGCCAAATATAATTCACCAACATTTACTCCAATGTTCTTAGCATAATTACTATCTAAGGCATGTTCAGCATCTATAAAAGCAACTAAACCACCCACTTTTTGAATTTCAGCAGCAATTTGTAAAGTTAAAGTAGTTTTACCAGATGATTCAGGGCCATATATTTCTACCACTCGCCCTCTAGGTAATCCGCCAACACCAAGCCCTATATCTAAGGCCAATGAACCAGTGGATACGGTATCAACATCATCTATTTCGATATCATCTAACCGCATTACAGCACCTTTACCAAATTGTTTTTCAATTTGTTTTAGGGTAGCTGCTAGAGCTTGTGTTTTGTTATCATCCATTGCTATTAACTCGCTATTCTGTGAATGTATTTAGTAATAATATTATCGCACAAAACGCTGCCAATTGCCAGTTAAATAATTGTTCTATTAAGTAAGTTTTATATATAAATTAATTAACATATAAAATTAATCTATGCAAAGTTTTCTATGCTTTAATGGTTTCCAGATTTATCATCATATGAAGTTTCATGGTGTTACTAAAGCAATACATTCCTAGTATTTAATTCCTGTTCACTAACATCAGCTTTCAGTAAAATTTGTGCATGCCAACTATGCTAGTGCTTTTCTGGTGTTGACTAATTTTTGCAATTCTTCTCGTTATAGTTAGACGGACAATATATAGCGTTTCCCGATTGACTGGAGTACATCTTTAAGTTAGACCTCTTGCATAAGTATAGCTAAGTATTTGATATAATTAACTTTACCTATATAGAAATATTTAATAAAA
>JQIA01001749.1_pt1 | contig 11667 bp, 6 predicted proteins | sample 811431 | NCBI WGS metagenome assembly JQIA01 (sample SAMN02998118, study PRJNA258478) | marine sediment metagenome | biome: marine; feature: seafloor; material: sediment; isolation source: oil-polluted sediment collected from 3 locations (0.5 km, 0.7 km and 0.9 km)... | place: USA: Gulf of Mexico ... | reverse complement strand
ACGGCAGATGATGAAATTTCAAAGAACAAAAAGGAAAAATTGTTAGATGCAAGAAGCTAACCGGACATTACTGAGAAATATTCAGAAAAATATCGTGTTGCAAAATGATAATTATAAATCACGATATAGACTTTCTCAAACTAAAGATTCCTGTGCTACATGAAACGAGGTATGCTTTAGTCGGATGAACCAAAAAATTCAGGATGATTTAGTGAGTTTTGTGTAGTTTTTTATTTTTATGAAAATAATTCCTTGTTGTTTTCGTAAAAATCATTGCCCGCTTTATAGCCAATATCGCGAAGTTTCTTAAAATTTGAGACACTCCAGTCCATGGCATAGTCAGTATGGTTCGTTGGAATATCAAATTCTATCTTATGGATGTTTTGATTGTTTTTGTGCGCTGCCTTAAAAAGCATAGTATCATCTTCTGCTATTGTTATAAATGGCAACATAATAGAAAGATTGTAGGCGTCGTATAAATCTCGTGGTTTTCTGATTAAATCATTTTTATTTAAAATATTCATAACAATTATTGTGTCAATTTCATTGTAATCCTTAATAAGTCCTTGATAATTCAAGCTGTCTCTGTATGAACCTTCAGCGTATACTTTCCCATTTATTTCAGTTTGAGGGCAGAGATACAGTAATGATGATCCTGCTATCACATGTTTTTCTGTTATCTGGCTTTTATCAAAGACCTCAATCCCCTTATCGGTGATATTCATTGCATTGATAAAAACTTCGTTTTCGATGTTTTTTAGATTTTCAAAATCAATAAAGTTTTCTAGAAAAGGCGCAATTCTGCTGATTGAATTTTGCTCGGGGAATGCAATCCCAGAAGTGCAGGCTGTAAGCCAGTAAAGATATAAATCAGAATACAGTCTTTCGGTTTCATTCTGGGGGTTTGTTGAATAAAAAGGATTATATTTTGTCATTGTTGTTAAAAAAGAATCATAAAAAGAATTGAAAATACCTGAATTTTTTTGAAAAATTTTATAATTTGTAGGGCAAAAATTATAATATATCTCATCGGATAATCCTGTTGAGTTACACCACATTTCAAGAGCCTCCCTACCACTCATCCCGTTCGCAGGGCTTGAATATGTAAGGGCAAGGACTGATCCTATACAGGCACCTGAAATAATATCAAACTTAACTCCTTTTTCGTCAAGGGCGATTAATGCGCCTGCTTCAAGTCCACCTAAAGGACCACCTGCACCAAGTAATAACGCTGTTTTTTTCATATTGTACCTCCGGTAAACATATTTGGGGTTAATTGTCCAAAGCAACCAAACGTTCGAAAAACCCCTAAGGCCATTTAATATCATGCGACTTCAAAGGGAATTTATTTTGAAACCTACATTTAGATTTTTATAACCTCTTGAATATTATGATTTTTTTATTTTTTGCAAAAATCATATTTTCCAACAAGGTTAATATGCTGCCAGGCAACTGGAGATATTGGCAACAATAACAAAATGATCCATAAAACAAATGACCGTGAAAGCTAACATTACGACTGCCACAGTCATTATTTAGATTTTGGGTTCAGCTTTGACAAAGCTTTCATCAACAGCTTTTTTAATGTCTTCCTGATTTTTTTGAGCATGTTCTTCCATTCATTAGGTACACCAGGCATAATTTTCAATAACGGTTCGGTTAGTTTCTCAACCTGCCGGTGAGTTTGTTGCATAGCGGCGTAAATAGTATCAAACGCATTTTTCTGGAAACCAAGCACCTGAAGACCGATTTCTTTCGGAACCATATCTTTAATCGGGGAAAGGTCTTTCATCCAATTTTCTGCTTTTATATCACCAACCCCCTTCCACATATCGCCCATAAAATTTTTCATCATATCCTGCATTTTATTCTCCTAACCCAGACAAACTGTACTTCATTTAGTACCTAAGCTGGTACCCAGCTTAGTTCCCGCCAAGCGGGTATCTGTTACTAAACTGAATGATTAATAGTTCATCGTGTAAATGAATTTGTACTAATTTCTGGTTATACAGGTAAAAATTATCAATGAATTGTAAAGCGAAATTTATAACGACTCTGTTACTTTTATGACAGAAGTAAAGACTCATAAATCTATCATTACTATTTTCTACAGTCAAGAAATATATTGCGCCGCACAAATTCAAAATATTGCAGGATCTTGGGTTCCATTCAACTTTTGGTACAAATCCATAACGGTCTGAAACACCATTTTTCTTGTAAAGGAGCTTACTTCTTATCTGTAAACGTTATTTTTTGATGATCCTGTTAAAATAATGTTGATAAAATTTCCCTTAAAATAGCAGAGGTCAGGATCTCTGAATTTTAACAATTAGGTTGATATCTCCCAAAAAGAATTTACGAAGGCAGACGGATTAATATTGTTGTACCTTCCTCCTCTGAAGAGGTCATTGAGATGGTTCCCCCCAGTGTCTGGGCAATCAACTTTGCGCTGTATGTTCCAATTCCCGTACCCGTGGCTTTTCCACTAGTGACATATTTCTCAAAAAATGTTTTTTGAATGTTTTTTGGAATACTTCCCTTATTTTTCACGGCGATGTCAACAAATGAACCATGCCTTGTAAGTATAATATTAATCGTTTCATTTTTCGGAATTGCTTCAATTGCGTTTTTTATCAGATTTGCCATCATGGAATATAAAAGGAGAACTTCTCCCTTTACAATAAAGGATTCTTTTTCGGATAAAGGCAGGTCATTTACCTGAATAGAAACCAACGTATGATATATTTTAAATAGACCATGAAATTCCTTTTTTATCCGGTTAATAATATCAATTATATCGACGTCAACAGGCAGTAGCTTATATATCTTTCGTTCCATTTTAAATAGATCGAGAGAGTTATTTACCATCGATAAAATTTTGTGTGCACATTCTTTTATTACGTCCAAAGTCTGAATATGATCCGGGGCCAGATTTCCTGTTAACTCCATCAGATCGACTGCTGAAAAAATACCTGTTAAAGGGTTTTTTAGATCATGTTGGGTGATTTCTTCAATATCTTCACGAAGTTGAGCCGCCTGAACAAGTTCCAGATTTTGTGCCTCAAGGGTTTCAAGTGCCTGACCAAGTTCAAGATATGTTTTCACTCGTGCCAGAACAACAGGTGGGCTGACAGGTTTGGTAATATAATCGACACACCCGGATTCAAATCCTTTTGATTCATCTTTCTCTTCCCCCTTTGCAGTGACAAATATGACAGGAATTGCTTTTGTATACAGGTTGTCTTTAAGTTTTTTTATTACCTCATATCCATTCATTTCAGGCATCATGATATCGAGAAGAATCAGATTTGGTCTATTCTCAAATCCTGCAATCTCCAGAGCCTCCTTTCCGCTTGTGGCGACACTCACATAATAGTGTTCCTTTAAAATTTCGTTGAGAATCTTGATGTTAAAAGGAGCGTCGTCTACAATAAGAATACGTTGTTTTTCAAACATTTTTTTTCCTTAATCAAAACTTCATTTTTTATACGTTTTTTTAGATTTTTTTGATAAACGTTTCTACTGATTTAATCATTCTTATTGGATTCAAATATTTCATTAAAAACTGACTGAGATTGTTCAAAAGCTCTAAGTACATCAGGATCAAAATGGTCCGGCATGGATCGTCCATCTCCTTTTGTGATGATAGATACCGTTTTCTCGTGATCAAAAGCAGGTTTGTAGGGCCGTTTACTCCGGAGGGCATCATACTGATCTGAAATATTCATAATCCTGGCTGTAAGAGGTATTTTTGAACCTTTCAACCCTTTTGGATAACCTTTCCCATCCCATCGTTCATGGTGCCCCCTGGCGATATCAACTGCCATTTCTAAAAAAGGAGAATCTGACCCTTCAAGTATTTTTGCACCGATTTCGGTGTGGGTTTTCATTGTTGCCCACTCCTCATCATCTAACGGCCCTTGTTTGAGTAAAACAGAGTCCGGAATAGCAACCTTTCCGATATCGTGCATGGGCGATGCATAAAAGATTGTTTCAGCAAAAGTGCTGTGTATCCACAACCGTTGCGCAAGTTCTTTTGTATAAAAGCTAACCCGGCGGATATGTGACCCTGTCTCCTCATCTTTGTATTCGGATGCCAGCATCAGGCGATGCACAGTATCAATGTAGCCGTTACGAAGCTGTTTTGTACGTGCAGCTACCACTTTCTCAAGGTTTTCCTGGTAAAGATGCAGATTCATATGTGCTTTAATTCTGGCCTTGACAATAGGGGGATTAATCGGTTTTGTTAAATAGTCTACTGCTCCAAGATACAAACCAATAGCTTCATCCACAACCTCACTTTTTGCCGTAATAAAAAGAACTGGAATTTTTTCAGTCTCAGGATTTGCCTTAAGTCTTTTTATAACTTCATAGCCATCCATATCGGGCATCATAATATCCAACAGAATAAGGTCCGGTTTGTTTTCAGACACAACAAGTTTCAGAGCATCCGGCCCGTTGGTTGCTACACTTACATGGTACTGATCCCGTAAAAGTTCGTTCAATACCTTGATATTGAATGGAGTATCATCAACGATTAGAATTCTTTGTTTATCCGTCATTATTGCTACTCCTTTTAATTAAGACTTCTATTTTAGGGATAATAGCTTTGATAATATTTGCGGCTTTTTTAAAATTGATTTCACCGATAGCATCTGACAAAGCTTTAGCCTCTTCCGGCAGAAGGGCAGCAATATTGTCATAAAATGCTTCCAGTAGATCTTCAGATGCCATATCGCTGATTGTAACCAGACTTTTTAATTCTTCCAGCTGGGAAAGAACTTCTTTTTTATTAACCATATCAACTGATATTTCAGAGGCTTTTGATTTTTGTCCACTCTCTGGCGGAAAAGCATCTTTAATCTGACTAACAACTTTATTTAACTCAGTCGTTACGTCATCTATATGCTGATTAACAGTCACCTTTTTTTCATTAATAGCCGATTCGAGTTTTATAAACAGGGAATGCAAATATTCCGCTCCGAGTGTTCCTGACAGACTTTTCATTGTGTGCGAAATCCGACCTGCTGTTTCAATATCATTTTTTTTCAGCAGCTTTCTAAGCTGGTTGATAACATCCCCATAATCGTGAACAAACTCATTCAGCAGTTTTATAAACAGGCTTTTATTCCCACCAACTCTTTTTAATCCTAAATCAAAATTAATACAGGGTATTTTCATTTGTAATGAAACAAAATTACTTTCTTCATCATTAACTTTCTTCGGAGCAGGCATTTCTTTTTCTGATACTTTTATTTTATCAGGATCTATCCATTGTAAAATACATTCGTAGAGCTTCTCCGGATCGATCGGTTTGTTGATATGACCATTCATTCCTGCAGCAAGGCTTTTTTCATGATCGTCGCTCATAGCATGGGCAGTCATGGCGATAATGGGAAGTGATTCGAATTTTCCACCCAGTTTACGAATTTTTTTAGAGCAGGAAATTCCATCCATAACAGGCATTTGTATATCCATGAGAACCAGATTAAATTCCTTTTTCTGTACAGCGTCAAGTGCAACCTGACCATTTTCAGCAATAGTAACTCTGACGTTAGCTTTACTCAGAAGTTCCTGAGCAACCTGCTGATTAATTGCGCTATCTTCTACCAGAAGTATATTTGCACCATGAATGGTTTTAAAATTATTAGTAACTCTCATATGAGCTGGTTTTCGTCTAAGAATACGCAGGCTCCTGTACCCGAAAGTCTCAACAATTGCATTAAAAACTCCTGAGGGGTGAATAGGCTTTACCATGACATTAAAATTATCAGTACCTTTGATTATCGACTCTGCTTTATGCAATTGGGTAATATCTACGATAATGATACTCGGTATTTTTAACCATTCTTTATTAACAAGAGAAACTTCCAGATGTTGAAACTCTGCAAAAATAAGCTGATAAGGAATCTTTTGTCCCAGGGCCGGTCTCATCAAAGTATCAACTTCAGTTATAGATGATACAGACGTTACTGAGAAAGAAAATGATTCAAGTATAGATTTTAATCTTAACGATACGTTTTTTTTCTCATTGAGCAACAGGACGTTTAGATTCTTTAAATCCAAAGGAAGACCCTTATGCTGCTCAGGATTACGTTGATCTACGCTGTACCCAACCTGAAAAGTAAAATAAAAAATAGTTCCTTTGCCTTTCTTGCTATTAACCCGGATATCTCCACCCATAAGATGGATCAGCTGGCGGGTAATAGCAAGACCTAGTCCTGTTCCACCATATTTTCGAGTCGTAGAAGTATCGGCCTGGCTGAATTTTTGAAATAGTTTTGAGGTCTGTTTTTTCGTCATGCCGATACCAGTATCAGATATTGAGCATTCCAGTATCAGTTCGTTATTCTTCTTTTCCTTCACTGATACGACAATCTCAATTTCTCCCTTGTCGGTAAACTTTGCCGCATTGCTCAATAGATTATTAAATATCTGGCTGACACGTACGGTATCACCCAAAAGTACAACAGGAACATCTTCCTTAATTGTATAAAAGAGATCCACACCTTTTTGTGAAATTTTTTCAAGAGAAAGTGTAACTACATCTTCAAGAGTTTCATTCAGATTGAACTCTGTATGTTCAATAGTAAGTTTCCCGGCTTCAATTTTAGAAATATCGAGAATATCATTGATAATTGCAAGAAGAGATCTGGCTGAGGTATCAATTTTATTCAGATAATCAGACTGTCTTGTATTTAACTCAGTCTCCTGAGCTAAATAGGTCATCCCGATAATGGCATTCATAGGCGTTCTTATTTCATGACTCATGTTTGCAAGAAATTCGCTTTTTGCAAGGGTAGCTGCTTCAGCACTGTCCAGAGCTTGCTTCAACTCTTTTTCAGCATACTTTCGCTCTGTGATATCTTTTGCAGAGGTAAATAGGTACTCCTGTTCCCCAAAAACTCTGTGGGTAACTGTAAGCTCCACCGGAAAGCGCTGATTTTTACTGGTTTTGAAATAGGTCTCATGTGAAATGGTGCCTTTTTTTCGTACAATCTCAACGGCACTGTCCCAGTTTTCAAGGCTGAAGTCAGGGGACTCAGCAATCTCACCTACTTTCACCAGACAGATTTCAAGAGGCGAATAGCCTAATATATTACAAGCCTGATTGTTCCCATATGAAATCGTTCCATCCGGTAAAACCCAAAAAATCATATCTGCAGCTCTTTCAACGGAAAACTGCATAAGTTCAAGATGTTGTTGAATTACACGTTCAATGGTTATATCTTCTTTCACCGCAACATAATGCGTTTTTTCCCCAAAAGAATTATTAATAGGAGAAATTGATGCGCGTTCCCAGAAAATTCCCCCGTTCTTTTTTTTATTACATAGCTCACCCTGCCATTGATTTCCGTCTTTAATTGTTTGCCACAGCTTAATATATACGTCATCGGGTTGACTTCCCGAATTGAGAATCCTTGGGTTTTTACCAAGCATCTCATCCTTGCTGTAACCTGTGATTTCAATACATTTATTGTTTACATATTCAATATTTCCATCCAGATCCGTTATCACAACGCTCACCGGACTTGCCTCAACGGCCCGGGAAAGTTTTCTAAGTGTTTCTTCTGTATCTTTTCTTGCGGTGATATCCCTGCTTACACCCCGAAATCCATGGAAAGAGCCTTCTTTGTCAAAAACAGGAGAAGAATTGGTCTCTAGAAAAACGGCTTCGTCTCTGCCACTGGTCAAAAGCTGGTGCTCCATTCCTTTAATCGGCCTTTTGGTCTCCATCGATTCTTTGATCGTTTCCTTAATAAACTCTGCCTCTTCCGATATTATAAAACTATCCCTCTGCTTACCGATAATCTCATTCATGGGAAGTCCAAAAATGTCTTCTGCCCCCGGGCTTATATACGTAATATACCCTTCATGGTCCTGTTCCCAGATAAGATCATGTGTACTTTCAACAAGACCTCTGAAGCGGGCTTCACTATTCTCAAGATCCTTTTGAGACTGTTCAAGGTCTGTCAGTGCTTTTTCGGCTCTGTTCTTTTGATTGTTGGCATCCTGCATGATACTCATAGCTGCGGTACGTGCTTTATCAAGATCCAGGGTCCGTTCATAAACTCGCTGTTCAAGTTTTTCATTCAGTTTTTTATGTGCGATTTCACTTTGTATATTATGGGTGATGTCAAGGTTTGTCCCTATCATCCGGACCGGTTCATTGTTATTATCTCTGTGTACGATGGCATCTGCTTTGATATATCTGGTGTTGTCGTCATCTGTCTTTATCCTGAAAGACGTGTTAAAAGGTTTTATTCCTTTAAGGGCCTTTTGAATGTCTTCTTTTACATAGGTGAGGTCTTCCGGATAAATTCTGTTTACCCACCCTTGATAATTATCTGAAAATTCATGCTTTTCAATATCATACAAAACATACATGGAGTTGTCCCAGATCAGGCTATCGTTCTGAACATCCCAGTCCCAGACCCCCACCTGGGCAGCATCGGTTGCCAGTTCAAATCGTTCCGACAAACGGGTCAGTTTTATTTCATTCAATTTCACCGCTGTTATATCCTGAACTGTCCCAATCGATTTTACCGGATTTCCATTTTCATCATAACCCGTGTTGCCTCGTTCATTCACATATTTTAAGGTACCGTCTTTCAATAACAACCGATGTTCAATATTGTATTCACTTTTTTCAGCTAAAGAGTCCTCATACGATTTTTTCACAAACGCCCGATCCTCAGGGTGGATTACCCGCATAAACAGGTCAAATGATGCCTCCTCCTCGTTTGAGTTTAACCCGAAGATTTTGAATGTTTCATCCGACCAGATCAAATCACCTGACACAATATCATGTTCCCAATTGCCCAGATTCGCAATCCCCTGCGCATTTTTAAACCGTGCTTCGCTTTCAATAAGTGCTTCTTCCACCTTTTTTCGACTTGAAATATCACGAACCGTTCCTACTGCCCACCATTCATTATCCTTTTTGAGACTATTAACGGAGACCTCAGAATGAAACTGATGCCCGTCTTTTGTCAATGCCATTACTTCATTGAGAACACCAATAACAGCACCTTCACCCGATTTAAAAAATTGTTTCAACCCTTTGTAAGCTATATCCCGGTATTCTTCCGGAACAATGAGTTCATGAAGCAGTTTGTCAAGAGCTTCATCCTTATTAAACCCGAACAATTTTTCCGCACTCCGACTCCAGAACCGGATTCTGGCCTTTGTATCGATCATTACTATGGCATCCTGTACAGAATCTGTCAGTGCAATCAGTTTTTCTTCATTCAGGGCCATTTCCGTACTGGCTTTTAGAGTCTCTTTCCGTCTCTTTTCAATGAGAAAAATAACGAAAAGAAAAAGCAGAATCAGAAAAAATATCGTTATAATAATAGCGTACCTGATCGTATAAAATGACTGGTACGCTTCTGCCAAATTAATTTCATAAGTAATGCCAAAATTGTACGTTTTGTCCCATGCCCATGCGCCGACAACCTTTATCCCGCGATAGTCTCTGTACCCTTGCATGTTAGAATCGGAATTGCCGGAGATTGCACTTTTTGCCATTAATGTAAAAGGCATGGCATCCCATGATTTATTCGGAGTGAACCCGTTTGTAATATCGCCACCCGGATCTTTCAGGGTCATGTTCAATATCGATCGGCTATCGGGAGGTATGATACCCGTTTCTCTCAACGTATCATCAAACCTGCCCTCAGTAATAAATTGTCCCTCCTTATTAAACAGATATGAATCACCAGTCTTACCGGAACGGGCAATATGTACTAATTTTGAAAACCTGTCAGAAGGTTCCAGCCTGATTCCAAAAACAGCAAAAATATTATTGTTCCTGTCATAGGCGGGTACCAGGATAAACATGGTAGGTTCTCCAATTACAAGATCACCTTTTATATTTGGCAATGCAATCTCGGATTTGTAAGGCAATACAAGCTGAGGTTCCCCGTTCAGAGCTAATGCCAGATACTCTCCTTGTTTAATAACCGGGGCAATGACCCCAAGATTATTATCCCGTGATGATGAAATACTGATTCCAGATGGTGTAAAAATATAATAACCTTTTACATTGTGCTTCTTAATCCATTTTACAAAATAGGCACGCATTTTTTTCTGGGCAGGATGAGCCGCAAGATCGTCATGCTTTCCATACGCATCAAGCAGTTCAGATATCAGATCCTTTACGTGGTCACTTTCTGACATAAGGACCACATCATCAATAATATCTACAAGCCAGGACTGAACAGCACACTCAGATGCCTTTAAAATTATTTCAAGTTTTTCCTCAACACTTACCGTCACTTGTTTTTTAATCCTGTCAAGCAACAATAGAGAAACACTGCTGACAAGAATAATAAACACAGTAATTTTTAATGACTGATTCAGTACGTTTGGCAGTCTGTTAAGGTCGCTCATTAAAGTATCCCTGTTGTTTATTCATTCCATATTTCAGGGTAAGGTGGTTCTTTCCCTGTGGCGCTAGCAAGGTCATTGACTTCCTTTTTAAGTTCAATAATTCGCATTTCCCTGTCCAGCATGATTTTATTGAATGTTTCCAGCTCATTAATTTTCTGACGCAGTTCCAGATGAACCTCTACCCTTGCTTTGGTTTCCTCCATCTGGATCGGCTTTGTTAGATAGTCTACAGCCCCGTACTTAAAGGCTTTTATCCTGTTAAATGATTCGTTAAGAGCACTGATAAAAATAATCGGCACCTCTTTTGTTCTGCTATCTTTCTTTAATTTTTCACAGGCTTCGTATCCGTCCATTTCCGGCATGTGGATATCCAGCAGAATCATGTCAGGTACTTCAGCCAGTGCACTTTTCACGGCGGCTTTCCCATCCATTGCCACACGGACACTATAACCAAATTCTGTTAATGTTTCGCTTAATACCTTCACATTATTCGGGTTATCGTCTGCGATCAGGATGGTTCTTTTTTTATCATTTATTGGCATCCTACCCTCCGTTGGATTTAAAGCTTATAAAAAAATGTATTGTAAAACATTTATATTCAATGACTGTCCAATTTCTGTTTTCAAAAATCACTACCATTTTCCTCTTTTGAGTTAAACAGTTTCAGGAAGGTTTTTAGTTCAAACTTTTCCAAAAGCTCCCCCAGCCTTTCTGCAAGTATAGAATCAAATCTGTTAACATCCTGTATCAGTGATTTTAACTGTTCAATGTTGCCAATAACAACAGCTAAGTAAATTTCTTCCCGTAAAAACTCAGGTATAGTCATTATATCGGATGCATTTAATGGTGATAGTTCTATTTCTTCAGAAATGTTCGTCTCTTTTTCTTTATAAACATAGATAAGTCCAAGATGACGTCGAAGATTTTCAAACAACTCTTCCTCTTTTATCGGCTTTTTGATGAAGGTAACTGCACCGTTTGCAATTATTTTTGCCTGTTGTTCCTCCAGTGCACTGGCGGAAACAGCTATTACAGGAATATTTCTTCCTTCCGGCAGGGCCTTAATTTGTTTTGTAGCCTCGCCTCCGTCCATGACAGGCATACGGACATCCATTAAGATGCAGTCAGGTTTTAATACAGGAACCATTTCAACAGCTTCTTTACCATCTTTTGCTATATGGACATGAATTCCCACACGGGTCAGCATCTGTGAGAGTATATCCCTGTTTAGATATCGATCATCAACAATCAGAATATTAATTTCGGGCTGGC
>JQIA01001748.1_pt1 | contig 11668 bp, 7 predicted proteins | sample 811431 | NCBI WGS metagenome assembly JQIA01 (sample SAMN02998118, study PRJNA258478) | marine sediment metagenome | biome: marine; feature: seafloor; material: sediment; isolation source: oil-polluted sediment collected from 3 locations (0.5 km, 0.7 km and 0.9 km)... | place: USA: Gulf of Mexico ... | reverse complement strand
CAGTTAGAAATCCGTGATTCCAGATGGACTTTTCTGGCACTGGTGCTGATATTCGGTATCATATCAAACCTAACCCAGTGCCTGGCCTCTGGCCCTGATTTTGGGGGCATGTCCGGAATTGTTTATGGTGTAATAGCCTACTGTTGGACCAGTAATTACATCGGTCGTCAACCGCTCTACAATCTGCCGAATGCCTTAATGGGCATTATGCTAGGCTGGTTGCTGCTTGGTTTCACAAACCTGCTGGGTTGGGTCGGGCTAGGAAATATGGCCAATGCCGCACACCTGTCCGGTCTGATGGCGGGCATGATAGCTGCCTGGTTAAACTGCCAGCTGAATAAATCTGGTCAAACATAAACACTATTTTGGATGGTTCTGTCTAACGATGAATAAAACATTTGTGGAATTTTCACAACAGCTAACACCTGAACTATATGGAAAACTAAAAACGGCACTGGAGCTGGGAAAATGGCCAAACGGAAGTGAGCTTTCGCAAGAGCAGAGCGAACTCTGTATGCAGGCGGTTATCAGCTACGAGGCCGTCAATCTGTCTCCGGAGGAGCGAGCTGGTTATCTCGGGCAACGTTGTAAAAGCAAAAACAAAGGCTAAAAATAGTGGGTTTTAACCGGTGATAAACCTGGGTGCTCCCTAATATGACGCAGTATTTTGAAGGTGGTTTGCGAAAAATGCTGGCTCAGCTTGCAGATGAAGTACAGTATCTGCTGCCGGTGGCTGATCAAAAATTACCGCTTAATGCCTGTATTGGCAAAAAAATCAGCATTCAATTTCTTGGGGTTATAGCGTGCACCTGCTGTGGGCGCAAGATCAAAAAAAGCTATAACCAGGGGTATTGCTACCCCTGTTTTCGTGACTTGGCTCGCTGTGATCGCTGCATGATGAGCCCGGAGCTGTGTCACTTTCACCAAGGCACCTGCCGGGAACCGGACTGGGGGCGGGCATATTGCATGCAGCCACATCTGGTGTATCTGGCTAACTCGTCGGGAATCAAGGTGGGTATCACCCACAAGGAAAACATCCCTAGTCGCTGGATTGATCAGGGAGCGGTGCAGGCGCTGGCTTTGATAGAGGTTTCTACACGCAAGCAGTCAGGCCTGCTGGAAGACCTGATCAGACAACGGGTGCCAGACAAAACTAATTGGCGAACCATGCTCAAGGGTAATATTGTGCAGCTTGATCTGCTCGAGGAGAGGGCGCGTCTGCTTGAAGAATTTACCGGTCAGCTGGATAAATTGGCCTTGGATGAGACCTTTGCTCAAGAACCATTCAGGATTATTGAACAGAGCAAACCTCTCTCTATAAGCTATCCAGTACTAGCCTGGCCGGAGAAAGTAGTTGCTCTGAGCCTGGACCGCCAGTCGCAGATAAGTGGTCGGCTGATGGGTATTAAGGGCCAGTACCTGATACTAGACTGTGGCGTATTTAATCTGCGAAAACATGCTGGCTACCGGGTCAGGATAGAGCTTTAAACTGAGCTCTTCGGTGGAGTCATCTCTTTTTCCGCCTAGCCTAAAATTATAATTGATTCACAATGGATGCTTGATGAATGATGAAAGACAGCCAGCCTACTGAAATTCGCCTGGAAAATTACAGGGTACCCGCCTATCTGATCGATAAAACCCGTTTGCACTTCGAGCTGGGAGAGGCCGGCACATTAGTCAAGACTAATCTGCAGTTGCGGCGCAATCCTGAGTGTGAGCGTGAAGGGCAGGTTGCCCTTAAACTGCAGGGTACTGACCTACTGCTTAAAAGGCTGGTGCTTGATGGGAAGGTTTTAGGTACGTCAGATTACCAAGTTTTGCCAGATACTCTACTGATCCCTGAGGTGCCCGATGAGTTCGAACTGGAATGCGTGACACTGATTCATCCCGAAACAAACAGCTCTTTGGAAGGTTTGTATCGGTCTGCAGGCATGTTCTGTACTCAGTGTGAGGCAGAAGGCTTTCGTAAAATCACCTATTATTTGGATCGTCCGGATGTGATGTCGATTTTTACCACCACCCTTGTTGCAGACAAGAATCGTTATCCCGTACTGCTGTCCAATGGTAACGATATTGAGCGGGGTGAGATGGGGAATAACCGTCACTGGGTCACCTGGCATGACCCCTTCAAAAAACCCGCCTATCTTTTTGCTCTGGTGGCCGGCGACCTTGAAGTAGTCGTAGACCGCTTTGCCACTAGCTCGGGCCGGCAAGTTGAGTTACAGATTTTTGTTGAGAAGGTGAATCTGGACAAGTGTAGTCATGCTATGAGTTCCTTGAAAAAAGCGATGGCATGGGATGAACAAGTCTATGGGCGCGAATATGATCTGGACAAGTTCATGATCGTGGCGGTCAATGATTTCAACATGGGGGCGATGGAAAATAAAGGCTTGAATATTTTCAACTCATCCTGTGCTTTGGCCAAACCAGAAACAGCCACAGATGAGGCCTATCAGCGTATTGAAGGCGTAGTGGCCCATGAATATTTTCATAATTGGTCGGGTAACAGGGTTACCTGCCGAGATTGGTTTCAGTTGAGTCTGAAGGAGGGGTTTACTGTTTTTCGTGACCAGGAGTTTTCTGCTGACATGAACTCACCCACGGTCAAGCGAATCGATGATGTTGTAATGCTACGCACCCTGCAGTTTGCTGAGGATGCAGGCCCCATGGCACACCCGGTGCGGCCAGAAGCTTATATGGAAATATCTAATTTCTATACAGTGACCATCTACGAAAAAGGTGCTGAATTGGTACGAATGATGTGCCAGTTGCTGGGTCAGAAGCCGTTCCGAAAAGGCACAGACCTGTATTTTTCCCGGCATGATGGACAAGCGGTGACTACCGATGATTTTATTACCGCTTTGACCGACGCCAGTGGTGTTGATCTAACCCAGTTTAAACGCTGGTATAGTCAGGTGGGGACTCCGCGTCTTGAGATCAGCGACCACTATGATCTGGCTGGAAAAGCCTACTCTTTAACGGTGCGGCAGTTGCCGCCGACCAATGCAGGAGACGCACCCTGGCAACCCCTGCACCTGCCTTTTAATATGGCCCTGTTAAACACGGATGGAGACGAACTTGCGGAGCGAACATTGGAGCTCAAGAAGTTGGAGCAAACCTTTGTTTTTGAAGAGATAGTCGAGCGGCCAGTACCCTCTCTCTTAAGGGGGTTTAGCGCGCCGGTGAAACTGCATTACCCCTACTCGCGCCAGCAACGAGCCTTTCTGATGGCCCATGACCGGGATGGTTTCAACCGCTGGGACGCTGGTCAACATCTTGCTCTGGATATCATTCGGGAAAACATCAAAGCTTTTAGGAATAACCAAGCCTTTAATCTGGATCGCCAGCTCACAGAAACACTGGGTTCATTACTGGCTTGTCAGTCCGAAGAGGACCCAGCACTTCTCGCACGGTTGCTCAGTCTGCCATCTGAAGCCTGGATCGGTGAGTTGGTTGAGCGTATTGATGTGGATGCAATTCACTCGGCCCGTCAGTTCGTACGCCGCCAATTGGCCCAGGAACTCAAGGAAGAGCTATTGCAATGCTACCACGCCAACACGCTGACGGGTGATTACCGGCCGGATGCTCAGGATATGGCCAAGCGTAGCCTGCGCAATACCTGCTTACACTATCTGATGTTACTGGAAGAACCACAAATATTAACCCTCTGCAGGGAACAGCTGGAAAGCAGTGCCAATATGACCGATAGCAGGGCTGCATTGACCGCGCTGGTGCACTCAGGTTATACCCATGAAAGTCAGCAGGCACTGGATGATTTTTATGCCCACTGGAAGCACGATCCGCAGGTGGTTGACCAATGGTTTGCTGTGCAGGCTACTCGACCCTCTCCAGATACCCTGGATCAGGTGAGGGCGCTCTGTAAGCACCCGGCTTTTAAGCTGGCTAACCCGAACAAAGTGCGCGCCCTGGTGGGTAGTTTTGCCCATCACAATATGTTGGGCTTTCACCTGGGTAGTGGTGAAGGTTATAGTTTTCTTGCCGATTGCGTCATGAAGCTGGATGCCCTGAACCCTCAAATTGCGGCCCGTATAGTGTTGCCTTTGACCCGTTGGCGCAAATATGCCAATGGCCGGGATGAGCTGATGCACCAAGAACTTGTCAAAATCAGGAAGGGTACCAAGCTTTCAAAAGATCTGTTTGAGGTAGTGAATAAAAGCCTGAAATAGGCGTTTTTGGGGGTGCCATTTGTGACTAGCCTCTTCTTATTGGAAGGGGTCCACCGTTTTTGGGGAAGACTGTATGAGTGAGATAACCTGCAATCATTGTGGTAACAGATTTGATGAAGCAATAAATTACTGCCCCTCCTGTCGAAAGCCGACACCCGCTCAGCAAGAGAGAGAAATCTCTGCTATTAAGAGAAAATTTATTATTGGCATTATTGGGTTAGCTATTTTTTGTATGGTCATGATTGTATGGCTACCTCGAGATATACAATAATTGCACTTTGCACGTTGCATTCTCGGCCTGAAGCCCTGTAACATTTGCTTTATCTTGACTGAATAGAGAAGACGATTTTGATAGCACATACAATGCTGACCGACATGATCGGAAATACACCGCTGGTTTATCTTAAGCAGGTTTCTGAGCAAACAGGTTGTGATATATACGGTAAAGCCGAGTTTTTGAACCCCGGGGGTTCAGTCAAAGATCGCACAGCGCTTGGCATAATTCAGGATGCACAGGCAAGAGGTGTCCTAAAGCCTGGCGGGGTTATCGTGGAAGGTACCGCAGGAAATACTGGTATTGGATTAACCCTGATAGCGAACGCGTTGGGCTACAGGAGCGTAGTTGTAATGCCTCAGAGCCAGAGCACTGAAAAAATCGAGCTTTTGGATCTATACGGTGCCGATCTGTACCTGGTGCCAGCCACTGGGTATGAAGACCCAAACCACTACATCCATACGGCACAACGCAAGGCTGAAAAACTAGCGAAAACAGAGGATAATGGTGTTGTCTGGGCGCGCCAGTTTGATAATCCAGCCAATATGAATATTCATTACCAGACCACAGGTGCTGAAATCTGGGATCAAACGGAGGGTCAGGTGGATGGTTTTATCTGTGCCGTGGGTACCGGAGGTACGCTGGCAGGGGTGAGCAACTATCTGAAAGAAAAGAATCCCGACGTGCAAATAGGCCTTGCTGACCCTGATGGTTCTGCGCTTTGCAGCTACCACAAGAGGGGAGAGCTGGCCAGTGAGGGCAGCTCTATAGCGGAGGGCATCGGGATCAGTTTTCTGACAGAAAATTATCGTCAGGCGATGGTAGATATCGCATACACAATATCTGATAAGGAAGCACTCCCCTATATTTTTAATCTGCTAAAGCATGAGGGTTTGTGTTTGGGTGGGTCAAGCGCTATCAATATTGCTGGGGCGGTAAAGCTGGCCGAAGAGCTGGGGCCGGGACACAAAATAGTCACTATTTTGTGTGACTATGGTACCCGCTACCACAGCAGCCTCTATAATTCAGTATTTTTGAAACGCAGAGATCTACCCTTTCCTGACTGGATGAGGGATTAAATTTTTTATTTGGCCACCTTTTGTTATAGTTTTAAGTTATAAGTGGTTCTTTTTTGATATTTGATTCAATCCAGCGTACAGGCTATAGTGCGTCGGATTGGACAGGTTCGAGTTTGCAGGAAAATGAATGTTTCAGGAATTAGAGCTTGAGCAAATTAATGCCAGGCTGAAAGATAGATCGCCTCAAGAGATTCTCCAATGGGCTCAGAGCTTGAACAAGCGGGTTTTTGCATCGACCAGTTTTTCACCTAATTCTGCAGCCCTGCTCCACATGATTAGCGAGGTTACCCCGGAACTGCCTGTCATATGGGTTGATAGCGGTTATAACGTGCCGGATGCCTACCGGATAGCTGAGCAAATTATGCAGAGGCTAAAACTCAAGATGCATATCTATAATCCGGCCATGAGTGCCGAGCGTCGTAATGCACTGATGGGCGGTATTCCGCATCCAGATGATAATGAAGCGCTGCACAGGGAGTTTGCGCGACAGGTCAAACTGGAGCCGTTTGCGCAAGCGATGGATGATCTGCAGGGTGAGGTTTGGGTCACCGGTATTCGCAGAGAGGAGACCGAGCACAGAAAGAGCCTGGATATTGTTTCAATTGATAATCTGGGTGTTTTGAAGGTAGCTCCTGTGTTCTACTGGACTGCCGCTCAGCTTGAGGATTATCTCGAACAGCACGACCTGCCTAGCTGCAGGCACTATTTTGACCCCACTAAAATTCATGATGGCAGTGAATGTGGCCTGCACACCTCAGCTTAACAATCTGCTAGTGATTACTCTGCGCAATAGGCCAGTTCACTTTACCAGTTAAACCCTGGTAGGAGAGTTGCAGTTTATTATTTGTGGTGGCCAACTTGACCTCTGTTAATGAGAGTCCGAAATTACCCTCTGGGATCGCTTGTAACAGCACAAGAAACTGTGCTTGTTTTTCCCGGCCAGGAGAGTTGATTGCAAGGCGCCAATTTCCAGGTTCAACATCCCGTTTCCTGCTGAGTGCATTAACCAGCGTACCTCTCTCATCATAATTTTTACCATCCACATAAAAGGCTAAACCCGGCCCGCCCAGTTTTTTGATATTTGAAGGTTTTGGCAGGAGAACTTTTCCCCAGAGCGCAGAGTTCAAACTGTGGTCACTATTTTTTTGATGGCCTGGTATTTTAAACTGGTTTTGCGTGATTTCAGGTTCGGCAATGGCGTGCAGTAACCAGTTTTCAGGAAACGTGGCATCTGCTTTGCTGAGCTGGTCAAATATGATGACCACAGAGTTATCAAGGTCCAATGCAAAAGTTCGAACAAGTTTTTCAACTCTTTTTGTGCGGTTTGCAAAGGTCCCTCTTCCAGAGAGGGAGTTTGTATAGGCTGGGGTGATATCTGCTCTCATTAATAACCTGTTTTCAGAAATACTGATTTTCTCCACGGTGGCGGTATGAAAGATTTCGCTTTTCTCTTGCCATTCTAGTAGATCAAGCGGGGCGGGATTGATCCCCCAGCCTGAGCCAACCCGCCGTTGGCCACCATCGTTGGCGATATTTCGATCAATTTTTTGTCCTGGCATCGGGGTGGTATCTTCCGGGTCGGTTACCGTAATGGTGTTATGAGCGATGGTTTGATAGGTATAATTCATATGGTGATTACTGCCATAGGATGGGCCATATAGTCCTGAATCAATCACCAGCGCACCATTTTTATACAGGGTGAAAGAGCCTTGATCCAGATGGGAGTGAGACCAGTAGTTATCACCCGCTTTAAAGGTGATATAAAGTGCCTCTTTACTCCAGTCGCTACGAGCTACAACCAGACCAATACCGTCGAAATATTTGATTTTTGGCATCGATTGAATCGCTTGGGGGTCGTAGAGGCGGTTATCGGTTAATGGCCCCCACGGATAGGATGAAGGCGTCGGTTTGTTGCGCGGTTTAAAAAATGTATAGGCCGCTCTGTTCTGATATTCAATGGCCAGGGGTATCGCATCCGGGACCTGGTTATTGAAAAAGCCAGCATCGCCCCACCTGAAATGGGTGCCATCGGGCCGGGTTCGATAGATGAGAAAATCGAGAAAACCACGGATGCCTGGTTCAGATTTAAAATAGTCCTCCCCGGTTGCCGCTCGCCAGGCTGCGGGAATTTGATAAATCGCCTGCCCAATGCCAATACCGATATATTCAGCACCCTCGTGCCAACCACCGTTTTTGCCCATCACTTGCCGCCAGACGGGTAGTACACGCCGCACCCACAGGTCATAGGTGAAGTTCATAATAGGTTGGGTTTTCTCCGAATTTCCATAGGCAGCCAGGGCGCAATAAACCAGGTTTTGTAGCGGGCTGTTATAAAGAAAGACATTGTAGGGCGAAAGCCGTTGCTCGCGGATAATTCGGATGTTGGTGTGACAGCCCTGGATCAGTCGCTTTAATAGCTGCTCGCGTTGTAGATCATCCCATTGGTGATAGAGCCAGTCGTAGGCTACCGCCAGGTGTTTAACATTGTTACCCCGATGGCCAAAGGGCATCTCTAGCAGTTTTTTTAAAAGCATCGCAAGATCCTGACTTTCAGGTTCCACATAAGCCATTAAAGTCGGGGAATAAAGTGACCCCCTTTGATTAGCTGCATTTCTTCGCTGTTGGCTAAAATAACTGGGATTTTCTGCCCGTATCCTGGCGATATCCGAGCGTTCAGGGTGAGGAAGCCGTGGATGGGAAAAATTAAAGTTCTCAAAGTGTGCCTGACGCGCCTCATCTGGCAGAGGAAAGGTGCTCATGATGCTCTCGTAAGCGGGGTACTCCTTCGCCGCAAACCGCTCATACAGATAGTTGCTGCCTGAAAACAGAACAATCAGAAGAATAAGTGAGCCTAAAATGTGTTTGATTGCTGTCATTGTTCAAGGATGTTTTCGTTGATGCTCATGTGGTTCCTATCACTGCTTTCCCGCTTAATATGAAAACAGTGTATCTGATGATATTGAAGACATGAAGCGACACAATTCAATAATCGGAGTAATCCCTTCTCCCTCAGGGAGAAGGTCAGGATGAGGGACAACAATGAGTTCATCTTCATCTCTCATGGTGGTTAACTGAGAATTTTAGGTTACACTGACACGCAACATTGGACGTTTAGGTAGATTTTAATTGCATACACCCCAGACAGCCAGTTTGAGCAAAAAGATAAAAAACAGAGTACCGCTCATCACGCTGGGCTATCTGTTTTTTATTGTTTATGGCAGTTTGATCCCCTTCGAACTGCGTGACTATTCGTTTCCCGATGCGATCGATGCCTTTAAGAATATAGGGTACTTGCAGTTGGGCGTGGCTTCACGGGCAGATTGGGTCGCGAACATACTTCTGTACATCCCTTTTGCATTGATGTTGATGGCTTGGCTTGATCGAGCTTCCCATACCCGAGCTGGCCATGCTTTTAATATTTTGCTTGTTGCTACTGTTTGCATAAGTGTTGCCGTCATTGTTGAGTTTACCCAGATATTTTTTGCGCCGCGTACGGTCTCTTTGAATGACCTGATCGCTGAGACCATCGGCAGTGTGATTGGCATTTTCATTTGGCAGGTGTTTGGCCAGAAACTGAAAGACTGGTCTTTTAGTATCAACCTTGGCGGCCAACGAGGGATCGACAGTGTTTTCGCAGGGTATTTTGTATTACTGTTTGTGTTTAGCTTTTTCCCCTTCGATCTGCTGATTTCATTAGATGAGTTTTCCTCAAAACTGCAGGGCACCCTGGTGGCTCTGTTCTGGATTGACCAGGTTGAAGGATCGGCCGTTCGTACCTACGCGAGTCGCATCGGCTTGCTCCTGTTTTTTATGCCTTTTGGGACGCTTTTATCCATGAACTGGGGGCTTTCTGGTGGGGGGTTAAAACGGGCGATGGTCGCAGGAGCACTGCTGGCACTGTTAATAGAATGCTTGCAGCTTTTTATCGCTTCTGGCGTCACAGAGGGCGGTTCTGTCATACTCGCGGCTGTCGGTACCGGCTTGGGTTACTGGGGAGTTCAGTGGTTAAAATCACAGGGTGTGTCGTTACTGCTGAGTTGGTTCTCCCGATTGTGGCTGCTGCTGGTACCCGGTTATGTTTTTTTATTGATGTTTTTTAACGGCTGGTTTTCTCAGGCCTGGGTTGGTATGCCGGAAGCGATCAGTTCATTTGATTACCGGGGCTTAATCCCCTTTTATTATCATTATTTCTCGACAGAGGTTAGTGCGGTGCGCAGCCTTATCTTTAACTCGGTTATCTATGCCCCCTTGGGGGTAGGCGCGCTGTTGTTGTATTTGAATGCTCCACATAAACGGGCACTGTTTCGAAACATGGCGCTTGTTGTTGGTGGTTCGCTGGCCTTTGTGATGGAAACAGGGAAATTATTTATTTCAATTAAACATCCCGACTATAGCAATGTGTTAATTGCCATAGTTTCCATCAGGGTAGTCTTTGAGTTTTTAGTTTGGCTGTTAAAAAGTTTTCCTCAATCTAGCAGCCTACCTAGGGGGTGACTGCTGTGATATTAGAGTCCTGCTCTTTATCAAGATCAGCGCCGGAACGCTTAATACGGGCCGTTGTTGCCGGGCTTATTCTAGTCGCAGTATTCGGGTTGATAGGACTCTACCCGGTTGCAAAAACATCGTTGTTTGTTGGTGTTATTGTTTACATCATCTGCCTGCTAAAATATCCCCACAGTTGGCTTCTTATTTTGCCAGTGTTGTTACCACTGCTTGATTTTTCTGTCAAAACCGGTTGGTTTTTCTTTACTGAGTTTGATTGTTTTGTTTTGGCTACAGTGGCGGTGGTGTTGCGTAAAACAGCACCAAAAATGGCATTATCGAGAAATTTGCGGTGGTTGATAACACTATATGTCCTCTCGGTACTTGTAAGCGTTATTGTTGCTATTTGGCCGTTATCCCCCCTTGATGCCAACGCTTTTAGCAACTATTTGAGCCACTATAATGCACTGCGTGTTGCCAAAGGTTTTATGATGGCCTGGTTGCTTTTGCCTGCGTTGCAGGCCGTGTGTGCCGATGTGGGCCAGGTTAAACGCTATTTGTTAACCGGTCTGTTGTTGGGCTTTTTGGCAACGGCAGGGTTAATGATCTGGGAACGGGCTATCTTCCCTGGGCTGCTGAATTTTTCACAGGCTTATCGTGCTACTGCATTTTTTTCGGCCTTACATGTTGGCGGGGGTTTGATCGATGGTTATCTGGCGGTCACGATCCCCTTTGTGATGACAGTTCATCTGTTGCTACCCAAGCGCTGGGCCTATTCTGTTAGCCTGCTACTGTTGATGTTGGTGCTCTACCTGCTGTTGGTGACTTTTTCTAGAATCTCCTTGCTAACGCTGATTTTTATGGGTGTTTCAGCGTTGGCGCTATTTGCCAGGCAGGCCGGGTCGCCCAGGATTTTTTATAGGACGATAATCCCGGTGATGCTGGTGGTGGTTTTAGTGGCTGTTCCGGTTTATCAGGCCCCCTTTATCCAGTCGCGTATTCAATCGACCCAGGAGGACTTTTACACTCGGTGGGAACATTGGAAAGATACTGTTAGCCTTAGACCGAATGGGTTGATCAGTCAGCTGTTTGGTGTAGGGCCAGGCGCATTCCCAAGAGAGTATTACCTGGCGAACCTGGTTCCCAGGCCGCTGCCTAACTATGAATATCGAATGGAGGGGGCGAACCCCTACCTGCACATCATAGCGGGCCAGGCCTTCTACATGGTACAACAAATTCAACCGCAGGCAGGCTTTGAATATGAACTGTCAATCACCTTGCGCCCGGAAACATCTCAAGAAAGACTCACGATTTTAATGTGTGAACAAGCGCTACTCTACGCTTATCGCTGTGTCTCCCAGGTGGTTCGGCCAGATAAGGCGCAACAGTGGGGGGGGTACCGGGCCAAAATCAAATATCTGGAGAACCAAAATTGGTCTCAGGCCAGGCGGCCTGTATTTTTGGCGCTTTATCTGCCCTATGGAAGGGGGGCGGATATTGATAACATTAGCTTAACTGATAGATCAGGTATAAACCTTCTGGAGAATGGTGATTTTTCCTCATCTTTTGCGCACTGGTATTTTACAGACGATAATCACTTGAGGTGGCATATTAAGAATCTTCCGCTGCAGCTCTGGTTTGAGCAG
>JQIA01001747.1_pt1 | contig 11669 bp, 11 predicted proteins | sample 811431 | NCBI WGS metagenome assembly JQIA01 (sample SAMN02998118, study PRJNA258478) | marine sediment metagenome | biome: marine; feature: seafloor; material: sediment; isolation source: oil-polluted sediment collected from 3 locations (0.5 km, 0.7 km and 0.9 km)... | place: USA: Gulf of Mexico ... | reverse complement strand
GGATGAAATTGAATAAATTCCATATTTGCAACTCTACAGCCAGCTCGCCATGCCATTGCGATTCCATCACCAGTGGCAATATCTGGGTTACTAGTATATAAATAGGCCTTGCCAGCTCCACCTGTAGCCAGTACTACAAAACTAGCTGGTAATGCTTGAATTTTATTAGTATTTAGATTTAATACATAAGCTCCCAAACAGCGTGAAGTAGATAAACCAATTTTAGTTCCAGTAATCAAATCAATAATGATATGATATTCCAATATCTGAATATTAGGATGGGCTTTAACTTTGGCAGTCAAAGTAGCAATAATTGCTTTCCCAGTTGCATCAGCAGCATGTATTACTCGTCGATGACTATGGCCACCTTCACGAGTTAAATGATAATCTATATTACCTTGTTTATCAGTTATTTGAGTAAATGGCATGCCTTGTTCAATCAACCATGCAATTCGTTCTGGGCCTTGAGAAACAGTAAACTCAACTATCTCTTTATTACATAGTCCAGCTCCAGCATCTATAGTATCTGCAACATGCGACTCTAAAGAATCATCTTCCCCAAGTACTGCCGAAATACCACCTTGAGCATACATAGTATTACAGCAATCTAGGGTGTTTTTTGACAAAATAGTTACTTTAGCATGGTCAGCAACTTCTAATGCCAAACTAAGACCAGCAGCTCCACTACCAATAATTAATATATCTATCATTTATTAAATACCCAAGTATGTTCAGCCATTACGCAAAAATCCATTTTAATATCGTATTCATTAATATCATCTATTTGATTTACCGGTTCAAACTTAGATAAGCCTATTTTAATTATATCTTGGTGGCATTTTAATAAAAATCTATCATAAAATCCTTTACCATAACCAACTCGAAAGCCTTTTTGGTCAAAAGCTAACAGTGGTAGTAAAATCATATCTATTTCTTCATCAAGACATTTACGAGCATTAATTGGTTCTGGAATATTCCAACGATTATTTTCTAGTTGAGTATTTTCATCTAAGTAATAGCTTTCCATAGTATAATTTTGCAAATTACTTTTAGATGTAACTATAGAAATAGCAGGATAATTTTGGAAAATTTCTTTGATAAGAAACCAAGTATTAATTTCTTGTGACATTGGTAAAAAGATATGAATTTTTTGGATTTTATCTAGATTAAAACTATTAAAAAAATTATTTTTGATGGCTAAAGATTTATTGGTAGTTAAATTGGTAAACTTTTGTCTTAGTTGGTTTTTGGTCATAGATATGAGGGTAACCGCAAGGGATTACCCATATAAATTATAATATTATGTAGGGGCAATCCTTTATGGTTGCCCTATTTTTAAAGGATGAATTATTTACTTAAACTTGAAGCAGAGATTCTGGAACGATAAAATAATTATCCGATTAATTTATTTTAACTAATTTTTTCATAACTTGTAAAGGATTATCTGTAACTAAACTACCTTTATGAAAGAAACTTATTAATTGTAAAGGGCCATTATTTAGGGCTTTGGAAGCAACATTATCTGGACTGATAGTAAAACGCCCTAAAGCTTTTTCCGTAGGCCATTTGATTCCAGTATAAACTACATAAATTAATTCCGAACAAACTATTTTATCAGTTGTTTCAACGTTAAAATTAAAATCATATTCTTTACCAACTTGTCGTAGTGCTAACACTATTCTGGCTGCCAATTCTGTATCACTCAATTTAGAATTGCGTAAAATAGCTAAATCATCAACATTCAGGAAGGATTTTAATGGGTTCATTTCTACTCCTGGTCTGAGAGCTTCTATAACTAAATGACCTTGCTTAATTTCATGATGGTATTGTTTTACTACTTCATGTTGCCAAATTCCTAATTTGCGTAATTCTGCTTCTGTCCCAACCCAAATAGCGGCATGTCCCCAATGACCTGGAATAAATTTATCAGTTAACCGAAATGGAGTTTTTTCCAATAAAATATCACCAGCTTGTAACTGTTGAGATACTAATTTAGCCACTTTAGGTTGTTGATAAAGCTTACCTTTACGAGTTTCAATTAAACCAACTGAATTACCAAAGAACTTGCTAAATAAATTAACTCCAGAATTAGCAAGTTGATATAAAGTATCGCCACCAATTGCTTCCATAAATTTTAACTTTCTGCCCACAGTCTTCAAAGGCGAATCTGTTTTAGCCATATGATAATGGTAGGAAGGACTTTGTTCTATCAATAACTGTAGATAATTAAAACTTGGATCGTCTTTAAGATTAATCGCTAGTTCTTTGACTTGTAAATTATAAAACTCTAATGTTTGTTTAACCCGGAGGCGTTTTCTATAGGAATTATAATCCTTAGTAATTTTTGCTAATTCATTTTTACCAATTCCATAACCAGAATCACGTTCATTCAAAAAGCGTCGTAATTTTTTATCCTCTTCAAAAATCGAGATTGCTAACATATAGTTATCGTATAAAGTTAATGCTGCTGAAAGTGATAACATAATGCCTTTCAATCTATTAGTGGGGGATATCTGTTTTACTCCAAGTGGGTTATCTGTATCTAGCCAACATTCATAACCATCCACAAATTTATATAATTGCTCTCTGAGTTTTAGATGTTCTACCATACCCAAATTTAACGTATTAGAATCATCTCCAGACAAAGGTTTTCCATTATTAATATTTGCTTTCAAACGCTTGGCAATTTGGAGAGTTTTTTCCCGATAAATCAAAGATTGCTCAATTAATGATTGATATTCCAATACATCTTGATGCAAGGTTTCAGTTATCGTTTTACCTGAACCATAATGATGGTCAAAAGTATATTGCCAACAAGCTTGTTTCACTGGTTGAGGAGAACAAGCTGCCAATACTAAAATAAAAATATAATAATAACGATTCATAATATTTTTTATATCGAACTTAGGTTAAATAGCATAACATTTATCACATTGACAAACACCACTTGATAATAAAATACATTCTTTATTATTTGGACAAGTACCAACTGAATTTCTTGTGCATTCACAAGTAGTATTTTCAGATGGATTACAACCTAAAAGTTCTTCTTCTGGTTTATTTGGTTCACAAGCATAACTCTTTATTTTAGCATCTAATTTAAGTAATATATTTAATATATTTTTACAGTTATTATTCTCTGAATCAAGGAAAGTATGTAATCTTTGTACTGTTTTAAACCTAGCTAATTCAAATTTTTCCTGAGCTGGAATAATAGTATTAATATCAGGTGCTAATATGATAGCATCGGATAGCTTGTTAAGAGCTTTAATCGTTGTTTTAGCTGCTTTAATTACAGAACTTACATCCTGGGCATTATCAACTTCAATTACAGCCATGTCAGAAATTTGCCCAGCTTGTTCTGTTATTTCTTGCACAGTATTATTTCCACATCCACTGATAATTAATCCCAAAAATATATATCGAATAATATACATATATTAATCCCTTAAATATTTCTAATTTCCAAACTATGAAAATTTATAGCAATTCTTAAATACTGTATTCAATTGGGAAATGCTATAACCATCGATAATGTCGGTTAATATCGAAAGAACTATTCTATAATAGAATGGCTATAAAATATAGTGAAAGGATAATTGGATCAAAAATTTCATACTATGAATATATAGAATCACGGGAAATTTATTCCCGAATTCATATATTTACTCTGTGATGGACTTGTTATTTTCATAAACTTGGATTGCTGGTTCAAGTAATTCAAAACCGTTTTTAATTTTTGCTCCAATTTTACCGGTAATGGTGGCAATCCAGTCAGAATATTCCTCATTGGCCTGAAGCAATTTATTCCAAGCTTTAGGACGTATTTTAATCTGTACTAAACAGCCGTCAGCATTGACGTAAACTAGTCGCCAGCCATTTTTAATATTTTCCACAAAGTTAGGTAGTTGGGTAATTTTTATATTAACCTCTAACCTTCCTTGGGTTTTTGGCATTTTTATAGTATTAATTCTAGCGATAGGAGTAGGTTGTTCTATCGGTCTGAATTTACTTGTAAAAGAAGGAGTTATAACTGACTCCATATCTGACTGCATCAACATTGGTTTCTTTCTCAAGCCCAATGTAACTTTATTTGATGTTCCTTCAGTAGAGAAACTATCTCTCTTTTTTTTCAATCCCAGCGTTAATTTTGGTTGGTTGTTCATGAAATTCCCCTTTCTTAATTTCTTGTTGGAATTTAAAAGTCATTGACTCTAAATCCCCAAATAAATATGTTACTGGAGCTCCAACTCCTCCTACAGTTCCAGGATTACATATAATTGTTTTAGTTCCTTTAATATTAATGATATTTTTGACAGATATATAATGATTATGTCCACAACATACCAAGTCATAATCACCAGTAATAGCCATAGCTCGAGCGTAATGAGGATAATGGACTATGAAAATACGTTTTTCATTTAAAGTAAACGAAGCATCTTGGCCATAATAAAAAATTTTATTTTCAGCATGAGATAATTTTGATAGAGCATAAAGATCACCATTGTTATTACCATGAATGACATGTAGTGGTAAATCATATTGTTGTGCCTTTTTTAAGGTACTAGGTGCTACAATATCACCACAATGTAATATGGCTTCAGCCCCACGATGTTTAGCGTCGGCAATCGCAGCACATAACGAAGGTATATTGTCATGACTATCTGATACAATTCCAATTTTCATTTGTCCCACCAAACTTCTAAGCCTTGAGAATTTATCTCTACTTCATCAGCTAGTTTACGTCGCATTTTATCATCAGTTAAAGTATAGTTTAAACTTTTTAATTCAGCCAATAGATAGTCCATCATTGTTTTACGCAATAATATATGTCGTCTATCACTATCGGCTATTGATTTCATAATATCAACATATTTATCTATAGATGTGTGCAGTTTTTCTGCCAATATATCTACATTACTCACTGCATCAAAATGAGTTAAAAACATTTTAGTAGGCTTAAATTGCAATAAACGGTCAATTGAACTATGCATTGCTGGTGGATCAAATTGGATTGGAGTTGTAGATGCAAAAATTAATACTCCTTTATCAGTATCAAAATCCCGAAATGATATTCCAAAAGTATCTCCAGTAAAAAAACTGTTACTTCGTTCATCGAATATACAAAAATGATGCCTAGCATGACCAGGAGTGTCTAAAAACAACAGTTGACGGCCTTGAAAATTAATTATATCTTCATCTGCTGCGGTTATTATTCGTTCTTCTGGAATTGGTATAATGTCGCCATAATTAGCTTGAAAAGTTTTTTCACCATAGACAGCCTTAGACCCAGCAATTAATTTACTAGGGTCTATCATATGTCTAGCACCATATGGATGAACTACAAACTTGGCATTTGGTAACATTTGCATTAATTGACCAGCTCCACCAGCATGATCTAAATGTATATGAGTTACAATGACATAATCTACATTTTCAACTGGAATATTATTGTGTTGTAAAGCTTGTAATAAGTTTGGTACTGAGCTATTAGCACCAGTTTCAATATAAGTTGCATGATTATTTTCAGTAATTAAATAACTAGCAGCAAAACGTGGACTTATAAAACCAGTATCTATAGTTGTAATATTAAAATCGTGTTCTGTTAAAATATTCATAAATTAATAGGTTAAATGTAATTTTTTTAATTAATTATTTTTCGCTGTAGAGACAAGGCATGCCTTGTTCCTACTACTAAAAAATCTCTTTGCGTAACATCAGTTCTTAATTAGATTTAAAATCAATTAGTTATATTGCTATAATGTATTCAATTGGGAAATATCTATATGATAAGGGATTTAATTATTATTAGGATATAAACCTATAAAGTGATTTGGAAAATTATCTAATTTGTTATATTATACACTTTAATATATTTGAAAAATCCATAAATGAGAAAATTATGAAAATACCTATCTATCGATGGTTTGTTATATTAGTTTGTGTTTTATTTACTAGCACTTTATTTGCAACTGAGGTTCAAAAAGGTCTATTGTGGCAAGTAAAAAAATCTGGAGTTAAAGTCAGCTATGTTTTTGGCACTATACATTCAGAAGATATTCGGGTTAATAAATTACCAAAAAAAATTCGAGGTTATTTTGATGAAGCGGATAATGTTGCATTAGAAATATTATTAGATATGCCTACTATGTTAAAAGCTTCTGCTGCTATGTTAATTACTGATGAAGAGCAATCTTTAGATAAACTGATTGATGAAGAATTGTTTATTCAAGTTTCAGAAGCCTTACGCAAATATCAAATTCCTCCAATAATAGCTAAAAAATTAAAACCTTGGGCAGTTATAGCTACTTTGAGTACTCCACCACCTAAATCAGGAGACTTTTTAGACCTGTTCTTGTATAAAGAGGCTATGAAACTTGAAATAGATGTTCATGGTTTAGAAAAAGTGGAAGAACAATTAGCTGTTTTTGAAGATTTATCTTTAAAAGAACAGATAATGTTATTGAAAGAAACCATGACAAATATTGATGAAATGCCAGAAATGTTTGCTGAACTGCATGAATTATATTTACAACGTGATTTAACCAAATTGCAGAAATTTAGCATTGAATATATGATAAAAAACAGTGAAAATCGAGATTTAGCTGATGATTTTTATGAAAGAATAGTTAATGATCGGAATGTTACTATGGTTGATCGTATGCTCAAACTTTTACAAGAAGGCAATGCATTCATTGCTATAGGAGCGTTACATTTACCAGGGGAGAAAGGAATACTTAAATTACTAGAGTATAAAGGCTATAAAGTCAAACCAATATATTAGCGATTAGTGGCGGAGAAGGTGGGATTCGAACCCACGGAGGCTTTCGCCCTCAACAGATTTCAAGTCTGCGCCGTTATGACCACTTCGGTACCTCTCCATAATAGAGCTTAACATTATCTAAGAAATGGCTTGATTTGTCAAGTATACTTTAAATATTTTATAGAATCTTATTTTACTAGATATGTAAAAAATGTTTATTTTAGTATTTTATGTCTTAAAATATAGGCTGAGTATAGTAGAACAGAACCACGCAGGTCTTCCCCTACACAATATATTTCAATATGTAGGGGCGAACCTATGTGTTCGCCCTGTTTTAAGAATTTGTAAACCACCAATAGGAAATTCCACCAGCAGCAGCAGCAGTAAAGATTGGAACTGTAATTAATGCACCAACTATAACACTACTTGTTACTCCTACAACAGCAGAGCTAGTTAATATTGCTGTAATTATAATTCCAACTGTAGCACCCGCATAAGTATTAAGACTAGATATGTCACAAATTAACTGATTTTCACAATCACTATACCAATAATCATTCATCAGTTTAGCAGCTCCAAAACCAGCAATTCCACTTCCAACTAATACAATTGGACTGGTAATAATTCCAGCATATAATCCACTAGTCATAATTCCACTGTTAGTCCAAGTAGCAACTCCACCAGCAACTAACTGTGGAAAGGCATAGGAATTAGTAGAAATAAAAAACATCAAACTACTAATATATAACCATTTTTTCATACTAACACTGTTCCCAAGGTAAACCACGGAAACGCCAACCACTAGCAGTACTACGATGATGTTCGTCATCCAAAGGACCTTCAAATCCTTCTGCAACATGATAAACATCATTAAAACCATCTTGTACTAAGGCATTTCCTGCTTCTAAAGAACGACGACCACTACGACAAATTAATATAACTGGAACTGCATCAAGATGGCAATTATCTGAGTTATACACTACTCCTCCCAACATTAATTTACGCACATCAGCTGCAAATCGAGGATTAATTTTCCATTCTGGTTCATCAATCCATGGAATATGAATAGCTCCTTTAGGATGACCGATAAATAAAAATTCCATTTCAGAACGTATGTCAAGAAATATAGCTTTAGGATTATCTTGTATCATTTGCCAAGCATCTTGAGGCAAAATGGAAATTACTTCAACATTTTCTTCGTTCATAATATTTTTAAGTTAATAACTACTTTGATAGATTTTTTTAGAGGAAAGTTGCTTAACTTCTGATCCATAGGCATCATTCTTAAATAACGAAAGCTATATAGTTATGTATAATTGTATTATAGCAAACCCAGTTATAGGTCTGATTAGCGAAGCGTAATCTGACAAATTTTCGTAATCATTTTACACTAGCTTTGCTATAACGACGTAAAATTGACTAATATATACAATTAATTACGGATTTTATGTAGGATGTAATGAGTTTATGAATTACATCTTTCGAGTCGCATTAACACGATTGATGCAATTCATGCTTCATTGCATCCTACATTTATACACTCTTATTTAGGAAAGAAGTCTAATAAATACTATCAGATCATTGAACAATTAACTATCATAATTTCAACTCTCCGATCAACAGCATCTCTAACATCGTCAGTTCCAGAACCAACTACATTGTTTACAAAACCTTTACCAACTGCTTTTGATCTTATCTGTATATTTATGATTTGTAATTTACTCTGGAAAGATTTAGCTCTTTTTAAAGATAATTTCTTATTATAGGCAGAGTTACCAGTTTTACTGCTATGTCCAACTATATGAAAACATTGATCATTATCATTAAAATATTTAGCAATCATTTTCAGCCATAATGCATAATCAACCTTTAATTTTGGATCATCAATAAATTCAGTTGAGTTAACTTGAAATAAAAATTTGATATTTAAATTCTTGTTTTCTTGCACACTAGCAGCTAATAATTGACTAAAAGCATTTTCTGCCGCTTCTGGTTTGTCTAATTTTAGATTAGCTTCATATAAACCAGCATAAGTTCGCATTAAATTATTACCATCTGGATGTTCAGCAGCTTGTTTGAATAATTTTAAGGCTTGGTCATAATTTTCATTCTCATAATCTGTTTCAGCTTTAACCAATAGAGCCTGTATATCTATGGAATCATAATAAGTCTCATTAGCCAATTCACCTACTCCTTTTCTAGCGGTATTAATTAAGCTTTCAATACGACTATCTTTCATGTAGATTGGACTATCTTGGTAAAATGCGGTTGGAGTATGGTCTAAATCTAAATTTAATATCCAACTAGTAGAATCAGCAATTATTTTCCCAGTTTGTAAATCAATAACTGATGCTGAAACTTTATAGTACTTTTCTGTCTTATCCGTTGTATTACCAACCGAATAATCAGTAAAATCAATAATACCACTCATAATATATTGAGATTCACGTAAATTTTGCGGAGTAATTCTAGCAATTGGTACGTTAAGATTTTTAGCTTTGTCAAAAATAATCTGCTCAATTTGACGACTGACTTCAACTATTTCGCCACTATTAGCATCAGCAAAAGGGTCTAATGCAATACTTTTATTAGTCAATTGTGGAGTATTTTGATTATTTTTAGTTTGTATTAATAAATCGTTAGCTAAGTTATTTATAGCAATGTTGAATTCTAATGGGTATTTAGAGGGAGTTTGTTCAATATTTTGAACACAAGAAGATAAAGAAATTAAAAGTAATATGGTAAAGAACCGTTGTAGATAATACATTGCTATTTTCTCCAATTTTTATAAGATAATTATAAATTAATTTTTAACAAATATCAAAATTACATTAACATTTTACAACCAACGACTAGCAAAAATATTGCAAAAAACCTTTTTAAGATTGTAGTTGAAATGGTATGGGCTACTTTAGCTCCTAATGGGGCAAATAATAAGCTGGCTGGGGCAATTCCAACTAATGCTGGCCAATAAATATAACCAATATGGGCAGTTTCAGTATATTGCCAACCAGTTATTATAAACCCAAAAGTGCCAGCCAAAGCAATTGGAAAACCACAAGCAGCAGAAGTTGCAATGGCATTACGAACTGATATGTTACACCAAACTAAAAATGGTACTGTCATTGAACCACCACCAATACCTACCAAGCTTGAAACTAAACCTATTATACCTCCAATCATTTCAATTACTAATTTATTTGGCAGTTGACGATATTTAGCTGGATATATATTGAAAGCTAGTTGAATTGCAATCAATAAGATAAAGATAGCAAAAAAATTGTACAAGAATTCACTGGGCAATAAACTCGCAATAAATGCTCCAAACAATGCACCAATAATAATTCCTGGAGTAAGTTGCCAAACAATATTCCACAATACAGCTTTATGACGATGATGAGCGATAATAGAAGCAATTGAAGTTATAACTATAGTTGCTAAAGTAGTTCCTATTACAACTTGCATCAGATTGTCAGGTGCAACAATTTGATCAGTATAGAAAATCCAAGCTAAAATTGGTACTAGTACTACACCACCACCAACTCCCAATAAGCCAGCCAAAAAACCAGCAATACTACCAATTAATAAAAAAAATTCGTAACTACTGACCATTATAATGTAAATATGATAGAACAACGTGAACGTAGAGATTTATGATAATGCTGTCATAGTGTATTGATAACACATTTCAACTAAATAGACTACAGTATTTCCTAAATAAAGATATATAATGTAGGATGCAATGAAGTATGAATTGCATCAATCGTGTATCTAATTTGATTCGAAAGATGTAATTCGTAAACTCATTACATCCTACATGAAGTAGACAAGGCATGCCTTGTCTCTACGTTCATACATGATTATATAGCTTTCATTATTTAAGAGAGATGTATATTAAGTATTCATAATTTCTATACAAATATTTGCTTTTCATAAAATAGTATTCTAAACTCCTAGCCTTAAGATTAATATCATTAAATTAAGGAAAAATTCTATGTAATTACCGTGAAAAAGGGAGTCTAAAATCTTTGGATATCCATTTTCGTGGGCATGAAAATTTTACAAAAAAATCTTTAACTTAACGGCATTAAGCCTTAAGATATATCCAATGATTTTATACGACATATTATTTTTGATAAACCAATTATAAATTATTTAATTTCAATAGCTCAATTACGAATTATTTCTATCATTTTGATAGTGATGTTTGTTCCATTGGTGCAAGAGAATCCCTGCGGTGTTTTTTACAAAAAAAAATTAATGGAGATACAAATGAAATATTCACTAACTGTAAATAAAGTTATAAAATATTGTAAGTATTTGGCATTTTTGCTGGTGTTAAGTAATACAACAACTTTTGGGGCTGACTTTACGAGTTGTTCTCAAGTAACAGGGATTTCATTATCGGAATGTAATGCTTTAGTAAGCTTATATGATAGTATTGGTGGTAGTAGTTGGAAAACAACAGATACTCCTTGTAATTGGTCTGGTGTTTCCTGCAATAGTAGTAACAATGTTACAAGTCTTTCTTTAAGTAATAAAGGAATAAGTGGTTCATTTCCAAGTATTAGTGGTTTAAGCCAAGTATATTCTCTTTACTTATCAGGTAATAACATAACTTCATTTTCAAACCTTAGTTCTTCAGGAGTCAGCACCCTTTCCATAGGAGGTAATTCACTATCATCATCAACTTTAACATCACTTAATAGTATACCTAATTTAAGAAGTCTTTCTATAGAAAGTAGTGGATTAACCTCAATACCATCAGAAATTTTAAATTTAACTAACTTAAGTTCCCTTGATTTAGGGAATAATAGTTTTACTCAATTTCCAACAGAAATTACCAGTTTATCCAATTTAAGTTCTCTTTATTTGGATAATAATAACTTAAGTTCAATTCCAACCG
>JQIA01001733.1_pt1 | contig 11669 bp, 10 predicted proteins | sample 811431 | NCBI WGS metagenome assembly JQIA01 (sample SAMN02998118, study PRJNA258478) | marine sediment metagenome | biome: marine; feature: seafloor; material: sediment; isolation source: oil-polluted sediment collected from 3 locations (0.5 km, 0.7 km and 0.9 km)... | place: USA: Gulf of Mexico ... | reverse complement strand
TTACTGGCTGATTTACAAATGCAAACCAAAGATTATACAGGCGCCTTATCCCATTATTATGCATGGATGGCATTTACAGGTAAAGATGATGGCAATACTTGGGTGAAAATATCTCAAGCAAACTATGAATTGAAACGGTTAGATAATATGATTATACCCGCAGATAAGGCTATTATGGCCTTTGGCGATAAACCTAACCAAAATCCTTATATTTTAAAGCTTACTTCATATTATGAGCGTAAAAAATACAAAGATGCCATTAATGTGTTAGAAACGGTTATTTTGATTTTTCCTGAAAATAAAGCTTGGTGGACACAGTTATCAATGTTTTATTTGCTAGTAGAAAATTACGCTAAAGCAGTACAAACGTTAGATTTAGCTTATAAACAGGGGTTTCTTGAAAAAGAATCACAAATTAAAACGTTAGCAAATTTATATTCTGCTGCTGAAGTACCTTATAAAGCAGCTCAGTTATTAGAAAAACACCTTGTTTCAGGTTTAATTAAACGTGATGAAAAAAACATTTCAGCGTTAGCTAATGCATGGCATGCAGCGCAACATATTGACACCGCTGCTAAGTATTATGGTGAGTTAGCCGAAATGACTAATAATGCAAAGCATTACCGTAAACAAGGTATGTTGTTAAAACAAGATGAGCAATTTACTAAAGCTATTCCTGCATTAGTAAAATCATTAGCATTAGGTGTTACAAATAAGGGGCGTATTTACATGAGTATTGCTGAATCTTATTTTTACTTAGAAAAATATAAAAAAGCTTATACAGCGATTAATAAAGCAATGGAAGATCCTAAATCGCGTAAAGCCGCTAAAAGTTGGCAAAGCTTTATCGCCGATACAGCTAAACGTAAAAAAGTATCAATATAATTAACAAAATTAATAAAAGATATAAAGTTAATCACTTTATGAAATTTAATGTCATATTTACTGGTCTATGTAAAAAGCCATGTAACTATATTTAATTAATATATTTGATAGCTTAATTATAGCAATACTAATATTATAAATATGTGATCACTCTAAATATTCTAATAACATCGTTGCTTTCAATTTTAATAGTTCGCTATTACTTGATAGCTACTCTTGCACTATCCTAATTACGGGCATTCTACCCTAATTAATAAAGTGTTTTGTTGTTGAAAATTTATACTTCTTGATCATTAACCTATTGGTATTAACAACTTAAATAAAAAGGAAATATATCATGAATTTACTAAAAAAATCTGGTTTAGCTGCGGTAATGGGCTTATTAGCATTCTCTGTTTTTACGAGCAACGTTGTTAAAGCTGAAACTAACCCGTTCACAGCAGAAACAGCAGTTACTGCTGTTTCTGAAGAGGCTGCTGAAAACAAAGGCAAGTGCGGTAAAGTTAAGGGAAAATGTGGCGAAAGTAAAAAAGGTAAGTGCGGTAAAGCTAAAGGAAAATGTGGCGAAAGTAAAAAAGGCAAGTGCGGTAAAGCTAAGGGAAAATGTGGCGAAAGTAAAAAAGGCAAGTGCGGTAAAGCTAAGGGAAAATGTGGCGAAAGTAAAAAAGGTAAGTGCGGTAAAGACAAAAAGTAAAAAAGGTGATGGTCATTTAGAGTATATACCCAAGCTACCTTAAAATGCAGGATCTAGCCAGGATTAGAAGCGTCGTTAGGTAAACAACCATAAATAGAATACACGCCTTGAACATGGCTAGAACAGATATCCTGAAACTCATTTTTTGAAGTGGTTTAGGTATAACAGACCTAAATAAAAAACAAGCTGCTAGGGCTTGTTTTTTTTCACTATTCATCAGTCAACCTAGAGTGATAACGTTGGTTTACCAATATAATAATAAACAGTCCATTTTTCACTAAACAGAGTGCTTTCGGGTATTAAATGAGCGGATATTGATACAGCGGTATCAGGTGCCGTGAAAATTGATTTTAAACCGCTATCATGTTTTCTCGGCATCTCAGCCATAGTCCAAGCATTATCTAAACATTGCTGAGTAATTCTTTTAACATTGGCATAATAACTTTCGGCCGTATGTTTATCGCTTACGCTGATGTTACATGCGTAAGTCGCTTGTGAGCCTCCCCAAGACCAAATAGTACAGTTTTCACCAATAATATTATATTTAGCCTTCCAAGTGTTACTCGCGTTAGTTTTTACGTTAGATGCTTTTATTTGTTCAAAATCATTGTCGTAAGCTTTTAGCAATGCCGATATTTTAGGGCAAGGATTTGTTACAGGTGCTAGTTTTTTTTGTGTGATGGTATTTTGATTAACACAAGCACTTAATATACCTGTAGATAAAAGTAGTGATATTTTTGATAAATTATTCATTAAAATAGCGTCCTGCTACTAAAAAGATAAGGATAATTAAATAATACAAAATTCTCCTTCTTACGGCTATAAAAAGTTATTGTTATGAAAAGGTGCTGAGATAGAAGTGCCATTTCTATCGCGGTAAAAAACTGTTAAAATCAGATTTAACAAATTTTGCAATATTTTTTCGTGTTAGGGATCCCTTTTGAATAATAATGATGTGCTACGTCGTTTACGCTATACTTTTAATTATAATGATAAGCAAATGATTGCTTTATTTTCCTCTGCTGGACTACAAGTGAGTAGAGAGCAAGTTAGTCAGTGGCTGAAAAAGGATAATGATGCTGATTTTATAGCTTGTGTAGATGTTGAATTAGCGACTTTTTTAAATGGTTTTATTAATGAAAAGCGCGGTAAAAAAGAAGGCGCGCAAGCAAAGGCTGAAAAGCGCCTTAGCAATAATATTATTTTAACTAAATTAAAAATTGCGCTAAATCTTAAAGCAGAAGAGTTAATTGATCTACTTGATAGTGTCGATTTTAGATTAAGCAAGCCAGAGCTTAGTGCTTTTTCAAGAAAAACGGATCATAAACACTATCGTGAATGTAAGGATCAAGTGCTGAGAAACTTATTGCAAGCCATTGATAAAAAACATCATGTAGCTCGAACAACTAAGTTTATCAAAGATCCTATAGAAACAAAGACTAAACCTAAACAAAATACAAACTACAAAGGAAAAGCCAAAAAGCAGGAACCTTTTGTCGAAGGTGCAAGACCTAATGCTAGTGCGATTTATGTTAATCCTAAAAACAAAAATTCAACATCAGGGCGTAAAACATTAAAACTTAGGCCAGAAGATATATACAAACAGCCTTCTAAGTAGGCAAGTTATACCCAAAATACCTCCTGAAATTCACCTCTTGAAGTGATTTGGGTATAGACATTATAGGGTTAAGTTAACATGAAAAAATCTGTAAAAGCGGCACTGTTTTCTGCATTTATATTCCCAGGGGCAGGGCAGTTGTTGTTGAAAAAATATCTTTCAGCCGTCTATTTTGCTACTTTTGCGAGTATTGGTTTATATTTACTGTTTTCTAACTTATTAACACGAACACAGGCAATACTTGATAAGGTTCAAAGCGGTGAAATATCAGCCGATATAGGCGTTATTACAGCGGAGCTGCATCAACAAACGGCTAGCATCGCTGGATCACTTAGTCCTGCACTCGTTATTTTACTTGTTGCTTGGTTGGTGAGTGTGGTTGAAGCCTATCGTGTGGGCTCTAAAGACGATAGGCTGTAAAGTGATTACTAGTCTACTTATTGTTACCCGTTAGCTCTTTTTGCGGCCTGTAATTTTTCATAGCCATCTAGCAATTTCTCATGGGTTTTAAAGCCATCTAAGCTTAAGCCTGGGCAATGTAAACCATCAAATATAACCTTCCCTTCAACAATAGCTAAACAGTTCTTACTCATTTCTTCACCATACATTAACGCGAGTGAGGCAAGGTATGGCGCATATTCTCTGTCAGACCACTTTATTTCTAATAAGGCTTGCAAACAGCGATATTTACGGGTGTTTACTGCGTTGTTTTGATCAAGTAGCAATGCCCAATTCACCCAATCAATGGCTTGTTCATCTTCTGCGGCAAGGGCTAACATGGCTTTTATTTCTCCAAGTCGTAAATCAAACCATGTTGTATCAACATCCGGAGCTAGGCCAATAAATTCAGCTGCTGCCATAGCATCGTTATAACCACCTTGCTCAAGCCCTTCTAGAATCTCTAACCAGTCATCACTGGTTAAGTCTTTTAATGTTAAAAAGGCTTCTCTAAATAGTGCGCCATCATTATTATTGTTCCAAACAATTTCATCAACAGGGTAAATGTCTGACATTCCTGGGACTAAAATTCGACAAGCATAAACATCTAAATGGTTATAATCTGCAATATAAATATCAAAATCTAATGCATGAATAGCCGTTACTAAGTTGTTGTATTCGGCGCCAGTATCGGCATCAAAATCCCAGTCGACAAAGTCATAGTCTGGCGTATCTTTAAAGAAGTCGTAAGAAATAAAACCGCTAGAATCAATAAAATGTAATTCTATATTATGTGGAGAGGCTATCTCTTCTTCGTCAAAACTTGGTGGTTGAAAAACATCAAGTTGATCCAAACTCCTGCCTTGTAATAACTCAGTAACTGTACGCTCTAAGGCGACTTCAAAGCTTGGGTGTGCACCAAAGGAAGCAAAAACACTACCATCTTTTGGGTTGATTAAGGTTACGCTAATGACTGGATATAAACCGCCAAGTGAGGCATCGCATACTCTTAAATGATAACCATGACTTTCTAACTCACGAATATCCGCTAAAATGGTAGGGAAGCGTGCTAATACTGCTAGTGGTATTTCAGGTAGGCAAAGCCCCTCTGCAATAATTTTGTTTTTAACATAACGTTCAAATACTTCGGATAAGCTTTGCACACGCGCTTCATTTTTAGTATTACCTGCCGACATACCGTTGCTAACAAAAACATTGGCGATAACACTGACAGGGATGTAAATATTTTTTTGATCACGCTCTCGAATATAGGGAAGAGCACAAACGCCTCGCTCACCAGCACCAGAGTTCATGTCATACAGCTTATCAACAGTGATCTCATTCTCAGGATCAAAATATTGCCATAAGCTTTCATCCATCATCCCTTCAGGTATGGAATCATCTTCACTGAAAAACCACTTTTCATTAGGGTAGTGGACAAACTCTTCATTGCTAATTTTTTCGCCTAAGTAAAAATCAGCAAAAAAATAATTACAACTTAAACGTTCGAAGTATTCACCTAAAGCGCTAGCTAAACATGATTTAGCACTAGCACCTTTACCATTAGTGAACATTAACCCACAGCTTTTGTCTTTAATATGTACTGAAAAGCAATTTTTCACAGGGTTTAACCATGATGCTTCTTCAATATCAAAGCCAAACGAGGTTAGTTTTTCTTGCATAGTAGCAATAGAGGTTTCTAAATCTGAGTCTTTGCCTTTGATGAAAGTTTTTTCCATGATGTTTCCAGTAGTTTAATGTGAAGTGTAATGTGAAATTAATGAGAATATTATATACCCAAACCACGTTAAGATGCGAGTTTCAGGCCATTTAAGCAATTCATGATTGTTCCTTAATAGAGGTATGCAATGAAGCACCTTATTTGTCACTACTACTTCTATAGGGATGGTTTAGAGACGGCTTATCTAGAGGTTGGGCATGAGGGTAATGTAAACACAATTATCGAGAACAATCGTGCTCTTCAATCAATGTCTTAATAATCAATCCAACCTGAATAGTATTTATGCTTACCTAAAATGGCTTGAGTCCCCTTTAAAGAAAAGTTATAACCACATAAAGAAAAACTATTTTTAAACGCCAGTGCTTGAATAATGGCTTTACTGTCTAATGGTGAAAAATTGGCAAAGTAGTCTGAATTATTTTCAATTTGCACGTGTAAAGTACGAATTGACTTACCTTTATTAAACGTAATACTTTGGCAACTTTTATCTCCTTTGGCACTCTGCTGTGACCAAATTTCAGCTGTGTTTACTTTATCAACTTGCCAATTAATGATTACGCCTTGATGTTCAGATAAAAATAAAGTGAAATTATCAGGCATCGCTAAGGGGTGTTTACGTGTAATTGATATCACTGGTTTAGTGCTAGTCTCATTAACGACTTTATTGATCTTTGGTGAGGTATCAGAATCGATATAAGTGGTTAACCAAGCAATGATAACACTTAGTACCGTAACGCTTACCGCTGCTGTTATGGCGAGTTGGGCTTTTTTATTACCAACGAGTTTTAACCTAATTATTTCGCCAATGTCAGCTTGATTACTTTTGTTAGATGAATCGCTGTCAATCGCTTGATGAGTACGTGATATAACTTGTTCTTCATTATCGAAATTAATACTGCTTTTACCAGCCAAGGTTGGTTCAATACGAAATTTAGCTGATTTACCCTGATAGGTGGTTTTTTGAAATTCAGATAGATCAACGGGACCAATATAACCAAGCGTATAAGATCGTTTTTGGGTGTTTTTAACATTTAATTTACTTTTATAAGTTAATAAAACCGAGGAACATAAAACCGGAATAATTAACAGATAATAACTACTTTGCAGCGGTGAGTAAATAATGGCCGCTGCCGCCAGTGCAAAAGTAAAACTGGGGGCAAATAGCCAATTTTTACTCAGTTTTGCATCATGTAAGCGCCGTAAACTGGTTAAAGCAAGTATTACGCTAAAGAGTATTAGTAATGTGAAAGAGATAAATAACTTACCGCTGAAAGCAGAGGCAAGCATGATGAAAGTAATATAGATGACAGCGCAAATAACAAAAAAACGATTTCTGTTGTCATAACCCTGTAAACAAAAAAGTGATTTTAAAAGTTGCACTAGATTTCCTGTAAAAAAAATAAAAATCAATAAAATAGAAAGAGCGAATTTTGCTAATGTACTCGGTATGGTGGTATATCAATATTATCTAAAGTCAAACCATACAAACTTAACGTGGCACAGTTACTTGATTCACCATCGCCGCTAAATTCAATATCAAATAAACTAAACCATGCCAAACCGTGGTTTTTAGTAAAGGTTAATTTACTTGTTTTTCTGGCGATAGTAATAAACTGTAATTGGTTTTTTTCGCAATATCTATTGGCATAAACTTGTGCGACTTCTGATATTTTTCTTAAATAAATAAAATACCAACAAAATAAACAAATGAGTAATAAATAATAAATATTTTCCATCGCCAAATTACCTTTAATTAACTACTGATTTAATTGATTGGCTCAGCTAATTTACTGAGCGAGTGTTCAACTTAGTTGGTTGTAGCTTAATTGAATAACTGTCCAATCGCGTGAGAAAGTTTTTCGCTACGTTGGGGTGAGCGCATACATTGAAAAACGATAGGGCGCATAATAGGAATGGCAACTAAATCTTTAAATATACTATTAAATAACGGTTGGTTATCAGCGTGAATTAAGTGCTCAAAAAACACCATTAATTGTTCACTCTCAGTAAGGGCTAACCAACAACGACCAGAGAGTGTAATTAATATCTCAGATGTAATGTTTTTTTGTTCTAATAGGTTAGTAATAAAACTTTTTACATGCACATGACTACTATTACTTGCCAAGCTACGTAATACATGTTGTTGAAATTTTGTTCTTTCAATCGTACTTTTAGCCGTCGTATTTTTAATCTTTGTTTCTTCATAGTTAAACAAACTTAGCAATGCTTCTATTAACTCAACCGAAAAAGATTCATTTTCTAATGCACTACACAGTGGAAATAACACTTCGTTGGGCAGGTGAGGTAGTGCTTTAATCAAGAGGTTAGTGTTATTTTTGTCATTAATACGTATCGCGAAATCAGTTATGCCTTGCACCCCGACAGCTTGCCAATTGCTCCAGTCATTACTGTCGTTTAGGTAAGTTACAAAGGGTTCTAAATATTCACTTGGAGCTTGTTTTAAACTGCGTTTTATTTTGCTGTTTAATGCGGCTAATTTATACTGTGCAGGAGTAAATAGGTAAGGATTATTTTTAAGTAACTCTTCTTGTTGTTTATTTGCCTCTTGGGTTAAATCACTCCCTAGGGCTTCAACTATAATAGCAACAAAATGATTCCTTGCTCCTTGGTTTAGCAAACCACGTTCATCAAGTGGTAATTTTAATAGCCACAAATACGGTTGTGGTGATTTTTGCTGCCAAAAAACGATGGCAATACAAGCATGCCCTTGAGTAGGATTGGGATAAGGTACTTGATTTAATTCTATTTTTTTAAATAAATCTTTCGATATTTTTTCTATTTTTCTTCCAATGTCATATAGCCTAAATTGTGAATTAGAAGCGCTTAAAAGTTGTGATATTGTGTCGATAGTGTCCATTTTAAACCAAAATAAAGAGAGATTGTATCTGAACTCTATTATAGGGATAATGCTGTTATCAAGCAAAACAAACCTACACTGTCAATCATATAAATTATACCAATGACATTAAGTAGGGAAGCTATTTTATACGCTGTAAAAATCACCAAATAAAAGGCATTTATTTCATTAACTAGTTGTTCTAATTATTAAATAAATAACGCGGTAGAGGGGCATTTTAACACGTATAAATGATCACCTATTTAGTGTGATTGGTATTACCGCTATATGCCAATTAAAAACGAGCAAAGCTTAAGTTTATTGATGACGATAATAACCGTATTGAAAGTATTCGCGCTAGGGTAAAAACGTAGTGCTAATTTGTATGAAATAATTGGTAGTAAACAATGTTAATTTTTTCTGAAAAAGTGATCCCTGTAAAACCCGTGTTGAATATCTTATACCAAGACGAATATTTGGTTGCCGTTGATAAGCCAGCAGGCTTATTTGTGCACCGTAGTTTTATGGATAAAGATGAGATTTATTTTGCTTTGCAGTTAGTGCGAGATCAAATAGGAAAATATGTTTACCCTGTGCATCGATTAGATCGACCGACATCAGGGGTACTTTTGTTTGCATTGACTAAAGACGTTGCGCGACAATTAAATGCTGCTTTTGCTGATAAATCAAACAGTGCATGTGAGCCAACTCGTACAGGTGAATTAAGTGTTCAATGTAAACATACAACTGATGATGCCCAATTAACAAAAATTTACTATGCTTTGGTACGAGGTCATTTAGGTCTTAATGACGACCAAACATTGATTGATTATCCGTTAAAAGAAAAGCTAGATAAACTGGGTGATAAAAATGTCAGCCGTGATAAAGCAGCGCAATCAGCGCAAACGTATTATCAGGTTGCTCAGCAAGCAAGCTTACCGATTGCGTTAGGAAAATTTAATAGTGTTCGTTATTCTTTAGTAAAGCTACAACCTATAACAGGGCGACGCCATCAAATTCGCCGTCATCTAGCTCATCTAAGGCATCCTGTTATAGGTGATATCAATTATGGCGATAATAAACAAAACCCCTTTTTCATTCAGCATTTTGGCTTTAAACGCTTAATGCTAATGGCTAAATCATTAAGCTTTATACACCCGGTCACTAAGGTAAATGTAACTATTACAGCTGAATTTGATCACCAGTGGCAGCAAGTATTTAAGAAGCTTGGTTGGTCTTGAAGTAGCTTGGGTATATCCCCGTGACACTCTAATACTCCTCATTTACAAGTCGCTAAATTTTTATTTTACCCCCTTTTATTCAAACCATTGCGCAAAAAATAGTTTGATATAATCAAAGATTTTTGAGAAAAAGCCACCTTCATTTACTTCTTGTAAAGTGACTAAGGGATATTGAGCAATATCTTCATCATCGAGTTGTAAAAATAGCTTACCTACTACAGTGCCTTTTGCTAAGGGGGCAGTAAGTTGTTGGCTTAATTCAAATGTTGCTTTTAAATGTTTACTTTTACCCCGAGGAATAGTAATAGGTGTATCTAGCATAATACCTAAATCGACCTCTTTTTTATCACCCATCCAAATTCGGTTACTCGCAAATTTATCACCCGCTTTATAAGGCGTTATGGTTTCAAAAAAACGAAAAGCATAATTGAGTAACTTTTTACTTTCAACTTTACGAGCACGTTCACTGTCTGTACCCATCACTACCGTCACAAGACGCATATCGCCTTTGGTTGCTGAGGTAACTAAACTGTAACCAGCATTTGATGTATGCCCCGTTTTCATTCCATCAACATTTAAGCTTTTGTCCCATAATAATGAATTACGGTTATATTGTTTTATATTGTTGTAAGTAAAAGATTTTTGTTTGTAAAGGGCATACTCTTGTGGGACTTCACGAATAATAGCGGTAGCTAAGGTTGCCATATCTCGTGGCGTGGTCATGTGTGAAGCGCTGTCTAAGCCATGGCTATTTTCAAAAAATGAACTCGACATACCTAATTGTTCAGCATGGGCATTCATTAGATCAGCAAAAGCGCTTTCACTGCCTGCAATATGCTCGGCCATCGCAACACAAGCATCATTTCCTGAGGCAACAATAATACCTTGATTGAGTAAATCAACAGGTACTTCAGTGCCTACTTCGATAAACATTTTTGATGAATCAGGAAAGTTTTTTGCCCATGCATTTTTACTGATCATCACTTTATCATCATTAGAAATATTACCATTTTCTAACTCTTTGCCGATGATATAGCTAGTCATCATTTTAGTTAAACTAGCGGGTGCTAAAAGCATGTCAGCATTGCCTTCAGCAATGACTTTTCCTGTAGTAAAGTCCAATAAAATAAAACCTTTAGCGTTAATTTTTGGTGCATCGGGAATAATGGTTATGGCGTGACTTAAAGGTGAAAGGGCTAAAGTAAACCCTAGAATAGCTCGGGTAATAAATTGAGTGATTTTTATCGATGAATTTTTAGGTAGAACGTATGATTTTAGTTGCATAATTTTGTAATAGCTTAGTTGTAGCTTAGTTATAATAAAAGAAATTGAAAATAGGATGAAGATCAAGCTATCGAAAGTATATCACTTCTGATTTTCTTGGCTATGGTAGATAGACAGTAAATTGTAAAATAAGTACTTTGTACTTGTTGAGTTTCATTTTATTCAGATCAGCCTACATTTTACTCAACAGAGAAAATAAAATTATAAATGTTTAAGATAAGCATCAGGGTAATTTCCTTGCTTTAACTCTAACAACAATTTATGCAAAATATTAGCATTTAGAATAGGCCCTATTTGAACACGGTAAAGTCCATTTTTTTCAGGATAATTAACTGTTTGTGAATACCGTTGACTTAATTTATTAGCGGTATTTTTTGCTAGCCTAAGCTTACTAGTGACAAAAACTTGAATAGTGTTTTTTCCATCAGTATTAGTACCAGCATCGCTTAACTTTAGGCTTTGATCAGTAAACTTGGTAATGGCGGTTATTTTTACTTTTGCGGTGCCTGTTTTTAACATATTGAGCTTATAAGCGGCACTGTATGATAAATCGATAATACGGTTTTGATGAAAAGGGCCACGATCATTAACACGCACAATGACTGACTTATTGTTCGCTAAATTAGTCACCTTTAAATAAGTGGGTAATGGTAAATTTTTATGAGCAGCACTCATAGCATACATGTCGTAAAGTTCGCCATTGGACGTTAAATGACCATGAAATTTTCGACCATACCATGAAGCTATACCTGTTTGTTCGAAGTTATTTGCTTCATCAAGCACTTGATAGTCAATACCTCTTACGTGATAATTTTTATTACCGCCTCGGCTATGTCTTTCAGCACGGGGCAGGGCATCTTTTAATTCTGCTTTATTTGGTAGCCTTGTTGGCGTACTGTCGGTAGCATGCT
>JQIA01001745.1_pt1 | contig 11672 bp, 13 predicted proteins | sample 811431 | NCBI WGS metagenome assembly JQIA01 (sample SAMN02998118, study PRJNA258478) | marine sediment metagenome | biome: marine; feature: seafloor; material: sediment; isolation source: oil-polluted sediment collected from 3 locations (0.5 km, 0.7 km and 0.9 km)... | place: USA: Gulf of Mexico ... | reverse complement strand
GACTTTATATTTCTCGCAGATTACGCAAATAATCGCAGATTTTTTAGTTATGATAAAAAACGGATATACAGAAAATAAAAATATAACTACATGAAATTATTAGGAATTGGCTCTAGAATAGAACATTCAGAATTTGGTTTTGGTGTTGTAACCAACGTTACCAGCAAACATTATTGGGTAACCTTTATAAAAAACGGTTTAGAAACCATAGAAATTGATAGTGATTTTGAAATAATAGAAGCTGTTGAAGATGAAGTTGATGCGGTAAGTTTTTATGAGGTAGAAAAATCTTTGAAAGACATTTTACAAAAATGGTCTGATGTAACAGAGATTTCCCCTATTGCTGATAAATGGAAAAAAGGGACTTTAATTTTAAGACCTGAAGATTCCAATTTATCTGATAAAGAAATACCTATTGACACTTTTTTTCATAAAATAGTCATGGTTAGAGACCGGATTAGAGTGATGGAACAAAAAATAAATGCTAGTAAAACATTAGAAGATCAAGACAAGATTGATTTACAACAATATATCACTAGAATCTATGGAAGTTTAACCACTTTTAATGTATTGTTCAAATTAAAATCTGATCATTTTATAGGTGCTAGATCAAAATAATTTGTAATAATTTTGCATCCTTTTAAAAGGAAACTCGTCCACTGATAAAACAAAATGGACAATCAACTTTTAAAACCAGCATTTTATTATCAATTAAAACTAGGTAAAATCGCATTAAATAAAGAAGACTATAAAACTTCTTTTTATCATTTTGAAAATGCTCATATTCTAGGACAAAAACATGTAAGTAGACATACTATAAGTCATTATTGGATGTTTCTTTTTGGGATAAAATCAAAAAAAATCAAAGAAATAATTGGTCAGATTACAAGAATAATAGCATCCATTTTATTTACATTTATATGGGTGCCAAAAGGAAATACTGGTGGATCAAACATTTCTCCCTTCAAGAAAAGGCCCATTAGAAAAGAATTGAAAAAATATTTTTAGTTTGATGCATCTTTTTTAAAAACTTTGAGTCTATTATATGAACATAAAAACGAATATCATGAAAAACACGAATTGTACATGCAACTGTGAAGGTTGTAAAACTGGAGATTGTAAGAATTGTAATTGTGAAAACTGTACTTGTTCATCTTGTAATTGTTAGTGCTAAAATCGTTTCAGCATCTCACTCAAAGAAACTAAAATAAATTCAGTTTTTTTGAATTATAAATAATTATCATGACTACAAAACAAGTTTGGACTTCATATTCTGAAGATTTAAAACGATTTATCATCAGCAAAGTAAAAGATATTACTATTGCTGATGATATTTTACAGGATACTTTTATCAAAATTCATACAAAACTGCATACATTAAAAGACATCACAAAACTAAAATCTTGGTGTTTTACAGTCGCAAGAAATTCCATTTTAGATTATTGGAAATCTACAAACCAGACTTTTGAAATTGCAGATTTTAAAGAGGAAACAGAAATCACAGAAAATATACATACAGAAAAAGATTGTCTAAGAGGCATCTTAAAAAACTTACCTAAAAAATATAGAGATCCCTTATTTCTTTCTGATATTAAAGGATTAAAACAGCAAGAGGTTGCTAATCAATTACAGCAAACTTTATCAACTACAAAATCTCAAGTACAACGAGCTAGAAAATTAATTGCTCAAGGTTTTATGGATTGCTGTGGATTTGTATTAAATAAAGAGGGTAATTTGGTTGGTGAGATTCAAGACAAAGATGATTGCAAAATTTGTGAATAGAGTATAAGTTTTCAACTACTACCTAAAATTAATTTAGAAAAAGAGTCTTCATAAAAACTCTTTTTCTAATAATTATATCTGTAAATATTAAGATTTAGCCTCAGGTAAATGAAGACCTTGTTTTAATAAAACAACTCCCATTACAAGTAACCATATAGCCTTCATATGAAATATAGGTTTGTAAATTTCATAATTATCTGGAATTGATAAAATAATACCCATTGCTACAAAACCTAACAACATTGTAAACCATCCTAACCATGTACTTACTATTTTCCATTTAATAAAAGCATACCCCAATAACACGAATCCTACACCAGAGAAAATACGCCCAAAACGTATAAAACAAGTAACATACTGATTGGTAAATAAAATATTGTCTATAAATTCTGTAATTTCAGATGCAGACATCCCTGCTGTTTGTCCTACACCCCATGCTCCAAAGTTGTAAAAATAGGCATTTGCAATTGCCAACGTAAAAGTACCAACAATCACCATTCCTATACCGGGCAGTATAACTACACGATAAGGTCTTCGGGAAGTAATTGATAATAATGAAAACATTGAAATTCCCATGGTAACCCAACCAAAAATGTGAATTCTATACATCCATATCCAATACCAAACATTTTCTCCTATTTTAGGAAAATCCGAGGCCACTATATATTCCCCAATATGATGAGATGATAATGTCCAACCAAACCATAATAATACTGCTGCTAGTATAAATGCCCAACCCGTAAAATTGGTTTCAAAATCTTTTTTCATTATTCTCATAATTATATGGTGTTTTTTAGTAATTACGCAATATATAAGTACTTTTGCTTTTTATATGTAACTTATGTTACATATAAAAAGCCTTAGTCATCGTAAATTGTGGAGCTATTATATTCAACTAAAAACGTACAACCTTGAAGAGAAGATCTTTTATAAAGAAATCAGTGTTAAGTTCATTCACTGCAATTATAGGAACAGAGCTTGTTTTTGGTTCAAAAATACTTAATGGATATACACCTTTAGCCATACAAAACTCAGATCCTTTTAAACGGTTTGGTAAGAATAAAGAAATGGTTGTTTTAAATGACAAACCTTGGAATATTGAGGCACAAGCTCATTTATTAGATGATAAAATTACGCCTAACTCTAAAATGTTTATTAGAAATAATGGATTAACTCCAGAAAAAATGAATCCTAAAGATTGGACACTTATTATTGATGGGGAATCTGTTGAAACAAAAAAAACATATACACTTGCTGATTTAAAATCAAAGTTTAAACATTATACGTATCAATTAACGTTAGAGTGTGGAGGCAATGGAAGAAGTGAATTTGATCCACCAGCAAAAGGAAACCAGTGGACAATTGGCGCTGTGCATTGCGCTTCTTGGACAGGTGTTCGTTTACGTGATGTATTAGAAGATGCAGGTATTAAAAGTAATGCCGTATATATTGGTTATCATGCTTCTGATACTCATTTAAGTGGAGACCCTAAAAAAGAACCAATTTCTAGAGGGTGCCCAATGTCTAAGGCATTACAAGATGAAACCATATTAGCTTTTAAAATGAATGATGAAGATATTCCTTTAATACATGGATATCCAGTTCGTTTAGTTGCTGGCGGTTGGCCAGCTTCAGTTTCGGGTAAATGGGTGAATCGAATTAGCATTCGTGACAAAGTTCATGATGGCACAAAAATGACAGGAACTGCTTATAGAATACCTTGCAAGACAGTTGCTCCTGGTGAAAAAGTTAAAGATGAAGATATGTGCATAATAGAATCAATGCCTGTAAAATCATTAATTACGTACCCTAAAACTGGTGCTACTATTAAAAATGGAAAAGCCTTACAAATAAGAGGTCATGCTTGGGCAGGAGAACTAGAGGTAGAAAAAATGGAGTATTCAATAGATTTTGGAGCAACCTGGAGCACATGTTCTATAGAAAAACCAATAAATAGAATTGCTTGGCAACATTTTTCGGCTTCCATAAGTTTTCCAAAAGAAGGATATTATGAAGTTTGGGCAAGAGCTACAGATACAAATAGTGTTGCACAACCAATGATATTACCAGGTTGGAATCCTAAAGGATATTTAAATAATGCATGTCATAGAATTGCTGTAAAAGTTATTTAATGATAGAGGATAAAGAATTTCTAAAGCAAATAAAAAAAGCAGAAAAAAAAGCTTATTTGGCAATATTTTTTGCATTAATTGCTTCTGTTTTACTTCTTTTTGCTGTGTATGACCCTTCTTTTTCTATTTTTGGAAATAAAAAAAATGAAGTAATTTACAGCGATGTAATTGAAGATGAAGACAAGATAGAAAACGGAATTCATCTAAGAACAGGTTTAAAAGATGCAGAAGGTTTAATGACAGTTGTAAATAATTGTACAAATTGTCATTCTTCAAAATTAATTATTCAAAATAGAATGTCTACAGAAAGTTGGAATGCTACAATTAAATGGATGCAAAAAACACAAAACCTGTGGGACTTAGGTAAAAACCAAGAGGTTATTGTTAATTATTTAGTTACAAATTACCCCGTTAATGCAAAAGGCAGGCGCATGATTTTAAAAGATATTGACTGGTATACATTAGAAAATTAAAATAAAATGGAAAAATATTTAGATGCATTTACAAATACTGTAACCGGAATGGCAAACTACCAATGGAGGCAAATTATATTTGATGTTCCTTGGAATGAAAATTGGTTTTGGGGATTAACAATCATCTCTTTAATGGTTTGGGGATTAGAAATATTATTTCCTTGGAGAAAAACACAAAAAGTTATTAGGAAAGATTTTTGGCTAGATTGGTTTTATATGTACCTTAATTTTTTCATATTTCAAATAGGTTTATTTGGCTTATATGAATTATTAGGTAAAGGATTCAATAGCTTTGGTATAACTTCTTCCTCTTTTATATTAATCGAAAAAGAAGCCATGCCAACATGGGTTTTTATCCTGATTTTCTTTATACTAAATGATTTTGTACAATGGTTTACACATGTATTATTACATAAATTTGAGTTTTTATGGAAATTCCACAAAGTGCATCACTCTGTAAAAGAAATGGGATTTGCAGCACATTTACGTTATCATTGGATGGAAAATTTATTTTACAAACCTCTTAAAACATTAGTAGTTATGATTTTTGTTGGTGCAGAACCTGAACAAGCATTCTTTATTCACTTCTTTGCTGTACTAATTGGTCATTTAAACCATGCTAATATTAAAATTACTTGGGGACCTTTAAAATATCTTTTTAACAATTCTGTAATGCATTTATATCACCATGTAAAAGAATTACCTGCAGGAATGTCAAACGGAATTAATTTTGGAATTAGCTTAAGCCTTTGGGATTATATTTTTAAAACAAATTATATCCCAGAAGATAGCGGAACTGTAGAAATTGGTTTTGAAGGTGATGAAAAATTCCCGTCGAATGTCATAAGTCAAAGCTTATACGGGTTTACAAAAGATAAAGAATAAATACACCTAATTTAAGGTCTACGGTTGTAGAAATGAACGTTTATCAAATTTGATAAACGTTCATTTTTTTTAATTTATTATATTTATCTTAGTTGAGATTAAAAAACCTCTGCAACATGAAAGATCTTAAGAAAGAAGATATTAGTCAAGAAGTATTTGATTTATATGATGATTACGCCCATAATAAAATGGATAGAGCTACCTTTCTTAAAAAGTTATCCTTATTTGCAGTAGGTGCAATTACTTTACCTGCGCTATTGAGTTTTATATCTCCTAATTATATGGATGCGATTATCGTTAAGTCTAATGATCCAAGATTAAAATCTGAAACTATTGGTTATGATTCCCCAAAAGGAGGAAAAAAAATAAAAGGGTTACTTTCAATACAAAAAGACAGCAAAGAAAAATTACCAGGAATTATCGTTGTTCATGAAAATAGAGGTTTAAACCCTTATATAAAAGATGTTGCTAGAAGAGCTGCATTAGAAGGGTTTATCACTTTAGCACCAGATGCGTTATCCCCTTTAGGCGGTTATCCAGGAAATGATGATGATGGAAGAGCCATGCAAAAGACAAGAGATAAAAATGAAATGTTAGAAGATTTTATTGCAGCTTATAATTACTTAAAAACACATAAAGACTGTAACGGAAAAGTGGGGGTTGTTGGCTTTTGTTTTGGTGGATGGATTTCTAATATGATGGCGGTAAGAATCCCTGACTTAGCTGCTGCTGTACCTTATTACGGAAGACAACCAGAAAAAAAAGATGCTATTAAAATTAAAGCACCATTATTATTACAATATGGTGAGTTAGATAAAAGAGTTAACGCTGGTTGGCCTGCTTTTGAAAAAGTATTAAAAGAAAATAACATTACACATGAAGCCTATTTTTACCCAGGTGTAAATCATGGTTTTCATAATAACACCACACCTAGGTTTGATGAGGAAGCTGCAGATTTATCTTGGAAAAGAACCATTGATTTCTTTCATAAACATGTAAAAAGTTAAATCACCTTTTTTTACTATGAAATCAGGAATCTATTTCTCTATAATTTAATTACTTTTATCCTTCAAATATTTAAGGTGAAAAAGAAAACTCTTATCAGTAAAGAATTAGACGATTTTTACAACAAAGCTTCAGAAGAAACCAGACTAGAAAAAGGAATGGGGATTTTTGAATTTGAGCGTATTAAAGAATTGATACAACAACATATTTCTAAACCAAATAGCACAATTATAGATGTTGGTGGCGGAACAGGTAAATATTCTGAATGGTTAGCAAAAAATAACCATACAGTTCATTTGATAGAACCTGTTTTAAAACATATAAAGCTTGCCGAAAAGAGAGCAAAAAAACTCAAAAAGCCGTTTTCTGTTGCCGTTGGCGAAGCAAAAAAACTTCCTTTTAAGGAGAATTCTGCTGATTTAGTAATTTTACATGGCCCTTTATATCATCTTCAAAAAAGAGAAGATAGAGTTGCTGCAATTATGGAAGCTAAAAGAGTTCTTAAAAAAGGTGGAATTATTTTAGGTTTCGCTATTAATGCAACCGCCTCAACGGTCGTTGGATTAATGAATGGAATGATTCATGCAAATTCATTTTTTGATATGTGTAAAGAAGAACTCACTACTGGAGTTCATGATGCTCCAAAAGATTTTCCTTTTTTATTAGCAGATGCTTATTATCATAAACCAGAAGGTTTAAAAGCAGAATTTCTAGAACAGCATCTTAATTTTATCAATCTTTTTGCTGTTGAAGGAATGATTTGGTTAGACAATGAATACTTTGCAAATATGTTAGATAAGAGAAAGTCTAAAACATTAAAAGCTTTGCAAAACCTAACTCAAAATGATGAGTATTTATTGCCTTTTAGTCCTCATATGATGATTGCAGTAAAGAAATAAATTGTTGTTTTTCTAACCTAGAGAAAACTGAAAGCATGTGGAAGAGATAAAGCACAAAAAGGTTTATTGGAATATTTGCGAGAACTGTAAAGGTATTGGCAAAATCAGAAAGAATGTTCGTAAGAAAACTCGTTTGGACTACAAAAAAGCCTTAGATCAATTTGAAAAATCAAATGATGAAGGCACAGCTCCAATTCGTCCTATAGGTCAACTTTTTACATGTTCTAATTGTAAAGGCAATGGAATAGTCCATTCTGATGAACAACCTCATATAGACAAAGAAAACTACCCACATATTGCTATTATTGGTGGTGGAATTGGTGGTATAGCATTAGGGGTAGCTTGTTTACATCGTAGAATTCCGTTTACTCTTTATGAAAGAGATAGTAGCTTCGATACAAGATCTCAGGGCTATGGACTTACGCTACAACAAGCAAGTAAAGCAATGGCAGGCCTTGGTATTCTCTCATTAGAAAAAGGACTAACTTCGACCAGACATGTGGTTCACACTACCGATGGAAACATTATCGGAGAATGGGGAATTAGAAAATGGGGAAGACCAGATTCTAAAACATCACCCAAACGAACAAACGTTCATATTGCTCGTCAATCTTTGCGTTTAGAACTACTTCAGATTGAAAAATCTATTGTTGATGCTGCAAAAGAAAGTTGTGAACTCATTGTTTTTGGAGAAGCATTGTTACCTGGTTATCCTTTTTGGGTTGCCTTAACAAATGGTGCAGAATGGGATTCAAAAACTCAAAAAGAAATTCATGCACATTATGTGCGTAATTCAATTACGATAGAAAAAGGCGAATTAGATTCAATTTGTAAATTAGCAAAAGAGCATCATATTTCTATTTATTTAGGAATTATGGAACGTGCACAAAATAGGGGAGGACATAGTATTTATTGTTCTTTGGTATATATAAATCAAGAAGGAGAAATACAATCTGTTCATAGAAAACTTCAACCAACTTATGATGAGCGTTTAACGTGGGCTCCTGGAGACGGAAATGGTTTACAAGTGCATCCTTTGAAAGAATTTACGGTTGGTGGTTTAAATTGTTGGGAAAATTGGATGCCTTTACCAAGAACAGCTTTGTATGGTTTAGGAGAAAATTTACACATTGCAGTTTGGCCAGGGAGTGACCATAACACAAAAGACATTACACGTTTTATAGCAAGAGAATCTCGTTCTTTTGTAATTTCTGTTTCTAGCTTAATGACGAAATCAGATTTTCCAAAAGAGGTACCTCATTATGATAAAATTGTGAGAGATGCTCCTGATGTTTTAGCAAACGGTGGTTCTTGTATTGCTTCTCCAAATGGAGAATGGTTAGTAGAACCCGTGTTGCATAAAGAAGGTTTAATTATAGAAACATTAGATTTTAATAGAGTCTTAGAAGAGCGTCAAAACTTCGATGTTGTTGGTCATTATTCTAGACCAGATGTAACCAAACTACATGTAAATAGAGAAAGACAGAGTACGGTTTCTTATAATGATTAATTTTTTTGAATGAATCATGTTTTAAAAAATAACGAAAAGACTTTAAGAGCCCTAAATAATATGATCGCAGGTGGATTTTATACTGGAATTTTTAAACATGACGAATTCGAGTTTAAAAGATTACATTTTCCAAATAATATTAGAATTACGGGAAGTTTAAACAGTGATAATTATTTTGATGTTGAATATTCTTACATCATACCATTAAATTTTTTATCTAAACTATTATTAATCTTAGGAGTCATTTTGTCTGTTATTTCTGTACTTAACCAAAATTTGATTTTACCAGCTATATTTATTGTTACAACTTTAATAAGCTATTTTAGGTTTAAGTTTAGAGGAGGAAAAGAACTAGAAAAATTTATGAAAAAAGTATTTGAGTTTTCTGAAAACGAAGTGTAATAAATTTTAATTCTTAGACTTAATCAATTCCTCTAAAACCTTTTCTACACCAAAATCATTATTACTTTCTGTTGCATAGCTTGCCAGCTTTTTGATGTCTTTGTGTGCATTTTTCATAGCAAAACTAAAGTCAGCTTCTTGCATCATTTCTATGTCGTTATGATAATCACCAAAAACCATCGTTTCTTCTTTGGTCACATTTAAAAGCTTTTGAACTTCTCTTAAAGCATAACCCTTATTTGCTTTTTCATCAGAAATATCTAACCAGTTTTGTCCAGAAATTTTTAATAAATAATCATTTTTGAGATGCTCAATTTCTGGATAGATAAATTTCTCAGAGGAATCAAAATGATAAATAGCTATTTTTAAAACAGGAATTGTTTTTGCAATTTCTAGTAAATCATCAACAACCTCAAAACTGTGATAATATTCTTGAAATAAATCGATAAAATGCTGATCTGTACTTTCTATAAATGCGGAGTTTTGCGAGCACAAAACCATATTAGCACGTTTTATATTTCTTAAAAGAGGAATAATTTTTATAATCTTTTCTGACGCTAAAGAATTTAATAAAAGAAGGTCTTCACCTTTTTTAGAAATTGCTCCGTTTTCTGCAATCACATAAATATCATCTTTTATAGATGAAAGTTTATCAACAATACTGTTATGTTGTCTGCCACTTGCAGCACAAAAAAGAATATTGTGTTTTTGAAGTTCTTTAAAAAGATCGAAAAATTGTTGGCTAACTTCGTTTTTTGAGTTTAACAATGTTCCATCCATGTCAGAAACTACTAATTTTACTTTAGAAAAATCAATCATTTTTATCTAGTAGAATCTCTAATTACTAAATCTGTAGTAATTATTTTGGTAACCGTTTCGGTATGTTTTTTCTCTAATTTATCAATCAGAATTTGAGCAGCGGCTTCACCCATTTGTTCTCCATGTTGACTAATAGTTGTCATTTTAGGGCTTGAATGTCTTGCTAAAATTCCGTTAGAAAATGCAATTACAGATAGATTTTTAGGGATTTCTAGATTTGTTTTTAAACCAGCCTTCATTGAAGCTACAGCAGCAGATTCACCAGTTGTTATAATACTATCAATTTTGTTTTTTTGTAAAAAAGGAGTTAAAATAGATTCATATTTCTTGTAATCTTTTTCAATAATATTAATCACCAAATTATCCTTAAATGGCAACCCAACATTTTCTAATCCTTTTTTATATCCTAAAAAACGTTGCTTTCCAATATGAAAATTACTCATTGTAGAGACAAATGCAATATTTTTATGACCACTTTTATACAAAAATTCAACTGTATTTTGTGCGCCATTAAAATCATCAGTAATTATTTTATCACAATTTAGAGTTTGTGCAACTCTATCAAACATTACAATTGGTGTATCGTTATCAATAGCATCTTCTAAATGTTTAAAATCACCTTTTAATTCCGTTTCTTTTGCTAATGAAACAATAAAACCATCGATACTTCCGTTCGAAAGCATTTCTATAATTTCAACCTCTTTGTTGTAAGACTCATTAGAAATACAAGTAATAACTTTATATCCTCTTTCTAGAGCTGTTTTTTCAATTCCTTTAAAAACTTGTGCAAAGAAATATTTTAACATTGTCGGAATTATAATTCCAATAGTTTTTGTACTTCGATTTTTTAAACTTAATGCATTAAAGTTAGGTTTGTAGTTTTTCTCTTTAGCGTATTTTTGAATCTTTTCTTTGGTGGCTATGCTTATTTCATAGCTGTCGTTCAGGGCCTTAGAGACCGTGGAAATAGAAACATTAAATTCTTTAGCAATATCTTTTATCGTAAGCTTCTTCATGAATACAGAATTAGCGACTAAGATATAAAAATATAAGGACTCTAATTTTAATAAATTATTAAATTATCTGTTTTTTAGTATTTGTATGTTTTATTTCATAAAATAAAAACGAAAAAACAATAAAATACTCAATAAAAACAATCCATAAATTTTCTTTCCAAGGAGTATTTGAATACGCTTGATAACTTAAGATGATAACCAAACTCCAAACAATTGGAAACTTGTATTTAGTGAAAACGGATAGAATTATAGGGGTTGCTAAATACCAAGGATGTACAGTTGTTGCCGTAAAATAATAGAAACATAGACCAAATAATAAGGCAGTAATTAGCTGAATTTTAGTTTTATTTTTTCTAAAAAAAGTAAGAATAATCAGAAAAATGATAGTTATTACCGGAGTAAACTTCCCTATAATTGCAATTTCGTTATAACCTCTAAAAAGATAACCAATCTCTCTAAAGAGATAATAGAAACTAGCGTTAAATTCAAAGCTTCTAAACCATAAACCAACCGAATTTGAATAGTTTGAGATTAAATATGATGAATAAAATGGAGCAAATAATAAAATTATTGTGATTAAAGTGATTGTGTAGAATCCAATTAATTTTCTGAAACCGATAAAAAAAGTGTTCTCTTTTTTTGTGAACCATTGATAAAATAAAGGTAAAAATAATAATGGAATTAATTTAACAGAAACAGAACAAGCAATTAAGATGGCTGCTAAAATCCATTTTTGTTGATGTAATTTG
>JQIA01001744.1_pt1 | contig 11672 bp, 11 predicted proteins | sample 811431 | NCBI WGS metagenome assembly JQIA01 (sample SAMN02998118, study PRJNA258478) | marine sediment metagenome | biome: marine; feature: seafloor; material: sediment; isolation source: oil-polluted sediment collected from 3 locations (0.5 km, 0.7 km and 0.9 km)... | place: USA: Gulf of Mexico ... | reverse complement strand
TTTTTTTAGTCAGGAGGAAGATCCAAAAAGCGGGGAATTATAATGTGAATTAGAGGGGGATTTCGACAGCCTAGTCAGACCCCCGATAAAATTACTCAGTTGATTTGGACCAGTGTTCCTTTAATCGTTGTTGTTCCTGAAGCGGTCACCTTGGCGCTCATTCCCCCGTCAGCCTCAAACCCCATTGATCCTTTTAAAGCCACCTTCTTGCCTTTTCCGTTCAGATCGCCTGATGCCTTAAGGGTGATATCCTTACTCGCCTTCATCTCTATTGCACCCTTGGCTGTTATTTTAATGTCCTTGGGACTCTCAAGAGTAATTCCGGATGCGTTCAGCTCTATTTTATTCTTATTTTGGTCTTGAATCAATACCCCCTTATCCTTGTCGCTGATTATAATGGTATTCTTGGCAGGTGTTTTTACGGTGATTACTTTGTTTTTCTCGTCGAGTTCCAAGGTCAATTTTTCCCTGCTCACGAATGCCTTGATGTCATTGGGGGCTTTGATGGGGTAGGGCGGGGCATGTTTGCCGTTATAGAGGCTTCCGATAATCACCGGATGCGAGGGGTCGTTGTTGAAGTACCCGAGAATAACTTCATCATCAACTTCAGGCATGACAAAACTGCCGAATTTATTTGAGGCATAGCAGGAGGCGAGACGAGCCCAGATACCCTCGGTTTCTGCCTGGAGCACGGGTACTTTCACCTGAATCCGGTGCAATTTTAAGGGGTCGCCATCCAGCTTCATCACAATTCCTATCTGGAGTCCCTCGACCGCTGGCAGCATACCCGCCGCAGGGAGGGCGGTGAGATCTCGTCGTTCAGCAAACCAGTCCGGTGAAATGCCGAAGTCCACTTCAGTCAACCAATTCCCCTTGCTGACTTCATGGCGCACGGTGCTGGTAAAGACCTTGCCGTTGAAATGATCTCCCACACCCTCTAGTTCAATCAGATCACCCACTTTGGCCTTGGCATTCCCCTGGAAGGTCATGCTTCCACGAATTCTGGCAAGGCCGCTCTTCATGCGTCCTGATTCGGCCCATTTTTTGAGAAAATCCGATTTTAACGGGGCACCGGTTTGTAACCTGACTTTTGGCGAAGAGAGCGTCTCGGTCAGGGCTGCTGAATCTAAATCCCCCTGTTGGTTGAATTTCTTTGGTCCAACCAGTTCTTTTATCACCTTTTGTGTTGTTGGATCCCAAGATGCACTGCTGAAGGAGGCAATCTGGCTCACAGCGTCCATTTCCGCTTGGAATTCAATGAGGTCATTCCCGTAGGCGACCTTCAGCTTGGGAGAGCTACTCGTATCCGGCGTCTTGACCGTGACCGTCCCGTCATCAACCATCACCAGCATCCCGGCGGCCTCGGCCCGGCTGAGCATGAAATCCCAATCTGTGCAGTAATACTGCACCAGTTCGGGATGGGCGCTCCCGCTGTCATCCACCTTGGCCGTGAGGCCCTTTGCATTACTGATTAATTTTTTTATGATCGCGCTGTCGCTCTTGTCCACGTAGTTTGCGTTTTTCCGTTCCACCGTCATGGCTGCGGCCTTATCCTGGCACACGATAACCAGTTGAGGAGCATCATTATTGATGCTTATCGCCTGTTTGACCACAATACCCTCAAAAACCGTGTCTGCCTGGCTTTCGTAGCCGAGTTCTATCTTGATTTTTTTGCCCGGTTTGAAATCCCCGCTGTTGCTGACCGGAAAATCCTGTTCTGCAACATATCCATCTGCAATCACCAGACGGGCAGAGGACACTTTATTGATTTCTTTGCGGGTCTCTATGCTGAAAAACTGGACAGTATCCTTGACGGCCTTGCCATCGCTGGAGACGAGTATTTTGACGACGCCGCCGCCTTCTTTATTGGGTGATTCTGCCATGTGATCTTATTGTAACGGAGGGAATTTTAGCCGTTGGCCGGGGTGAAGAACTGTCAAAGTGTTCAGGCCGTTGACCTGGGCGACTGCTGGGTAGTAGGACGGATCCTTGTAGATCTGGTTACAGAGAAGCGGTAGGGTGTCTCCGGCTTTAACCACGACTGTGTGGGTAAGATCAGGTGATGAGTTCTTTTGCTTTGCCGCCTGTTCCTTCCGACTCATGTACTCTTTGAAGGTCAGTTGCGTTTTGGCCCGCAACGGTTCTCCACTGGGTTTAAACAACGTGTACTCCACGTCCATTTTGGTCAATCGGCCATAAAATAAGAAGGTTCCCCACGTCAGCTTCACCGGAGGAGGTTGATGTTCTTTACCCTCATAATGATATGTTATCTTGCGAAGTTGCTTTAACCGATCTTTGACCTTTCCCAGTGCGTCTGGTACTACTCCTGTGCTGTCAAAGACTAAATCGAAGCTCACCTGCTCCGGGACTATCTGAATAAATTTCTGATCACTTCCGATATCCCCTTGTGGGTTCTTTGTGCTATAGGTAATGGAATGATTTTGCTTGAATGATTTTGGGTTAATCATCACCTTCATTCCTTTGGCCTTACCTTTGGCCGTAAGATTCCCTTGGTCATCAATCGCGCACGGGATTATGGTCATTTTCTCCAACTTACCCATATTTATCGCTCCTTTTCACGCCGTAATGTTTCCATAACCATCTGACGGCATTGTTTGAGCAGCTGCGCCTTGAGCTGGTCAAAATCGTCCTGTTGCGGGGATGGCGTACCCGGATTGGCGGTTTTTTGCTCTATCACGGTGTTTATAACCATCTTTCGCACCTCTATCGCCATAACTATTTCACTCTTTTTAATGTGTTATATTTCAACTCTATTTTTTCTACAGCCACTTCATTTTTGGTCGAGTTAAATGCTTCGATATCCCATGATACCGGGAGGGCGTGATCCATTGACCAGCTGGACAAAACCCCGCCCCCTTTATCCAGCAGGTTGACTTCCAGTTGTTTAACCGTGAAGGGTTTGCTGAAATCCGATTCCAAGGTTTCCTTACACCATTTGATCAATTTGGATTCTTTAACAGCAATTCCTCGCTTTAAGACTAGGTTAGGGTGCTTGATCGGTTTGGGGAGGCTATGGACAAAACGATTTTCTCCTCCTTCTGCGAGGTCTTCGGTGTCCAGTTCAGCTTTCAGGCCGGAAACTTCTTGAAATGAATTGTCCGAGTTTCTGGTGCCGCCGATAACCACCTCGAAATAAAAGGCAACCGGCGGATATTGATTCTTGTCAGGCATTTTGTCTTCGTTGGTGTCAGGCCGGCGTTACCACTGTAAACCGGCCTGTTTCTTTTCTGATGCGATCAATGGAGTACGTGGACTTAGCCGTTTTTGATAGTCAGTCCCTCATGGGCGATTTCAATGCTCTCCACCGCCACCTCATTGCCGTCAGCCTTCAGGTCGGTGCCTGTGATCTTGGTGGGCCATGCATTGGTCAAGGTCCAAACCATCGTAGGGGCACCATTTTCATCCAAGAGGCTGATGGTCACCGGGATTCTTTTGATGATGTTCAGCTTAATCTGATCCAGCCAGGCCCAGAATTTATTATCCTTGGTGAAAACGCCTTTCTTCATGGTGATATTGCCGTACTTTTTAAGTCCCGGCATTTTAACGGTCGAGAACACTTTGCTGTTCCCTGCGCGGTACTCAATGATTTGCGCCTCAACATCAAGGCCAGAAACCTCCTGGAAGGCCATTACATCAGCGTCCCACTTGACTTCAAAATAAAACTTTGGCAAGGGCCATACACTTTCCGATTGTTTGGAGCCGTCATCAGCCATACTTTTCCTCCTGATTTATTTGCATGCTTCAGCCGAAACTGAAGCATTCTGAGTATTTCGTTATTGAACATCGGTTTCTGGGGCGTCTTCTTGTCCTCAGAACGGTTACGACTTCTGCATCTGCTGCTGGAAGGTGATCTCAATAAATTCTGCCGGTCGTACCAGGGCCACTAAAACCGTAATCCGCATTATGCCCTCCAGGATATCCACCGCAGTCATGGTGTCGCCTAGGCCGACATGAACGCTGAAGGCGTCGGCAGGACTTGCCCCTGCTAAACCTCCCCGTTTCCAAATTCCGGTCAAAAAGTTGGATATCATGCTGTTGATGGTCACCCAGGTGTTGGCGGTGTTGTTCTCAAAAACATAGGCCTTGGCTGCGAGGCGGATGGACTCTTCAAGCATGATCATGGTGCGCCGGACGCTGATATAACGCCAGTCCAGACTGTTGCCATCCAGGGTGCGGGCACCCCAGACCAAGGTACCTTCACCGATAAAGGGACGAATGGCATTGATGGACTTTCCTTGGACAGTGACGTTGAGGTCTTCCTGATCATCATGGGTAATATTGACGGTGGGGGAGACCACTGCACTCAGGCTGACATTGGCCGGGGCCTTCCAGACACCCCGGGTGCTGTCCACCATGCTGTAGATACCGGCCATGGCAGCCGCAGGAGGCAAGATATTGAGCTGATTCTTCATTTCCGTGAGCAGGCTGTTGAAAACCGGACTCATGGCAATCAGGCTCTTGTCCAGCAGGATTTGATGCTGTTTCACCTCATCCGCAAGGATCTTTTCGGGCTCTTTTCCGGTCTCCTCAGCAATGGCTGCTTGCCATTGTTTTTCATCGTAATCAAGGGAGTCGATAGCCTTGTTCTGCTGCTGCTCCTTGGGCGAAGCATCATCCGCTGATTTTTCCGGTAGACTGAGCTCTTCCCTGATCAGGCGCATAAGCTCTTGCTTATTCTCAATATTTCTGGAGCTTAACTCGTTACCCTGGACAATGGTGGTGTTGAGCCAGGGATAATAGGCCATGGCAAAATCAAGGTAGTTAATACCAAGCGCATTACGAAATTGATCAATGCAGTCGCCATCGGGATGCTGACGCGCCTTCCAGCCGTCATAGACATCGAGGATGGCAACTCGGTTGCGCATTTTATTGCCACAATGGGCCAATGCTGCCTGCTGCACAGAGGTGCAGTTGTCCTTATCCAGGAGCACGGCATCTGGTAGCACCACCATGGTGGGTTCCTGCTCCTTGAGTAATTCCTTAATACCGCTCATCAGTTTATCCGCCTCTACATCTTCGCTGTAATCACCGACTGAAACGATATAACAGGGGCCACCACCGTTTTGGTAGAAGAGGCGCATGGAGCGGTAAAGCAGATAGTTGCCCCCTGCTGGGCCTGGTTTTTGCAAGTAGGAAAAGCCTCGTGTTTTTCCTTTGACCGTCATGGAAAAATTAGCAGGAGGGGCATCATCGGTCGATGCAGCATCGTCGGCATCGCTTGAGTCAGCCGCTGTCGTCTCTTTGGGGGGCTCGGGCTCGGAGAGAGAAAATATGGGAGTAGATGGCCCGCCAAAATAGTTGACAAACTCAGCCATTGAGCTGATGCGCCAAGGTTGTTTACGCAGCGGTTTTCCTAGATTATCAGCCTTTTCAGTGTAGCCGATAAAGGCCGGTACCGCAGTCGCAACCTCGACGACTGAATTAGGAAAGGCGTTTTTTTCTACAATATAAACCCCAGGGGTTTTCATCGTGCCCATATTCTCCTCCTGTTAATGTTAATAATTAATATATATTTCTGATACATTTACTTCTTTGCCCTTGATGATATCTTTGGCAAGATTTTCTACTGAGGCATTGGGAAGACGTTTGATCAGCACCTTGTTGCCGTTGCTTCCCGGTCTGCGCAGCTGGAATTGTTTGTTCGGTCGTTCCTCCAGAGGAATCGGTTCTGAGGAATAAAAAACCGCCGCCTCTCTGTTTGGAAAAGGCGTTTGACTATCAGAGCGTAGGAACTGTATATCTCCCCGAAGGTCGATAATCTCAGTCTCTTGTCTGGCTAATTCTCCAAGGATGTAATACTTCCAGTAGGTTGTTCGCGCTTCGCAGCCGATGAGATATTCCTGATGTTCCAGGCTATCCTGTTGCGCTATGCTGATGCTTACGTTAAAGACAGGTTGTTTTACCGGGTGTCTGCGGTCTCCATCCGGTGTGGCCCGGTTCGCAAGCTCTTTCGCCGCTGCGCCGGAAATCGTTTCCAGGTGAAGGCCGTTTTCCAAGGCAACCGATTTTTCAGAACTGCTGTAGCACGGGCTTGTGCCGGACGAGGATAAACTCATATCGGTATACAATTCGTACTGAGGATCCAGTGCGTAGATATTGAAAATGAAATCCAATCTTCCGGTATCTGTGGGAATGCAGGAGCGCAGGATTTCTTCTCGCTCATCGTCGTAGCAGAGGATTATGCGGTTGCTCTCAGCCCGGCTTATCATTCCAGAGCTCCTGATGATAGCCTGTGTTTCGGAAATAGGGACAAAGTCGAGCAGCGGTCCCAACGTTGTGGAAAAGAAATTATGCTGTATCGTAATACCGAAGAGGGGTTTCCACGTCATTGTTTATCTTCCCCGCACGGAGCTATCCGTTTCCCGGAGAACAGGTACAGCTCCCTTGACATCATCAGCATCAAAGGTCAGCATCCTCACCTTGTACAGTACCGAGGGAAGGTATTTGCCACTCAAAACTCCCCATAGGCTGCTTAAGTCCCTGAAGGAGATATTTTCCATGTCCAGGACCAATTTTTTTACCCTTTTGTCCAGCTCAGGGGTCATTTGATGATCGAAAACCGGGCTTCGTTGAAAAAATGAGATCGTATTAGAAATAAATTTGAGCGACTCCGGGTAATTTTTCCCGCCGAAATTGGCTGCGAACATGAGGTAAAGATTGAGACGAAGTGGCGGGTAAGTCGAGGGGGTACGGATAGCCCCTACATGTCTCCGTTCAGGCCGGTTTCCGACTGAGCTGTCTTTTTCAATGTTCACGAGGAAAACGACAACCTTGTTATCTACATGAGGGGCGATAGAGCCATCCTGCTCCAAAATATTGGAGACAACCACGACGTCTTCGGTCAGATCGAATGCATTTTTTAGATATTGATTCAAACGATCAGCAATGATTGTAATGGAGGTATCTATCATGTATTTCTCATGTTATAGGCTGTCTTTTGAGTAAATTTTTGAGTGAATGGCAGATTTTTTTTGATCTGCTGAAAACTCATCTGTTCATTTAATCTACTATCATAACAATACATAAAATTGAAAATAAAATTATTGTTTTATGCATTTTTTGGATGGGTAAGACGTGTTCTTTTGTCAGCAATCGCTTTGCTTCATTCTGCGGCAGCGGTAGCGGCTTTGACTGCGGCCTCGGCTGCGGCTTTCATTGCTGCCTCGTCTGCGACTTTTTTTGCTGCCTCGGCAGTGACTTTTTCTGCGGCCTCGGCTGCGGCTTTTGCTACTATGGCCTCGGTATCAGCAGCAGCAGTATTGTTCGTTGTTTCAGCGTTGGTTTTTGGGGCTGAGTTATTAGATTCAATGTTGATGGTATCAGCTCGCATTTTTTCACCAGCCGCTTCAATGCCCTTGGCCATAACTTCTCCAGTCAACAAGACAAGAGCAGCAGGTGAGCTCCCCACCGCTTTGACAAGACTCGTTGTGGCTAGCAGCGACTCTCCAGCCTGTCCTGTAGGCTGTTTGGCTTCGCTTAACTTTAAACCGTATGTTGGATCTCTTGATACGGCTGAAATAATGGTTTTCATCAGAGGCAGAAGGTTCATGGACACCTCAACAGGTTGCCCATTACTATCGACTGTGGTGACCGTCAGCATGGGGATATCATCACCGGCATTGAATGCTCCAGCCAACTCTCTTTCCCGTAGCTCAAGCATTTTTTGTTTGGTTTCCTCTTCTTTGATCCGCACATTTTCCCATGCCGCCATGCGTCCGTCGTCCAGCATGCCGCACCCGGATATTGAGGATATAACGGCGCATAGCAAAACAATATGCTGGCAATATTGTTTGATTTTGTTCATTTTTTTTCTTCCTTTGTTTCGAATGTTGCATTGGGTATAGCTTTTTTGTTCAAGGCCGCAGAATTGCTTTTAAGAAATTCTTTAAACTCTTCCTCTGGCAGCCCTCCGACTATTGAGCTTGTGAAAATACGATCAGCAGAATTTCCCTGTTGTATATCCACAAACCATTTATACTCAAACACTGTTTCAGGACGGGCTTTTTTAAGACATTTTTGCCAATTTTCATCAGCAAGTGCAGTTTGTCCTGTATGTCGGTATGTTTCACTGAGCAGGCAATAGGCCATGCCTCCACCAATCTGATCCTGGGTGATTTTTTGATCCCATTCTACCGCATTACGCAGGTATGGTTCAGCATCTGTATATTTTTTTTGCTCTATAGGGTATAAAATTTATGGATAATCCTTTTTTCGTACCGAATAGGCAATTCCGATCGTTAATATAATCATTATATACACAAGGAAGTCAGTCGTGTACGCCTTGTAGAGTGGGTCACAGGCAAAGGAGAGATAGATTAACATTGCAGTGATGAGGGCAAGAAACCAAAACAGGCATTTGTATTTTTTACTGCACTCCTCCAAAGCCGGATAAAAAAAGGACAGTACCAGATAGACCGCCCAAAAGATAAGGAGGCTGTCCCAGGTTATCCTGATCCATTCGCGATTAGGACAGGCCCATTTACAGAGCCACGGTGTATATGTATTCATTGTCCTGCCAACAATATCTACTGTTTGCGCCTGACAATCCGTAGGAAAGGTGCCCATTATCTGTTCTGCTGTTATGTCACCGCAGGTGGTCGGGATCAGAGCTGGTTTGATCTCGTCTGTGGTTTCTTTTTGTTTTGTCTCTTCCTGTTGCTCAGGTGAATCCAAATCTTTCTTTTCCTCCCCTGCCTGTACAACATCCGCAGCATCCTTGGCTGTTAACGGGAAAGGGATAAAACCAATACCGCCAAAGTTATTTTTGGCATAATTGAGGGCAGCATTGACGCTTTTTTGGTCTGGATCATCAGCATCACTTTGTATCAGCATCGGAATAATTTTTTTGTTCATTCGAGAGGCATATTTTTCATCGAGTTGTTGCTCAATGTTTGTACGAAGCGTTTGTTGGCGTTTTAAGGGAGGGCTGCTGAAAAGCACTACAAGATCATCAAAGTATTCCTTTTCTTTCTTTGGAGTGCCAGCTATTTCAGTCAAAAAGTCAATAAGGCTTTGAGACCAGTTGTCGACGAGTAACAGGTCGTCCGGCAGCATCAGACTGAGTCTCCTTTTCGGCGTTCTCATGGGGATTTTACCGAAAAGATGGGTGATTTTGGCCCCTAAAGTGGTGTCTCTTACCGGAGCCTGTAGTCTCTGTCGCAGTATTTTGATAAAGGAGAGAAAGCAGGTCGAGTCGTGAGGGAGACTGGTCAGGTAGATAATAACGCCATCCCCCATAGTAGGCACAGGAGCCATTCCTAAAGTTATATAGGGTTTAATGGGGTTTAATGTCGGAGTAAGCAACTCGGTGATGGTGTCGGCTACCTCTTCGCTTTCGCGTCCTGACGGGCAGCTGTCGTATTCCGTGAGATTGCACCATTGTTTGCTGTAAATGACCAGGTCCACCTTGGTTTTATGCTGTCGTGCCTGTGTGATAAATTGGTTCTGTTCCTTGTCGTCCAGCCAATGTCTCTGATTTATAATCTGATTATCTTTGTCTAGTTCCAGGTAAAAATAGGCCAGACGGGAGATAACGCTGAAGTCAATCTTTTGTTTTTCCTCTTCTTGAGCGGTCCAGTAAGGGTAAAGGGCATAGGTGGAATTTTTTTGAACATTGACACAGCCGCAGTTTCCTGGAGCGAAATCGATAGGTGTTGTTTTATACGGGGTGTTTTGCTTCTCCAGATCGAAAAGAATTTTTGCGGTTGAGGGTTCTGGTGCATCGGGTACAGGGCAGGGAGCGACGGGGATGAGAGGTTGTGGGATGGGTGTAGGACGGGGGAGCTTTGGGGCCTCATGGGGAGGTTCCTGTAAGGCAAGACGTAGCGCCTGGATATAAGCTTTTTTGCTGGTGTATGTATTTTCGTTAAGCTCCTCTACAGCTGTAACTACGACGGGGCTCACACCGCGTTGTTGGATTTGCTCAGCCTTGGCCAAGGTCGGGTTATACTCGGCTCGAATCTCTATTCCGAGCGAGGACAACAGGCGAGGATTCTGGCGAAAATAATTTTCCAGCAGGGTTGGGGTCTTCTGAAGTAAAGCGCAGAATGAACCTGCTGTAAATCCTTTTCTATTCTCTTTCCTAATAGTTCCGACGAGTTTGGGGGGCAGTCTCATAAGGAGCTGCTGAAGGGTATGCCCCTTAATCATATAAAGCCTCCCGTTCTGTTCCGCTATCCCTACGATTTCTTCCAGCCAGGTTTTTTCTGCTGTTTCGGCGAATTGAGTAAGGATTTTCCGTACATCCCGGCTCAGTTTCGACTTGCTCAAAAAGTATTGCTTTTCAAGCGGAGCGAGGCTGTCTACGAGCTCTGGGGGGCTCCCCTTTCCTTTCAAGATAAGAAAGGATTTTTCATTAAGAAAGTAGACCATATTAAGGAAATTAGCTACTGCCATAACGTCCTTTTTGTAGGATAGGATTGTCTCCTGGATCTGCCGCTGGAAGCCTTTTTTCAACATGGAGAGATCAAGATAGACAGCCCCTTTTTTTTCTGCGAGACCAGCTAGGATATATTGCGGTATTTCGGTTTTGTTCAGCTCAGCAAGGAGGCTGTCCCGGATGACATATCGGCTGGTCAGCCCCTGTCGTAGAAGCTCAAGGCGGGCCAGTAATCCTGCAACCTTTACCCACGTTGTATCTCCATTTTTGAAATCTTTATTTTTTTCTGTTTCTAACTCTTGGTATTGTTTCTCTGTGATAAAAGGGTATTTTTTTGCCACTGCCGTTAACGTTTGATCGGTGAGACGGTATTTGATATCAATTCCGGTTTCTTCAAATACAATTGTAAGAGTATCTGGTGTGAGGTAGGTAGCATCTAACAGGTCTTGAGGCCATGTTTCTTTGGGAAGGATTTTTTGTCGGGACTTGTTTAAAAGGGAGAGATTATTAGGCTGAGTGGTTATTCCCACACCGTTGCTCAGGAAAATATGGGACGCAGGGGGGGCAGTCGGAGAGACATCGCCTAGAGCATTTCGCTGTAGAAAGGCGCTGAAAAATATAAGGAAGAAAAAAACAGCAAATGGCCTAGCACTAAAGATATGGAATAGGTTCATCGACAAATGAGTGACCTTTTTTTATTTATTTTAAAATACAGATTTGTCAGCAGTAAAATATTGGTGCTGGTGGATAGATATTTTTCTGATTGTTAGCTCTTTGTTTTTTATGAAAATATTATGGCAAAATTCTTTTCTATAAGCAAGGAGAAATGAGATTTTTTTTAGTTTGTATTTAAATGGTTATCGGATGCGGGTGCTGTGTAGCTGACGAATTTTCGAACAACGATCAGAGAGAAAACAGAACGCGATGTGATGAATGGTGGGGGAATAACTCTTTTTGTAAGGGTAACACAGGTAAGGAATATGGTCTCGGTGGGTATGCTGCTTTTGCACTGATAGGGGCTGGCAGGTGAAGGCGCAATATGGTACCTTCTTTTCCACTCGGAGCTAGAAAAAATACTTTACCGTGAGTGGCGGTTTCGGTTTTTTTCCGGGACCGAGAGCCTCTGTTTTTATTTTGTAGACCATAAGCCTCTCTTTGATACCCTACATGCGATGAAAAAAAAAGTCACGATACGCAGACTCTGTTTCGTCTGCCTGCTGCCAGCCATTGTCGCTTTATTCGCTATAGTCGTTCCTAATTTGGTGATCAGCAG
>JQIA01001743.1_pt1 | contig 11679 bp, 9 predicted proteins | sample 811431 | NCBI WGS metagenome assembly JQIA01 (sample SAMN02998118, study PRJNA258478) | marine sediment metagenome | biome: marine; feature: seafloor; material: sediment; isolation source: oil-polluted sediment collected from 3 locations (0.5 km, 0.7 km and 0.9 km)... | place: USA: Gulf of Mexico ... | reverse complement strand
CTTCTTAAAGTGTTACCGTTTACAAAAAGTCTTAGCTCAACAGATCTAAGGCTTTTTTGTTTTGTAAAGATACGGTTTCATTTGACTCTTAATAATTATTTTATTAACAGGTTATAAGCATTTTGTTGATGATTTATTGTTAACAATACACTAACAAAAACCACTAAACACTTTTACATATAAATGTCATTTCGAAATGAGTGACCATAGGAACGATTGAGAAATCTCATTGATTTTAGTTCTTAATAATGAGATTCCTCGTCGTAAACTCGCTCAGAATGACAGTAAATATGAAAGCTACCAAAATGTCATTTCGAAATGAGTGACAATAGGAACGATTGAGAAATCTCTTTGATTTTAGTTCTTAATAATGAGATTCCTCGTCGTAAACTCGCTCGGAATGACAGTAAACATAAAAGCTACCAAAATGTCATTTCGAAATGAGTGACGGTAGAAACGATTGAGAAATCTTATTGATTTTAGTTCTTAATGATGAGGTTCCTCGTCGTAAACTCGCTCGCAATGACAGTAAATATTAAAGCTACTAAAAACAGCAAAAATAATTCTAACGAATAACTGTTTTTTTTATGTTTAAGTACTATAATTTATTATTTTTGAATAACTATTTATTTTTCAAAACATTACAAACACTTCCATATGAAAAAACTATTTATTTTTAGTAACCTATTTCTTTCGATACTACTTATTACTTCTTGTCAAAAGCCAACACCAAAAGACTTATCTAAAGAAATTTTAATACCAAAACCAACTAGTTTAGTCGCTACAGGTAGTTCGTTTTCCATTAATACCAAAACGGTTATTTATGTTCAGAACGAGAACAAAAAAATAGGAACTTATTTATCCAACTTACTACAACCTTCAACAGGTTTTAATCTAAAAATAGAAACGTCTGAAGAAAAACCATCAAAAGGTATTGTACTTTTCTTAACAAATTCGAATAAGAACTTAGGTGAGGAAGGTTATAATCTTGAAATTTTAGAGTCTACAATTCAACTAACAGCAAATAAAGCAGCTGGATTATTTAGAGGAATACAAACAATAAGACAACTTTTACCTGCAAGAATTGAAGCAAAAGAACTTCAACAAGGACCTTGGGAAATTGCAAGTGGAACAATAGAAGATAAACCAAACTATTCTTTTAGAGGAGCAATGTTAGATGTATCTCGTCATTTTTTCAGCGTAAAAGATGTTAAACATTATATAGACCTTATCGCTGCTTACAAAATGAATATTTTACATTTACATCTTTCTGATGATCAAGGATGGAGAATTGAAATAAAATCATGGCCAAACTTAACTAAACACGGTAGTTCTACACAAGTTGGTGGCGGAAAAGGCGGTTTTTATACACAAGAACAATACAAAGATATTGTTAATTATGCACAAGAACGTTTTATTACAATTATTCCAGAAGTGGATATGCCAGGTCACACAAATGCTGCCTTAGCTTCATACGCCCAACTAAACCCCAACAATAAAGCTAAAGAATTGTATACAGGAACAGCTGTTGGTTTTAGTACATTAGATGCAGGTTCTGATGTGACGTATAAATTTGTAAATGATGTTATTCGTGAATTATCTGCATTAACTCCTGGTCCGTATATTCATATCGGTGGAGATGAATCTCATGTAACTAAAAAAGATGATTATATTGTATTCATCAATAAAGTGCAAGAAATTGTTAATTCTCATGGGAAGAAAATGATTGGTTGGGCAGATATATCTTCTGGTTCACTAAAGACAAATTCTGTAGCACAATTCTGGCAAAAAACACCAGAAACGGCATTAAAAGCTGTTGAACAAGGTGTTAAAATCATCATGTCTCCTGCAAAAAGAGCTTATCTAGATATTCAGTATAACAAAAAAACACCAATTGGCTTACATTGGGCAGGATATGCAGATGTTAAAAAGGCGTACAATTGGACTCTAGAAAGTAATGTTAAAGGAATATCTAAAGAAAACATTTTAGGTATAGAAGCTTGCTTATGGACGGAAACGATACAAACAATGGATGATATAGAATATATGACTTTTCCTAGATTACCTGGATATGCAGAGTTAGGTTGGTCTAATCATACCAACAAAAGTTGGGATGAATATAAAATCCGTTTAGCAAAACAAAAAGAACGTTTTGAAGTATTGGACATTAACTACTATAAATCTCCTCTTGTTCCTTGGGAAATAAAAAAAGAAGAGGTAAAATAATATTTAGATTTTTTATAAAGAAAAAGCTAGAAAAGAGGAATTCCTTTTTTCTAGCTTTTTCTTTTTTAGGATAACAAACAACTTTTACCAATTAATTATTTTAGCTATGACTGAAAATTCATCAATAGATTAAAATATTTTAGAAATTTAGTTTGCGGTAAAATTGCTAAAAACAAAAAAACCTCACATTGCTGTGAGGTTTTTAAAAATATATTTTGTCAAATTAAATTACATCATTGAAGCTGCAACCTTTTTGTAAGTACCGTTTTCTAACAATTCTCTAATTGCAGAAAAAGCAGTAATTGTTTCATCTATATCTTCTTGTGTGTGTGTGGTTGTAGGTATTAATCTTAAAATAATTAATCCTTTAGGTATTACTGGATACACTACAATAGAACAGAAAATTCCGTGGTTCTCACGTAAATCATTTACCATTGCCATTGCTTCAGGTATATCTCCTTTTAAGAAAACCGGAGTAATACATGTTTGTGTTGTTCCTAAATCGAAACCAGCTTCACGCAAACCAGATTGTAACGCATTGGTATTTCTCCAAAGAGTAGCTTTTAATTCTGGCATGGTACGCAACATATCTAAACGTTTTAATGCTCCTTTAACCATTGCCATTGGCAACGATTTTGCAAACATCTGAGAACGCATATTGTATTGTAAAAACTGAATTACATCTTTATTACCCGCAAAGAATGCACCAATACCTGCCATAGATTTTGCAAACGTTGCAAAATAAACATCTATTTCATCTTGTACACCTTGCTCTACCCCTGTTCCTTTACCGTCTTTACCAAGAGTTCCAAAACCATGAGCATCATCTACTAATAATCTAAAGTTATATTCCTTTTTAAAAGCAACAATTTCTTTTAAACGTCCTTGCTCTCCTCGCATACCAAAAACACCTTCAGAAATCACTAAGATTCCTCCGCCTGTTTTTTCTGCCATTCTTTTAGCACGTTTAATGTTTTTCTCAAAACTCTCCATGTCATTGTGCTTATACACAAAACGTTTACCTGCATGCAAACGTACACCGTCTATAATACAAGCATGTGTATCCATGTCATACACAATTATATCATTTTTAGTCACCAAAGCATCTATGGCAGAAACCATACCTTGATACCCAAAATTCACTAAATAGGCAGCATCCTTTTCTACAAATTCTGCACATTCCTTTTCTAATTGTTCATGAAATGCTGTATGTCCAGACATCATTCTAGCACCCATTGGGTATGCCATACCATGTTCTGCAGCCGCTGCTCCATCTACTTTTAATACTTCTGGGTGGTTTGCTAAACCTAAATAATCATTGATACTCCAAGTAACTACTTTCTTACCATTAAAAGACATTCTGTTAGAAATTGGCCCTTCTAGTTTAGGAAAAACGTAATAGCCTTCTGCTTGTTTTGCCCATTTACCTAAAGGTCCTTTATCTGCTTCTATTCTCTCAAATAAATCTTTCGTCATTTTCTATTATTGATTTTATTACGCAGTACAAATTAACCGCTTTTTTTGCAGTTAATCAAAGTTGTAAAGCATAATCTGATGTTTTATAAAAATCCTTGTGCTTTCATCCAATCGTCATTGTAAATTTTGTTCATATAACGAGAACCGTGATCAGGAAAAATAAGAACTACAAAACTATCTTTAGTAAACATATCTTTAGCATCATATTGCTTGGTAGCTTGCACTACTGCACCAGATGTATAGCCTGGAAAAATACCTTCTGAGCGTACAATTTCTCTTGCTGTAAAGGCTGCATCTTTATCCGATACTTTTTCATACACATCTATTACATCAAAATCTGTTGCTGTCGGAATTAAATTTTTACCTAATCCTTCAATTTTATACGGAGAAACTTCTCCCATATCTAATTTACCAGTTTCATGAAACTTCTTTAAAACCGAACCAATAGCATCAACTCCTAAAATCTTTATGTCTGGGTTTTGCTCTTTCAAATATTTTCCTGTTCCAGAAATAGTACCACCAGTACCACTAGCAACTACTAAGTGTGTAATTTTACCAGCTGTTTGCTCCCAAATCTCTGGTCCTGTAGATCTATAATGCGCTTCAATATTTAACTCATTAAAATATTGATTGATATACACAGAGTTCTTTGTTTTTTTATGGATTGTTTTAGCGACTTCGTAATAAGATCTAGGATCATCTGGCGCTACGTTTGCAGGGCAAATATGCACTTCTGCCCCCATAGACTTTAACATATCTATTTTATCTTGAGAAGATTTATCGCTAACCGCTAAAATACATTTATACCCTTTTACAATACTAATCATAGCCAAACTAAAACCCGTATTACCAGAAGTAGTTTCTACAATTGTAGACCCCTTTTTTATAAAACCTTTTTTTTCTGCACTTTCTATAATATGCAAAGCAATTCTATCTTTAGCAGAGTGCCCAGGGTTAAAAGCTTCTAACTTTGCAAAGTAAGCCCCTTTGAAATCTTTAGTAATAGTATGTAACCTAACAAGCGGGGTTTCTCCTACTAATTTTAATATATTTTCTGTAATTCCTTGGTGTCTTGTCATTAAAACTTCTTTAAAAAGTAAACATAAGTGCTAAAGAAGCAGTATAAAGTAACCTAAATTTCTTGAGATTGCTTTGTGTCTTTCGCAATGACGTTTCATTTCTTTCGGTGGCAAAAGTACATTTACTTAAGGAATTATAAAAGTGATTTATAGGCATAAATAATTTTGATCTATAATTTGTTTTCTAAAGCCAAAAAGAAAGTATATTCTTTTGCAGTTTCTTTTAAGGCTTCAAAACGTCCGGAAGCGCCTCCATGACCTGCATCTAAATTGGTATCTAACATCAATAGATTATCATCTGTTTTTAATTCTCGTAATTTTGCAACCCATTTTGCAGGCTCCCAATATTGTACTTGAGAATCATGAAAACCAGTGGTCACTAGCATATTTGGATACGTCTTTGCCGCTACTTGATCGTATGGAGAATATGATTTTATATAATCATAATACTCTTTATTATTTGGGTTTCCCCATTCGTCATACTCTCCAGTAGTCAAAGGAATACTGTCATCCAACATCGTTGAAATTACATCCACAAAAGGTACGGCTGCTATAATTCCGTTATACAATTCTGGGTTCATGTTTACAATTGCGCCCATTAATAACCCACCTGCAGAACCACCCATTGCATATAAATGCTTTTCTGATGTATAGTTCTTTTCTATTAAAAATTTAGAGCAATCTATAAAATCTGTAAACGTATTTTTCTTGTGAAGCATTTTACCATCATCATACCATTCTCTTCCTAAATATTCACTTCCTCTAATATGAGATATCGCAAATACAAAACCTCTATCTAACAAACTTAAACGTGTGGTAGAAAAACTATCTGGTATGGTATATCCGTATGAACCATACGCATATTGTAATACGGGTGCGTTTTCATTTAACTCAGTATCTTTATGATACACCAAAGAAATCGCTACTTTTTTACCATCTCTAGCCGTTACCCAAACACGTTCACTTCTATAATTATCTTTATTAAACTTACCACCTAATACTTCTTGTTCCTTTTTAACCTCTTTAGATTGATCGTTCATGTTAAAGTCGATCACAGAACTAGGTGTTGTAAATGAATTGTACGAATATCTTATGATTTCGGTATCAAACTCAGGGTTACCATACACACCTGCAGCATAGGTTTCTTCGGAAAAAGGTAAATAATAATCTTCCGTTTTGTCCCAACGTTTTATTCTGATTTTATTCAAACCATTTGTACGTTCTTCTAAAACTAAAAAGTCTTTAAAAATAGAAAAATCTTCTAATAAAGTATCTTCTCTATGCGGAATAACATCTACCCAGTTTTCTTTAGAAGTAGCAGAAATAGGTGTTTTCATCAATTTAAAATTGATAGCACCATCCTTATTGGTTAACATATAAAAATGATCCTTATATTGAGAAACATTATATTCTAACTCATTTTCTCTTGCTTGTAACAACGTAAATTCTCCTGTAGGGTTATTTGCATCTAAAAACTGAGATTCTGTAGAAAGTGTGCTATAAGAACCTATAAGAATGTATTCATCAGACTTAGATTTAGTCACATACGTACCAAAAGTATCGTCTTTTTCATGATACACTTCTACATCTTCAGAAGTGGGTGTACCTAAAACATGTCTAAAAATCTTTTCGCTTCTTAATGTTTCTGGGTTTTTCTTGGTGTAAAATATGGTTTTATTATCATTTGCCCAAACAGAACCACCTGTAGTATTCTCTATTTTATCTTCGTAAATTTCGCCAGTTTCTAAGTTTTTAATCTTTAGAAAGTACTGTCTTCTACTTACGGTATCTGTTGCATATACGGCCATTGTATTATCCGGAGAAATATTTAAACCTCCTAATTGAAAATACTCATGCCCTTCTGCTTCCTCATTTACATCAAAAAGAAGCTTTTCTTCTGCTTCTAAAGTTGATTTTTTACGGCTATAAATAGGATATTGTTTTCCGGTTTCATAACGCGTTATGTAGTAATACCCATTATCTTTATAAGGTACAGAAGAATCATCTTCTTTAATTCTACCTTTCATTTCTTGAAATAAATCTTCCTGAAACTTCTTGGTGTAATCTGTTACTTTTTCATAATACTCATTTTCTGCTTCTAGATATGCCACCACTTTTTGGGTTTGCTCATCTTTAACTTCAGCATTTTTTTGGGCATCAGATAAACGCATCCAAAAGTAATTATCTATTCTTACATCTCCGTGCTTTTCAAGTTTTGTAGGATCTTTTTCTGCTATTGGATACTGTGCCGATGTGCTCTTCATAATTTTAACTCTCATTTTTACATGAAGCCGTAAAAATAGGGCTAAAATTCATTGAAATAAGTATTATTTTTCTCATTTTTTTTTAGGCTTAATTCAACATCATTTTACTAATTTTGTTTTTCTATAAATTATAAAAAAAAGATATGCTAGGAGACCTTTCAGGAATGATGAATAAATTAAAAGAAGCTCAAAAAAATGTTGAAGAAACAAAGAACAGATTAAACCATGTTTTGGTTGATGAAGTTTCTGCTGATGGTAAAATTAAAATAACCTTAACGGCAAATAGAACTATAAAATCGATTTCTATTAACGATTCTTTACTTTCTGATGCTGAAGAATTAGAAGATTATTTAATTTTAACTTTAAATAAAGCCATAGAAAAAGCTTCAAAAATTAACGAAAACGAAATGGCAATTGCTGCTAAAAACGGTATACCTGATATTCCTGGAATGGATATGTTTAAATAATCTTTATGTTTTTGAGTCTAGAAGATTATATGTTACCCTGCTTAAACAAAAAGTTTTTTGGTATTGATTGCTTAGGTTGTGGCATACAAAGAGGTTTTGTTCATCTTATAAAAGGTGAGTTTACAGCTGCTTTTAACATATATCCTGCTATTTTTACCTTAGTACTATTTGCTGGGTTTTTAATTCTAAATTCAAAATTAAAGTTTAAAAACAGTCGGAAAATTATTATTATTTTTGCAACACTAAATGTTTTGATAATTGTAGTTAGCTATTTCATCAAAATGAAACATCTATTCACACACTAAAAAAAAATAAAAATGGAAAAACAAAGTTTACCAAACGCAACAATATCTCTTATATTAGGGATCTTCTCTGTACTAACTTGTATTTGTTACGGAGTTATAGGATTGCCTTTAGGAATTGCAGCATTCGTTTTAGGGAACAAAGCTTTAAAAGTTCACAATCAGAATCCAGAAGAATATAAAAGTTCTGGTAACGCAAGTGCTGGTAAAATATTAGGTCTTGTGGGTATCATTTTAAACCTGATTTTTATACTTTTGATTATTTGGGTAATCTCTTTAATTGGATGGGAAAATTTAGGAGATGCAGAAATGATGCAACAAAGATTGAATGAAACTTTGGGTCAATAAAAGGGATTCAAAATTATAAATTCTAAATGCAACTCTTAATCGGGTTGCATTTTTTTTATGAATACATTTATAATTAACATTATCTAAGCATAGTTTCTCTATTGTAAATAATAACTTTGCAATCTTACTAATTGATACTTATTTTTAATAATGAATACAGAAAAGAAGAAAAAATCTACAGGGAAAAGAATTCTAAAATGGGTAGTTTCAATACTCTTAATTTTAATCATTGCGTTGTTTTCGATTCCGTTTTTATTTAAAGATAAAATTGTAGAAATGATTTCTAACACCATTAATAATAGCGTAAACGCAAGTGTTACTTTTTCAGAAGCCGACTTAAGTTTACTTAAAAATTTTCCGCAAGCAAGTATAACCGTTACCGATATTACGGTGGCTAATAAAGCTCCTTTTTTGGGTGATACTTTGTATACTGCTAAAGAATTAAGTTTAAGTATGAAAATTACTGAACTTTTTAAAAGTGCTGATGAAGTTCTTGAACTAAAAAGTATTTCGACTAAAAACGGACAAGTAAATATCATCCATAATAAACAAGGTCTAGGGAATTACAATATTGGAGTTCTGGAAGAAACTGCCGTTAAAGAGGTACAAAATAACGAGCCTTTTTCTTTAAATATTCAAGACTATCAATTAGAAAATATTGACTTTAAGTACATCGATCAAAGCTCTAATTTAGTGCTAAAGCTAGAAAATATTCATCATGCTGGAAAAGGAAATTTTGCCCAAGAAGTTTTAGATTTAGATACTAAAACAACAGCAAACCTTTCTTTAGATGCAGACAAGGTGAATTATATGCACAATGTTGCCATCTCTTTAAATGCGGTTTTAGGAATTGATTTAAAAAACAGCAAATACACTTTTAAAGAAAATACAGGGTATATAAATCAGTTGCCTTTAGAGTTTGACGGATTTTTACAATTACTTGATAATAGTCAATTATATGATATTAGTTTTAAAACACCTAATCCGTCTTTTAAAAACTTATTAGCTCTAGTACCAAAACAATATTCAGGAAATCTAGACGCGATAAAAACTGCTGGTAATTTTGATTTAAACGGCCTTGTAAAAGGAGAATTATCTGATAGTAGAATTCCTGCTTTTGACATCTCTTTCTCTTCTAAAAATGCCATGTTTAAATATGATGATTTACCAAAATCTGTAGAAAACATACATATTGATACTAAAATCATCAACAAAACAGGAAATCTAAAAGACACCTATATCAACCTAAATACATTGACTTTTAAAGTGGATGAAGATGTGTTTTCTGCAAACGGAAACATTGCTCAAATCACTACAAATCCTAAAATAAATGTTTCCGTAAAAGGAACTATTAACTTGGATAATATTAGTAAGGTCTATCCTGCTTTAGAAAAAGATTTATCAGGAATTTTAAAGGCTGATATTTCTACTAGTTTTGATATGAATGCTATTGATAAAGGAAATTATCAGAACATAAAAAACGCTGGCGAAATTAATCTGAGCGATTTTAAATATGATGGTAAAGATGTTGCGAATCCTTTTTATATCAAAAAAACGGGTATTACCTTTAATACCAACTCCATTAAATTAAATGAATTTGATGCTAAAACTGGAGATTCTGATGTTTCTATAACAGGAAATTTAAACAACTTTTACGGTTTTCTATTTAAAAACCAAGTGCTAAAAGGAAACTTTACTTTAAGTTCTAACATTTTTAAAGTTTCCGATTTTTTAACTGATGAAGAAACTACAGAAAACAAAGAAGTAGAAACGGGTCAGTTAAAAATCCCTGCTTTTTTAGATTGTACTTTTTATGCAAATGCAAAAAGTGTAACCTATGATAACATCAATTTAAAAAACGTTTCTGGAACTGTTTTAGTAAAAGATGAAGCAGTAAACCTAAAAGATATTAAGTCGGATGTTTTTGGAGGGAATATTGGTTTTACCGGAAAAGTTTCAACAAAAGGAGAAACGTCTAATTTTAATATGGATTTGAATTTGAAAGAATTAAATATTTCAGAATCTTTCAGCAATTTAGAAATGCTTAAATCCATTGCTCCTATTGCCAAAACCATTGAAGGTAAAATAAATTCTACAGTAAATGTTTCAGGGAATTTGAATGATGACATGACACCTAATTTAAAAACCATTTCTGGTGATTTATTTGGGAAATTATTAAATCCTAAAGTAAATAGAAACGACTCTAAAGTGTTGAGTTTATTAGGCGATAAAGTTTCTTTTCTAGATACTGACAAATTAAATTTAGACGGAATTAATGCCATACTATCTTTTGAAAATGGACACGTAAACGTAAAACCAATTCCTTTAAAATATAAAGATATTGGTGTGTTAGTATCAGGAAGCCATAGTTTTGATAATACTATGAATTATGATATTGTTTTTGATGTTCCTGTAAAATACTTAGGAACTGAGGTAACCAATTTAATTGCAAAATTAACTCCTACAGATGCTGCTTCTGTAAAAAGTGTTCCTGTAAAAGGATCTTTAACGGGTAGCTTTGGAAGCCCTAGTTTTTCATCAAACATGAAAGATGCAACTGCTACTTTAATGAAAGATCTGGTTGAAAAACAAAAAAACAGTTTATTAAACCAAGGAAAAGACAAGTTAAAAGACCTTATAGGAATCGGAACAACAAAGAAAGATTCTACCCAACAAGGTAATCCGAAAGACAAAGTTACCGATAAAGTAAAAGATGTTTTAGGTGGATTATTTGGTAAGAAGAAGAAAAATTAAAGCATAAAAAAGAGGAAATGTAGTTTACATTTCCTCTTTTTTAATCTATTTTCTTTATTTATAATAATGAACCACTTATCATAGAAACTATAAATAGCATTGTGTATAAAGAAATTGTTATAATTGTAAATACACCTATAAATTTATAATGCGATTTTAACATTTCTAAAGCATCTGCTAACGTTTCATCATTTTTAGATGCTAGAGCTTTCTTCATTTTTGTTGAAAATTTCAATAAATAATACACTGGAAAAAAGTAGAGAATAGCCAATACTAAATACATAATAGTCATCATCAAACTAAAATCAAAAGGCATTTGTTGTACTTGAGGAATTGCACTAAAAATCACACTAGAAAATACTGCCAAAACCACCATAAAGGCAATACCTACAAAGCCAATAATTGATAAAAAGAAAGCCCATTTTGTAATTTCTTTTAAAAAGGATTTAGATTTTGAGTTTATTGTTATTTGTTCTAATTGGGTAATCGGATTTCCTATCATAGTTTATATTCTTTATTTCTTATATCAAAAATAAACAAAAAAAAGAAGCCACGAATTCACAAGTTTAAATTTGTGTTTCCGTGGCTATATATTATTTATAAATAACCTGTTGTGCATTTTGGACTAAAAATATCCAAAACTGTTAGTTCCAGTGATTTTGCGGAATAAAAAATTGTATTGAAAACTATTTAAAAGCTAAAATTCTTATTCTCGATACAAATTTTACTCATTTCAATCGTAAAATTCACTCGAACTGACAGA
>JQIA01001742.1_pt1 | contig 11679 bp, 9 predicted proteins | sample 811431 | NCBI WGS metagenome assembly JQIA01 (sample SAMN02998118, study PRJNA258478) | marine sediment metagenome | biome: marine; feature: seafloor; material: sediment; isolation source: oil-polluted sediment collected from 3 locations (0.5 km, 0.7 km and 0.9 km)... | place: USA: Gulf of Mexico ... | reverse complement strand
GCGAAGAACTATGATCTCGCCTCTAGGAAATTCCAAACAGCCATTGATGAGATAGATAAGTCAATCGACCATCTACAAAAAACGAAGGACGCCTTGCTGAGTACAGATCGAAATCTTCGCCTTGCAAATAACAAAGCACAGGATGTAACGATCAAAAAACTCACTCGGCGCAACCCCACGATGGCTGCCAATTTTGATGAGCTCAATAATTAAAATGCTTTGAATACTGGGGAATAAATAAAAGCCTCATAATGACTTTTATTGACATGAAACGTCTTCTTTTTGGGCAACATAAGCCGTTTAATTTATGCACTAACAAAAAGGCCGAACATAGCTGTTCGGCCTTTTTGAATCTCGTTACCTACTTTATGTTACGGCGTAAGTACCGCCCTTCCAACCACTTTGCCGTCTTCTAATTCGTTAAGAATATCGTTGGCTGAATCAAGTGGGTATGTCTTGGTCGGTAATGCTGGCACTAACCCTTTATGAGCTAACGCCATCAGTTCAGAAAACTCAGCCAAACTGCCAACATAACTGCCCATAATAGTTACCGCTTTAACCGGAATAAGCGGTAATGCCCATGGTGCGGCTCCTCCAAATAGACCCACAATCACCATTTTTCCACCTTTAGCAATAGCATTAAAGGCTAACGATGCTGTACTTTCAGCGCCCACCAAATCAACCGTTGCAAGCACGCCTTTTCCACCAACCGCCGCCTGAACCTGAGCCACCGCATCTTCGGCAGCGCCATCAATGGCGACACTGGCACCCGCTTTAAGCGCAGCTTCGCGCTTAACAGGGTCTAGGTCTACAACTACTGGCGGCAAACCCCCCATCGCTTTAACTAAACCAACCGCCATTAGACCCAAGCCGCCTACGCCAATAATAACTACTGGTGCTTTAGCCAATGTGCTTTCTACTTTTTTAAGCGCTGAATAAGTCGTTAAACCTGAACAGGCTAATGGCGCGGCTATTTCCGGTGCCATGCTGCCTATATCGAACAAATAACGTGGATGGGGAATTTTCATTTGGTCGGCATAGCCACCATCAATATGCATCCCCACATATCGCGGCGCAGAACAATAGTTTTCACGGGCATCTTCGCATTGATGGCATTCACCACAACCTTGCCAAGGGTATACAACATAATTTTTTGTACGATCAAGTTCACCCGCATCTGCCCCAGCATCAATAACCATTCCAACCGGTTCATGCCCCATCACCAACGGCAATTTCATACCTCGATCTGCAAAACTGAGTGTTTGACCGCCCCCTAAGTTATAACAACCTTCACGAATATGTAAGTCACTATGACACACACCATTGGCGGTAATTCGAAGCAGTACTTCGCTACCAGATACTGTTAAATTTTCGCGTTCTTCCCCAACAACGGCACTACCAAATTCATTTAAAGACTGACATTTCATTTTTATTTCCTCTTTTTAAATGGCGCTTTGACTAACAAATTTTACGATTCGATAAGCATCTAGTCCTTCGTAGCCACCTTCGCTGCCATAGCCAGATTGGCGGCGGCCTCCGAGAGGAGAGTCTAGAAAAACAACCGGGAAACCATTAATCCCAACTTTACCAGAATCTAAATCCCTGCCTAAGTTCTCAATCGTTTCTTGAGAACCACTAAATGCATATGAAGCCAGTGCAAAATCAGTATTATTTGCAGTCTCAATGGCTTCTTCGTAGGTATTGAATTTATTGATGATGGCGATAGGACCAAACGGCTCTTCTTGCATTATTCTGGCTGTTGCTGGCACGTCGGCTAGCACAGTTGCCTCATAAAAATTCCCCGCGCGATCAATGCGTTTGCCGCCGATCATTAAACGCGCCCCTTTGTCGACAGCATCTTTTACCAATGCATCTAATTCACCAATTCGGCGTGGGTTTGCCAACGGCCCCATTTGAGTGTCCGCATCTAAACCATTGCCAATACGAAGCCCGGCAAATTTTTCTGTAAAGCCTTGTAAAAATTGATCATAGACTGCATCTTGCACAAAAAATCGGGTCGGTGAAATACACACCTGCCCTGAGTTACGGCTTTTTGTCGTGACCGATAAATCCGTGGCTTTTTGTATATCCGCATCATTAAAGATTAATACTGGTGCGTGGCCACCCAATTCCATAACGCAAGGTTTCGCTTGATCACCAGCTAATGAGGCAAGCTGTTGGCCCACAGGTGTTGAACCAGTAAAGGATATTTTTTTAATCACCGGTGACTCAATTAAGGTCTTGCTGATAAGCGCTGAGTCACCCATTAATATATTCACAACGCCCTTAGGCAAACCTGCTTTATCAAGCGCGTCCACCATCGCCATAAATGAAACCGGTGTTTCCTTTGCAGGCTTAATAATAACCGAGCAGCCAACCGCCATCGCCGATGCCATTTTACGTGTCGCTAATGACGCCGGAAAGTTCCACGCAGGAAACGCGGCAACCGGGCCAATCGGTTCTTTTTTAACGGTTCTATCAATAAAACCATTCATTTCCGGCAAGCTGCGATCGTTATGCTCGGCGGCGGCCGTTGAGCACCATTCCAATAAACACGCGCAATTTTCTACCTCGCCTTTCGAGTCAGCCAAGGGTTTACCGTGCTCCATCGTCATACAACGTGCCGTGTGTTCAGCATTTTCGCGGATGATAGCCGCTGCGCGGTGCATAATATCAATGCGTTCGTCGTAGCTGGTTTTACGCCATACTTTAAAACCGGCAGCTGAAGACGCTAGCGCACGATCTATTTGTTCTTCATCTGCAAACGGAAATTTAGCTAATACTTCATCCGTTGCTGGGTTTAAAACCTCACCATAACGGCTAGCTTGTGTAATCCATTCGCCATCAATATATAGCGCGGGTGTTGTGTAATCCGTGTTTACCATTGTTTGTTCTCCTAAAAAATAATGTGTTTAGTGACTGCTTGTTTGTTCATCGCTGATGATTAAGGCATCAAGAGCGATGACCTTGTTGTTGGTTGCTCTTAATGGGTTTATTTCAATACTGCTAATATGTTTGACGTTATTTACGGCTAAAACCGACAGACGGCTAATGGCGTCTGCTGCTGCCTTCAAGTTGATTGCTTGTTGCCCGCGCGCACCCTGAAAAATAGCTGCGCCGCGTAATGATTGCAGCATTGATAATGCTCTGGCGGCACTAACCGGTGCCAACGATAGCCGGACATCTTGCAAAATTTCAGTATAAATACCACCCAGTCCAACCATAATAACCGGCCCCATAACCGGGTCACGCTGCGTACCAATAATTAAATCAATCCCGTCATCAATCATTGGGCTGATTAGTAGCCCCTCTATTTGTGCATTGGGTTGTTTTTCGCGAACCGTTTGCAACATGAGTTCAGCTGCTTCACGCACCGCGTCTTCGTCCATCAAATTCAAAGCCACGCCGCCTATTTCTGATTTATGAGCAATATCAGGCGAAACGATTTTCATCACGACAGGGTAACCTAACTTGTTAGCGCTGTTACACGCCTGTTGCGCACTATTGACTAGCTCTTCAATTGGAATAGCAATGCCCGCTCGCTGTATTAAAGACTTTGCTTGTGCCTCAGCTATTTTTTCAATCGGCAAAACGATATCGCCAATATCGGGTAATTGCCCGTCTTCTTGATCGGACTGATTGAATGTTGTATTGAATTTTGCCAACGCCGATAGAGCTAGCACCGCTCGCGATGGGTCTTCAAACACCATGATGCCAACGGATTCATATTTCTCTTTTACCTGCTCCGTTGTTTGACCGATAACGGCAAACGGTTTGTTACGCCCTTTTATGCCTTCACTTAATGCCTTAAACAGTTTTTCGCCATGCGCTGGCGAGCTTAGCCAAGAGGTAAAAAAAGCCACCAATAAATCGTACTGCCCCTCATCAATCATCGCCATTAAATTCTCACTAACGAGTGAAAAATCATTTAATGCGTTACCTGTTATATCAACTGGGTTACGTGGCGAACAAAGCGGGTTGCGTTCAATCAACCGGTCTTGTGTGGCCTGAGGCATTGCTGGCACAGCAATACCTTGCTCTTCGGCTGCATCAGCCATCAAAACACCCGCACCACCGGATACCGTTAGAATCCCCAACTGGTTACCCTTAGCGCGTGGCGACACACTAAAGGCATAAAGAACATCAAACATTTGTTCTGTCGTTCGTGCACGTTGCGCGCCGTATTGGTCAATGAGTGCTTGGAAACTTGCGTCTGACCCTGTTAGTGAAGCGGTGTGCGACTGCACAGCTTCAGAGCCTACTTCAGAAACGCCCACTTTCATAATAACAACCGCTTTACCCGCAGCTCGAGCCTTTTTTAGTGCTCGAATTAATATCTCTGGCTTTTTAACGCCTTCCATATAACAGCCCACGACATCAACTGTATCTGCATCGATCAAATACTCGAGGCATTCTGCGACCGTTAAATCTGACTCATTACCGGTCGATATCCATTTTGAAACACCCAAGTGACGAGATTTAGCCATCGTCAATAAATGCGTGCCATATGCACCTGACTGAGTAATTAAGCCAACTCTACCGGCTTTTGGAAAGCCACCTTCCAGACCCGAGGTAAATGTAGGGCAATTACCTATATCGCCATTGTATAAGCCTAAACAATTGGGCCCTAAAATACGCATACCGTAGCGTTTAGCAATCTCATCGACTTGCTGCTGAAGCACCTCACCGCTGTGGCCAATTTCAGAAAACCCCGCTGAAAAAAGAGCAATCGCCTTTACACCTTTTTCGCCACACGCCGTTAGCGTATCAGCCACCATCTTGGCTGAAATGGCCAAAATGGCTAAATCGACAGTCCCCGGAATAGATGCGATATCGGCATATGCTTTTAAACCTTGCACCTCATCCCTATTCGGATTGACCGGGTAAATGCGTCCTTTAAAGCCCGCCTTTAAATAGTAATCTATCGGACGCCCACCAATACGTGCAGGATTTGACGATGCGCCAATAACCGCAACCGAGCTTGGTTCAAACAATGCCTTCAAACTCATAACACTACCTACTAATGTCCAATATTTTTTATGTGTTTACTTTATAGATCATTTGAATACTCAAACTTAAAGTTTTGATAACCACTGGCGGCCTCTTCATTCAAGATGTTTGTGTAATTACCAAGACCCGCTAAATAAAATTGAACCGAACTTTGTCTGCCCGGGATATTAGTGCCAAAAATCCATGACTCAGCCTTTGAAAACAAAGTCGCATCGGCAATTTCTTTACACGTATTTGTCCAATCATTCTCAGCATCATGTGTTGGCTCTGCCGTTACTTGGCCTTTATCACGCATATCTTTAATAAAGTCTGAAATCCACTCAACCTGCACTTCAATACTTGGCGGAAGGTTAGTAAATGGCCCGTTAGGCCCTAAGATCATGTGCATATTTGGGAATCCAGCACTGGCCATCCCTATATAACTAGTTGGCGCATGTTCCCACTTATCTTTCATCTGCATACCATCACGGCCGCGTATATCAATCTTGGTATAGTTGCCATCAACGGAATCAAAACCCGTTGCATAAACCAGAATATCCAATTCATGCTCGCCCTCTTCGGTCAACACGCCATTCGGTGTAATTTCTATAATAGGGTGTGCTTTAACGTCTACTAGCGACACGTTATCGCGGTTATAGGTTGCATAGTAGCCCGAGTCACACAAGGGGCGTTTTGCGTACAGGTCATAAGGTTTTAACTTCTCTGCCGTCTCGGGGTCGTCAACAATCTCATCAATTTTCTTACGAATAAACGTACAAGCAGCTTCATTTGACCCTGCGTCAACGGCAATATCACTATAGGTTTCAAACATAAAGCGAAATCCACCACCACTGTTCCACGCAGCTTCAAACACTTTATCTGTTTCTGCAACAGGCAAACCAGCGGCTGGCACGGTACTTTCTTCAAAACCAAACGCGACCATTGAGCCTTTAATTTGTTTCCAAGTTGCGTCGTAATTCGCCTTAATATCTTTAGAGAAGTCTTCAGATAATGGTCCATTACCTATCGGCACCGTATATTGCGGAGACCGTTGAAACACCGTTAAGTGCCCCGCCGTTTTAGCCGTTTGAGTAATGAACTGAGTACCGGTAGAACCCGTTCCAATAACACCTACGCGCTTTCCTGAGAAGTCCACGCCTTCGTGTGGCCATTTAGCGGTATGAAATTGCTGACCTTTGAAGGTTTCGCGACCTTTGAAATTTGGTACGTTGGTCGCCGATAACAGTCCTAAACCTGTAATAAGGTGCTGCGCCGTTACCTTATTGCCTTTATCGGTGCTTATTTCCCAAAGTTGTGTTGTTTCATTAAAAACAGCCGAGGTTACTTTGGTATCAAATTGATAACTTTTACGAATCTCGTAGCGATCAGCAAAATGATTGAGGTATTCTAAAATTTCAGTTTGATTCACATAGCGATTTTTCCAAGTCCATTCTTGAAGCAGCTCTTTATCAAACGAGTAGCAATAATAAAAACTTTCCGTGTCTGACAAAATACCCGGGTAACGGTTTGCATACCACGTACCACCAATATCGCCATCCTTGTCATAACATTGCACGTTCATGCCTAACTCATCACGCAGTTTATGCGTCATGTACATTCCACCAAACCCTGCTCCAACGACAACGGCATCAAAATCCGCAGATGAATTTTTTGTACCGCCATTTACTTGATTACTCATATGTTCTCTCCAAAAAAGCTTTTATTATTAATAATTTATAAATTTGCGTACCATTCAGAGATTCTCTGAATTTCAGCATCCGCTTCTGCTGCTCTTCCAGCTAAAAACGGGAATACGTGTTGCATATCGTCAACAACCGATAAGGTTGAATCCACTCCTGCATCGCTAGCGATTGAATGTAATCGGCGTGAATCATCCACCAATGTTTCGACACTGCCAGCACATATATATAGCGCAGGATAAGCCGTGAAATCGGCATACAGTGGGTTCGCTAATGGGTTGTTGGCCTTTCCGTCTTCGCCTAAAAACATACCGACCATTGCCTCTAGTACCGGGCGCTTTACCAGCGCATCGGTGGCTTCATTATGCTCTAGGCTTGCACCGTTTAATTCCATATCTAACCAAGGCGAAAAGGCGATAACTGCCTTCGGCAAAGGTAAGCCTAGTTCACGGAATTTCATCACCGAAGAAATCGCTAAATTGCCACCTGCTGAATCGCCAATAGTTGTTATATTTTCTGGTTTAAAACCTCGGCTTAGTAGTTCTTTATAAACCGCCGTCGCATCATCAATTTGTGCTGGAAAAGGGTGTTCTGGGGCAAGTCTGTAATCTAACACCAAGGCTGTTACGCCTAACGCTTTAGCCACATGAGCGGCTAGTTTACGGTGGCTGTCGGCGGAACCAACCGCAAAGCCTCCGCCGTGTGTATAAATGAGAATTTCAGAACGATCACTGTCAGCCGGTAACGCCCAAATTGCATTAATCCCAGCAATATTTTCATTTTTATAGCTGACATTTTCTGGCTCCATCGTAGGCTTCCCCCACTCATCAAATAAGGCGCGCATGTCGTCAAGCCCCATCTCTGGGTTTGCTGTCATACGGTCCATCCAATTTTGATAAAGAGCCCGTAAATAGTCTGATTCTTTAGACGCCATCCTTCTGTTCCTCTTTTATTTAATGATTAAATTATCACCGTTTAAACATTTGTCAAAGCACCTTATTTGATAACTATACGAGCATCCGCAAATGCAGATTAACTCAACTATTCGCCTCGTCATAAAAGCACTTATTCGCTCAACAAAAAACGATAACCGCCTAATTATAGTGACAGTAATTTTCTTACTTCTAGAATGATAAGAAGTGAACTTAGAACAATCTTGCTGTATTGGCCTCTTTATCGTTTCCTTGTAACCACCTTTCTAATTTTTTAGCCGACGCAACGCCGCCGGCGTTGTTCCAACAAAGCGACGAAAAACGCGCGTTAAATGACTTTGGTCGGCAAAACCACATTGTGATGCAATCACCTTGATCGGCAACAACGTTGTTGAAATCTGTGTTACCGCTAGTTCAACACGTTTTTTCATCACGAACGCGTGAGGCGAACAACCAAATTCTTTACTAAATTTACGACTAAAATGAAAAACACTCAGATGCACCAATGCTGCTAAGGCAGCCATTGAAATATTAAGCTCAATAGACTCTTCAATAAAGTCGGTGATTAAACGCTTTTGAGCGCCCGTAAACCCGCCGTGTGATACTTCATTAAATACGACATTTGAGTAGCGCCTTAAGATGTGAACACAGGCTTGAGTTTTTAACGCTTCGACATATAGTTGGGCGCCAAATCCGCCTGTCGCCAACTCTTTTTCGAGCTGCGATACCAATACCGGCAACACCTCATCTTCAGACCTAACGCAATCAGCCAGAGCTATATCCGCGATATCACGATCGAAAACATCACCAGCCACCGTTGCAAGCGAGGCTTGGGATAAATAAAGGTGTGAAACGTCTATCGGGTTATCCCATTTCCATTGCGACTCCTGCGCTCGGGTTAACACAGAAATAACACCAGGTTCAACTTGGTGCTTTTCCCACGCCCCGCCACTGCGCCGACTCATAGCAGAACGGCTGCCCTTATACACAACAAACATATAATCACGCATAGCGGGTATCGCAACGTCTAATTGAGGATAGTGGTAACCGCGCAAGGTCATGCCATCCCAAGCACGTACAGTACTATCAAAGGTAACCTTACCGGGAATCCAATGCTGAATTTTATCCGGCTCTATGAGTGTTGCAATGATTCACACCCCTCTTTATTTAATGTTTTATCAACAGCCATCAGCGATGCCACAATAAGCAATTATTTACCTGCTATCCTTAAAAATGGCTCTGGCACAGGTGCTAACTTTCTACTCTCATAGTCCATAAACACTATGCCCGTTTTCGCAATTGCCACGACGTTCCCAGTTTTTTTATTTATCATTCTATAAAAAAAATCGCAACCTTTTGATGAAAAATCACCGAGCGCTATTTCAACAACTAACACATCAGCAAAATACGCTTCTGACCGATAATTAACCGCAATATCAGCCATGATAATGCCTTTTCCATCGACGTCTAATTCAGACATTTTATTCGCTTTAAAGAATTGCGCTCTAGATTCGTGCAATAGAGAAATAATGCTGTCGTGCGCTAAATGGTCGGCAAAGTTAAGGTCAGTCACACGAACCGAAAGCTCATGTTTAAATAAGGTGTTGTCGGGATAGTCTATGGATATTCGCGCCATTTTAAATTTTACCGAGTGTTAGTTAGATTCTAAAAGTATATCACCGTAAAATCTCAGTGTAACGCCCAAAACTTTTTAAAACGAAAGCTTAACGTATCGATACTGGCGTGTTAATACTCAAAAGCTTTCTAACGTATATTAATGAAGCTCTTTTTATGATTGAGCTTGATGGCCGTTACTCGATCATTTCATATAAAAAGCTGCCGTTGTTAACGGCAGTTTGTTGTATTATTTTTTATCAAAAAAACGTTCCAGTGCTTGTTGGTGCTCTGGTGCATGATGGAACATTGCTTGGTTAGCCGAACAAAGGTTAAGGTGGTCTTCATACCCTAGAGAGTCTGTTGACCTTAATAAACGCTTTGTCACGACCAAGGTTTCACGTGATTTTTCAGCAATACTCGCGGCAAGCTCCAACGCAGAACTCATTAGTTGATCATGCTCAACGAGCTTTAACAAAAGCCCCATTTCCATCGCTTCTTGCGCACTGACCGTTCTGCCGGTTAATACCAGCTCTGCCGCCCTTTGTGCACCAACGGTTTTTCGTAATAACCAGCAAGCGCCATCGCCAGGAATAACGGCTAAATTTAGAAAGGACGAACAAAAACTCGCTTTTTCAGAACCGATTCTTAAATCGCATAACAACGCAAGATCAAAGCCCGCGCCTGCTGCCGCACCATTAACCGCAGCAATAATCGGTATTTCAATCGAATACAGAAGTTTAGATAAACTGTGAATGCCGCTGCGGTAATTGTTTTGTAACTGCAAATGGTTACCCGCAAACATTTTTTCTCTATTCAACATGTCTTTAACATTGCCGCCCGACGAAAAGCCTTTGCCTTCACCCGTTAGGATACAGACGCAGACATCGGGGTTTTGTTGAATGGCCGTAAACACGGCCTTCACTTCTTCCAGTAACAGCGGGTCTGTAATAGCATTACGTGTCGCCGGATCGCTTAAGGTAACCGTAGCGATATTGTTACTGATGTCTAATTTAACTGTTTTGTATGTCAATTTTCTATCCAATAAATTATTTAAAGTTACCAATAACGGCGTGAAATGATGCGGTTTTCCCTGGCCTGCTGAAGCAGTTCTTCACGGTCAGCTGGGTGTGCAATGCTGATCAAAGCCAACGCCCTCTCGCTGATACTTTTACCTTTTAAATTAACAATACCAAACTCGGTAACGACATACATGGTATCTGACCTCGGTGTTGTTACCACCGTGCCTTCTTCTAAACCTGGCACGATGCGGGAGTGTGCCTTGCCTTCTTTATCAATAAACCTGGAGGAAAGACACATAAAAGATTTGCCGCCTTTTGACGCTACCGCGCCACGTACAAATTGCAACTGCCCGCCAGTGCCTGAAATATGCCTATAACCACTGCTTTCTGAAGCAACCTGCCCGCTTAAATCTATCTGCAAACAATTATTAATGGAAATAACATTATCATTTTCTGCAATTTTATTCGGTAGGTTTGTTTCATCTACAGGGATGCTAACGCAGAGTTCATTCCTATCAATAAAGTCGTACATTCGCTTTGAACCCAACGCAAAGGTATAAACAATTTCACCGCGGTAAGTTTGCTTGTACTCTCCCGTCACCTTGCCTCTTTCAACCAAATCGACCATCCCATCAACAAACATTTCGGTATGAATGCCGAGGTCTTTAATGTCCGAGTTCGCTAAAGCCGAACAGACTGCATTGGGCATACCGCCAATACCAATTTGCAAACAACTTCTATCTTCGATTAATGGCACAATATAGGCCGCAACCTGACGGTCAATATCACTGATAGGCGCGCTGGGTAACTCAAACAACGGCTCATTATCGCCTTCTATAACCGCATCTACTTCGCTGATATGAACGCTATTTTGATTGCCGTAACAAACCGGTATCGCTTCGGAAACCTCTATGACGATTTTTTTCGCAATATCACAGCACGCACGCCCAAAGGTATTCGATATGCCGAAATTAAAATAACCGTGTTGATCCATCGCTGATGTCTTAAGCACCAACACATCAATGTTTAAATACTGCCGATAAATCTCGGGGCCTTCACCAAAATTAAACGGTATATAACTCATTCCACCCAGTTCTGATTTTTTTCGATCATAACCAGAAAAATGCCAGTTTTGATATTCAAAATGGTTTTGTTCGGGATCATTTTCTACTACCAGTCTAGCCGCTGTAGATAAAGTCCCCCGCACAATAACGTCAGTGAGACGATCTTTTTGAGCCGCTAATTCAGTATCAAAAATATTTGATTGCGTTAGCCCAAAACCATAGTCAACCGTGTCCCCACTTTCTACCAATGAAACTGCATCCGATACGCTTAATCTCTTTACATTAAGCATTTTTTGTACAGGCATACTTCTCCTCCAATTTCACCATTATTTAATGATGAGTTATTATTTTTTTAGTT
>JQIA01001741.1_pt1 | contig 11679 bp, 10 predicted proteins | sample 811431 | NCBI WGS metagenome assembly JQIA01 (sample SAMN02998118, study PRJNA258478) | marine sediment metagenome | biome: marine; feature: seafloor; material: sediment; isolation source: oil-polluted sediment collected from 3 locations (0.5 km, 0.7 km and 0.9 km)... | place: USA: Gulf of Mexico ... | reverse complement strand
AATTTCATATTACCCCTGACCCTGCGCGACTGTTGGCTTTCGAGCTGAGCTTTGATGACATTGTCGACGCAGTGGAAAAAAATAACGCCAATGTCGGTGCTGGCTATATCGAAAAAAACGGCGAGCAATACCTGATTCGTGCGCCGGGGCAAGTGGCGGATATCGCTGCAATCCAACAGATCATAGTCGCCCATAAAGACGGTATTCCTGTAACCGTGGCCGACGTCGCTGAAGTTGGTTTTGGCAAACAACTTCGAACCGGGGCCGCGACCCGCGATGGTGAAGAAACTGTATTGGGTACGGCCGTTATGCTCCTCGGCGGCAATAGTCGTAGCGTTTCCGAGGCCGTTTCTGCCAAATTGGTTGAGATTAATAAAACACTCCCCAAAGGTATCACCGCCGATCCAGTGTATAACCGAACCGTACTGGTTGATAAAACCATTGCCACGGTGCAGAAAAATCTACTCGAAGGTGCGGTGTTGGTTGTCGTCGTTTTATTGGTGATGCTTGGCAATGTGCGGGCCGCTCTGCTCACCGCGATGGTTATCCCAATATCCATGTTAATGCTCATGACGGGCATGGTACAAACTAAAGTCAGTGCCAACCTTATGAGTTTGGGGGCACTCGATTTTGGCCTTATTGTCGATGGCGCAGTCATCATAGTGGAAAACTGTATTCTCAGACTGGCTGGCCGACAGCACCACCTCGGTCGCACGCTGAAATTAGACGAGCGATTTCAAACGGTTTTCGCTGCAACGCGTGAGGTCTTCACCCCAAGTTTAATCAGTGTTCTGGTGGTGATTCTGGTTAACATACCCATCCTTGCGCTCACCGGGGTAGAGGGGAAAATGTTCACCCCAATGGCCATGGCTGTGATAATGGCGCTTCTATCAGCACTGGTCTTGTCACTCACCTTTGTTCCCGCAGCCGTGGCACTTTTACTGAGCGGGCATATTGAGGAAAAAGATAACCTCATTGTTCGCCAATCAAAACGTGCCTATACCCCCATCCTGTCCTGGGTACTTAAGTTTCGTATAGCTGTGCTGGCAGGTGCTGTGCTGTTTGTTATAGCCATTGGCGGGCTGACTACAAGAATGGGAACCGAATTTATTCCAAACTTGGATGAGGGAGATATTGCCATCCAAGCTTTGCGAATTCCCGGTACCAGTCTCACACAATCGCTAGACATGCAGTTTCAACTGGAACGTGCCGTGCTGGAAATTCCAGAAGTGAAAACCTACTTTTCACGAGTCGGCACCGCAGAAGTTGCCAGTGACCCGATGGGGCCAAATATTTCTGACGGCTATGTGATGTTAAAGGACCATAAAGACTGGCCAAATCCCGATAAATCGAAAGCGCAATTACTGGAAGAAATTCAGGAAAAGCTGGCGCTGATCCCCGGCAACGCATTCGAGATTAGCCAACCGATCCAGCTCCGTTTTAACGAACTTATCTCCGGTGTCAGGTCAGATCTGGGGGTTAAAATTTATGGGGATGACCTTGATCAGTTACTGAAATCAGGCACAGATATTGCCGCCGTACTCAATGGTATCGAAGGTGCCGAAGGCGTCAAAGTTGAGCAAGTTTCCGGATTGCCCATCTTGTCAGTCGAAGCTAATCGCTCCGCTTTGTATCGCTATGGCCTCAACGGGGCCGATGTCCAGGACATAGTCGCAGCGGCCACAGGTGGCGAGGAAGCTGGCCTGATATTTGATGGGGATCGACGTTTTACCATTGTGGTTAGAGTGACAGAGCGAATCCGCAATGATTTGAGCGCACTGGAGCGCTTGCCAATTCCATTACCGCAAGGTGGTTATGTTCCTCTCAATGAAGTGGCAACACTGAATCTTGCTCCAGGACCGAATCAGATTTCCCGAGAAAATGGCAAGCGTCGGCTGGTAGTAAGTGCCAACGTGCGAGGCCGCGATCTGGGCGGTTTTGTTGCCGATGTGCAAACACAGATCGAACAGCAAGTTAACTTACCGCCTGGCTATTGGCTGGAATACGGCGGCACATTCGAACAATTGCAATCGGCCTCTGAGCGATTGAGCCTGCTAGTACCCATCACCCTGGTCATGATTTTCGCACTATTAATGATGACCTTTGGTTCCGCCAAAGATGCGGCGCTGGTTTTTAGCGGCGTGCCCTTGGCTTTAACCGGCGGCGTTATCGCACTATGGCTACGAGATATCCCGCTCTCCATCACTGCAGGCGTGGGGTTTATTACATTGTGCGGTGTCTCCGTGCTAACGGGTGTCATGATGGTATCGGCGTTTAGAGACCGATTGGAACAAGGTGATGATATTGACACCTCCATTCAACAAGGTGCGATATTGCGGTTAAGGCCAATACTAATGGTTGCTCTGGTTGCAGCACTGGGTTTTCTGCCGATGGCCCTTAACACCAGTACCGGTGCAGAAGTTCAGCGCCCCCTAGCGACAGTGGTTATAGGGGGAATTATATCCTCCACATTATTAACGCTGTTGGTACTGCCAGGCCTATACCGAATGGCTTATCGCAAACCCAAAAACCTTGTAGGCAATAGCGAGGATGTGATGGCCTCTTAAGTGTTAATACACTGGCCACAGAGGAGCATCTCTTCTGTGGCCATACCAACTACTCAAACACAAATAACTACTCAAATCGTGGAGTAAGATCATGAAACAAATTAAAGCGTTTATACACCATGTCCGTTCCTCCACTGTCGTCGAAGCATTGCGTGACGCCGGTTATAAAAATATTACCTTGCTTGATGTAAAAGGCACCTTAAAACCTCTCAGCGAATCTGAACAGGATTATTCTACTGATGCCGGAGTCGTTATTTCGGAGATTCGAATATCTTTGGTCTGTGAGGATGTTCAGGTCGACGAGGTGACAGGAATTATTCGCAAAGCCGGGCGTATAGGGCCAAATATTTCTGGTTGGGTGTATGTCAGTCCAATCGAGCTGGCCTTACCGATTGGTGGTCCAGAGGCTTGAGGGTTGTTTTTTAAAAAAAGTAGCGAAGGCAGCAAAATTGTCGAGGATTTGGAAAAGTAACCAAAGGTGTTTACTTCAGTTTTCTAGAGATAGATGAGGTACTACCATGCAACGTAAATCAGACGACCCTGAATCCATTCATTTTCAGGCACATCGGATTAGTAGTATAAATAATGAGTGGTATTTTGTTACGAGAGAAGGCGAAAATGTTGGACCCTTTATGTCGAAGCCTGCAGCAGAAAAGGCACTCGAAGAATTCCTAACGACGGTAGATGAAGACAAAGGAAAAGCTTAGGCGAATTGAAAAACACGATCCATTGAGTACGGATAAATTCTTAAATGACTAGTCATAAGTAGTTCTGGTCGCTGGGATAGAAATGGAACATGAGCATAAACATGAACATCTTGACGTAGAGTCGCTCGGCGACCGACGACTGATTATCGCCATCGCTTTTAATATGTTATTGACAGTAGCGCAGGTGATCGGTGGTATCGTCTCCGGCAGCCTCGCATTAATTGCTGATGCACTCCACAACTTCAGTGACGCTGCCTCATTACTGATCGCTTGGGTGGCACGCAGGATTGGCAGGCAACCCGAAGACCACTTCAAAACCTTTGGCTACAAACGGGCCGAAGTGATTGCCGCATTGATTAATCTTGTCACATTAGTGTTGGTGGGGCTTTACCTGATTTATGAAGCGATATGGCGCTTGTTTGACCCGCAGGTCATCGAGGGCTGGACAGTAATTATTGTTGCCAGTGTTGCACTGGTAATCGATGTCTTCACGGCAATACTGACTTACACCATGTCGAAGCGCAGTATGAATATCCGCGCCGCTTTTCTGCATAACGTCTCGGATGCCCTGGCTTCGCTGGGTGTGATAGTCGCCGGTACCATGATTCTTCTCTACGGCTGGTATTGGGCGGATACCCTGTTGACACTTATCATCGCCGGTTACGTGCTCTATCAGGCGGCGACCTTGTTGCCAAAGACCATACATATTTTGATGGAAGGTGCGCCGGAAAATATCTCAATCGAGGAAGTCATTAAACTCATAGAGCATGTAAAGGGCGTATCAAATGTCCACCATGTTCATCTCTGGCAACTCGATGAACACAAAAATGCCCTGGAAGCCCACGTCGTGATCGATGATTTTGGTCAAACTGAACAGATAAAACGGGCACTAAAATCAGAACTTGAGGCGACGCTTTCTATTGTTCACTCGACGTTGGAGTTCGAAATCGATCCTTGTAGTGGGCGTTGTTCCTGATGTCGGATTGCGGATCTAAAACAGGGCTCCGGAGCTAATGGCTGCGCAGTAGCCGCAAACCACTCGCGATAACAATGAATTCACTGATTTCGTGGGCAAGCACAGCCATTGGCAATGACAAAACCTCGCCGAGTGCCGCAACGGATAACACGGCGATCACCGAGATTGATAACACCAGGTTCTGCCGAATCACGTGCGAGGTGCGCTGACTGAACTGAAACAAATACGGTAACTTTGATAAGTCATCGGCCATGAGGGCGACGTCTGCGGTCTCAAGTGCTACGTCCGACCCAGCCGCGCCCATCGCTATCCCGACATGCGCCGCAGCAAGCGCGGGTGCATCGTTGACACCATCGCCGACCATTGCCACTCGGCCATATTTTTGATCCAACTCTTCGACTGTACGACACTTGTCGTCGGGTTTAAGATCCGCCCGCACTTCTTCGATACCCGCCTGCGCGGCAATGGCCTCAGCGGCCAGGCGGTTGTCGCCGGTGAGCATGATGAGTTTGATGTTCTGCGCTTTCAAGGCTCGGATCGCCTCAACAGCTCCGGGCCGAATAGGATCGGACATCGCAATAGCGTTTTAGTCAGTACGCCGACCCGACAGCGACCGTCTTGCCGATGTGCGAGCCGTTGTTCGAATCGCGCGAAGTCAACAGCGTACACCCCATCGGGGTCGGGTAGCGCTGCGATTAAGCTAAACAGGTTTACCAGATGGTCAGGGTGTGTCATCAGTCGGTGATAGACCCAGCGACCCTCCTTTTTGGCACCCTGTCGCACGGCTTGTGCCACGGAGAGAGCTTTCTCACGCAATTCATTGATGAAGCTCAGGAGTACAATGCCGTTCCGCATCGCCACACCGAATATCGCAATAAATCTGTTCGTGGACGGCGCTTCTCCGTCTTCGTATTCCGCGTCAAGCTCTGGGTTGTAGATTGCCCGACCGACCGGTCGCTACCGCGCGGTCGCCGCATCGACCGCTACGACCTAGAATGGCAGGATAATCCATGCGCATAGCACACAAGCGAGTACGCACTCACGCCTTCATATCGACCTCTATTGTGCCGCCGTCAGACTCTTACGGAACAGCGCCAGTGCCACTAAGAAAAACACCATGCCGATGACAATATTTGCAACTAAATCCGGCCACACTACCTCGAAGCCTGCGCCACGATAGAGGATGGCCTGAGCGATGCGGACGAAATGGCTGGTCGGGGCAAACTGCATTGCAACCTGCACGAATTGCGGCATGCTCTCGTAGGGTGTGACTCGGCCGGATAGCAGAAGTAACGGTATCATGAATAAGATTAGTAGTAGACCCAGTTGGGGCATGGTACGTGCGACGGTACCAAGAAGAATACCTAATGACGTCGTTGAGAACAGGTACAGAGCCGTACCCAACAGAAACAGCGGTACTGACCCGGCAATCGGCATCTCCAAAACTCCCACGATGACAAGATACAGCGACATCGCGGTAGCCACCAAAACGACCAGCCCCATGGCCCAGACTTTGGACAGCATAATCTCAGTGGGTGTCACCGGCATGACTAACAGGTGTTCAAGTGTGCCATGCTCGCGTTCACGAATCAGCGCCGCGCCGGTCAGAATAATAGAGAGTAAGGTGATCATGCTGATCAACTCCATTACACCGCCAAACCAGACACTGGTCAGGGTTGGGTTAAAACGCATGCGCACGATGAGATCGATGGGCAACGCAGTGTCGGAACGATAGCCATGCACGAACGCTGTAATCTCCCCAATCGTGATGTTTTGAATATAGCTGGCGCCAATAAAAGCCTGGGACATCTGCGTCGCATCCACATTGACCTGGATGTCCGGATGTTTACCGGCCAGTACATCTCGCTGAAAATTGGGCGGTATATCGAGCACGAAGGTATAGATTCCCGCATCCGTGACGGTATCAATCTCGGCAATATCGATCACTTCCGGCGATTTAAAATAGGGGCCATAGAAGGCGCTGATGATGCGCTGTGACAGTGACGAACGGTCTTCGTCCACCACGGCGATGGGCGCATTATGCAGCTCCATCGCAACACCCTTAGCCCCCAGATAGATCATGACCGTAAAGGCAAAGATAATAAATATAAACATCACCGGGTCACGATAGAGGCTGCGCAGCTCTTTTATTCCCAAATAAAAAATATTTGTCAACTGTCGCACTATTACACCTCCTGCTTCTTCAACAACAGAACGCATAACAGCGTTATTACCAAAATGGCAGCCACCAACGGTAAAAAGTAGCCGGATAGATCAACAAACCACAGCGTTTTGTTAAAGATGCCCCGGCTGATCAATAAAAAATAGGTGGTGGGATAGGCTGCCCCAATCGCAGCACCTCCGCCTTCCAAAGAAGAAACTGGATTAGTAAATCCTGAAAAACCAATGGCAGGCAACAAGGTTGCGATCATAGTGCTAAACATTGCCGCAATCTGGGTGCGTGCGAATGAGGACATGAGCAACCCCAGTCCTGTTGTCGCAATAACATAGAGCAACGCACCGAGCGTTAGGGCGAACAGACTACCCTCGATCGGCACACCAAAGACAAACACGGCCAGCAACACCAGGCTAAAAAAGTTCATCATGCTGATAGCGATATAAGGCAGTTGTTTGCCTAACAAAAACTCCAGTCGGGTCACCGGTGTTGCATAGAGGTTAGTAATAGACCCCAGCTCTTTTTCGCGCACCACGCTAAGCGCTGTCAGCATGGCCGGGATCATAATCAGCAACAGCGGGATCACGGCGGGCACCATGGCATAGATACTCTTAAAATCCTGATTGTAGCGATAACGAACCTGCAAATTAGCGGCGCTGATTTGAGGTGCGATGCCCGTATTAAGAAGTATTAGACCAGCGATATAGTCATAGTGCATACCTTGCAAATAACCGCCAATAGTCTCAGCACGGAATGGCATGGCGCCATCAATCCACGCGCCGAGCGCCGGTGTTCGTCCACGCCGCAGATCTTTGCCGTAATTGGGCGGAATTTCGAGCACCAGACTCAGTTTGCCGCTACGCATCCGCAGATCCATCTCTTGATCATTCTGTATCGGTGGCCGTTCAATAAAATAACGTGAACCAGCGATGTTCTGAATGTAATCACGGCTTTCAGGGCTTTGATCGCGGTCGAACGCAGCAAAGGTGATGTCCTCGACATCCATACTGATGCCGAAGCCGAGTACAAACATAAGTATAACCGTGCCCAAAAATGCAAATGCCAGACGGATCGGATCACGCAGGATTTCCATGGTCTCGCGGCGTGCATAGGCAAACAGTCGCAGCAGACTGAACGAGCTGCTGACAGTTTGACGCCCTGGTTGTGATGGTGGCCTCACTGCGTCGGATGCCGAGCCCGGTTCGTTGTCTGACTGCAATGAGGACGCCATATCAGCCTCCAACAAATAGGCGATAAAACTTTCTTCCAGAGTTTCTGCCTGCTGCGACGCAATCAGGGCGGTTGGGGTGTCCGTGGCCAGCACCCGTCCGGCGTGCATCAAGGAAAGACGATCACAACGCTCGGCCTCATTCATAAAATGGGTGGAGACAAAGATGGTCACGCCTTCCTGGCGGGAGAGTTTGATGAGTAGCCGCCAAAATATATCCCGCGCCATCGGGTCTACACCCGAGGTGGGCTCATCCAGGATCAACATTTCAGGGCGGTGAATAACCGCCACCGCCAGTGACAAACGCTGACGTATACCAAGAGGCAGACGGGCAGCCAATTCATTTTCATAGCCAGCGAGGTCAAAATCATTGATCATCTCAGCCACCCTGGACTGGATATGCTCCACGGGGAGATGAAACAGACGTGCGTGCAGTTGTAGATTTTGCCGTACCGTCAACTCGCCATAAAGAGAGAAACCCTGTGACATAAAACCAACCCGTTTGCGGGTGGCCATGTCGTGGGCATCCACATGATGACCAAACAGGGCTGCCTCCCCCGAGCTCGCAGGCAGCAAACCGGTCAACATCTTCATGGTCGTAGTTTTGCCGCAACCATTGGAGCCGACAAAACCAAAAATTTCACCGCGCTCAATTTCAAAGTTGACATTATCCACCGCAGTAAAATCACCGAAGCGGCGTGTCAGCCCAACCGCCTGTATGGCGGGAGGGCCGTCATTCTGCTGCGTACGTGGTGGCACAATCAGTGTGTTATGCCCCTGTCGTTTCTGCTCCGGTAGCAATTGAATAAAGGCCGCATCCAGATCATCCGTCTTAGTCTGAGCCATCAATTCCTGTGGACTGCCCGTGGCCAGGATCTTGCCTTCATCCAGGGCCACCAGCCAATCAAACCCTGCGGCCTCGTCCATATAGGCGGTGGCAACCAGCACACTCATACCTTCACGGCGACGACGTATGCGTTCAATCAGCGCCCAGAACTGACGCCGCGACAGCGGATCAACGCCGGTGGTGGGTTCATCAAGTATTAACAAGTCCGGGTCGTGGATCAGCGCGCAACACAGACCAAGCTTCTGCTTCATACCGCCGGAGAGCTTGCCAGCAGTTCGATCACGGAACGGCGCCAGCCCGGTGCTCTCCAGGAGTTCGTCTATGCGCCAGCGACGTTCTTCCAATTCCTGGCCAAACAAACAGCCAAAAAAGCCTATATTTTCAAACACCGACAATGTCATGTAGAGATTTTTACCGAGACCTTGCGGCATGTAGGCGATGCGGGGACAAACACGGCTGCGATGCTGTCGGTTGTCCATCTCGCCACCAAGCACGGTCACTTGCCCTTGCTGAATTTTACGCACGCCCGCAACCAGTGCCATCAGGCTCGATTTGCCCACTCCGTCCGGGCCGATCAACCCTGCCATGCAACCGGCGGGGATAGTTAGATCAATGTTGTCGAGGGCGAGTTTTTTTCGGTAGCGATGGGTAACGCCGGTCAGTTGGGCGACGGGTTTGTTGTTCACTATTTAGCAACCTCTACCAGATCCAATAACGGTGGCAGGTTATCGGACCAGGGTATGTTGGCATCAAGCTGCACATAGGCCATCCCGGGCACACCGGTTTTGACGCGTTCGGCATAACGTTTGAGTATCTCAGGATTGATTTTGACTTTGATACGAAACATCAGTTTTTCACGCTCTGTGCGGGTCTCCACTGCGCGTGGTGTGAACTGCGAACGGGGCGCGATAAACGAAACCTTTGCCGGTATGGCGACATCTGGAAAAGCATCAAGCACAATACGGGCATCTGCACCGATGTTAACCCGGCTTGCCTGACGAGTCGGTAAAAACAGCGTCATGTAGACATCACTCAGATCAACTATCGTCAATACCTTGCCTCCTGGACCGAGAATTTCACCCGGTTCAGCAAGCCGATATAAAACCCGGCCATCCCGTGGCGAGATTAGCAGACTATCCTCCAAGCTCACCTTGATTTTACGAACCTGAGCCATGGCTGCTTCGATAGAGGCCTCTGCTTCGGCCACCTGAACATTTGCTGCTTGTAACGCCGCTTCGCTGCTACGCTGACGGGTTCGGTGTTGGTCGAGCAACTCTTTTGAAACATGCCCCTGTTTGGCCAGCTGCTGTGAGCGCTTAAGCTCTTTCTGGGCCAAGGTCAGTTCGCTTTCGCGCTGAATCACAATAGCCTTGGCATATCGCTTGCTCTGCCGGGTGCGGCGCAGGTTGGCTTCTGCCACATCCAGATCAGCTTCAAGCTCTTCGGTATCCATCTTCGCCAACAGCTGCTTCGCCTTCACCCACTCGCCTTCAGCGACAACGATTTCCACAATTCGGCCGCCGTTCTTGCTGGCAATATCGACCACAGTCGCCTCAATACGACTGTTACCGGCGGCAAAACCGTCAGGGAGTTCTGGTGCCTGTGATTCTTTCCAGATGTAGAGAGCGACGGCTATCACCACACCCAATAACACGCCTCCGGCAATCCAGTTTTTAGTGTTAACGTTTTTCATTTACCTACTCCCACCACTTTCTCGACCGGTACGGATTCGCCGGTCACCGGGGCCTGGTTAAGACTGGAGCGCCCGTCGATGATTTCGCCGTCGGTCGCCACTGCCTCACCGGGATAGACAACGAAAATATCGTCGACCTCCAGCTCCTCAGCGGGTATGCGAAACTCCTTACCGTCACGCCGTACCAGCGCGGTTTTTGGGGCCAGATCCATGAGCGCGCGGATGGCGTGACGGGCACGCTCCTCAGTGTAGCCCTCGGCGGCCTCGGCGATGGAATAGAGAAACACCAGCATGGCGGCTTCGGCCCATTGGCCCAGGAGCCCTGCAACCACGGCCGCCACACTCATCAACAGCTCAATGCCGATCTCGCGTTCCTTAACCAGCTCCTCAATTGCCTCGCGGCCAAAAAACCAGCCACCGATGACTACCGCCAGGATGTAGAGGCCAGTCTCGGGCAGCGGCGGCAACCCCAGCTTGGCACCGAAAAAACCGATGACCAACAGCAGGCCGGAAAGCGCCGAAGTCACCACCTGGGGATTACGCCATGGAGGTGGCATGGGTTTGCCTTCAGCGACCGCCGCGCAGCTCGGGCAGGCCATCAGCACGCTTTCTCTGTCTTGAATTCATCGGTCAAAATGCCGACCCGGCAACGGCCGCCTTCGCGCAGGCAAAGGCGTTCACGGAAGCGTTTTAAATCTGCACTGTAGATTCCATCCGGGTCAGGCAGCGCCTGCACCGTGGCGTACAGCGGCTCCAGGTACGGCGGCTTCTTCACTAGGCAGTGATAAACCCAGCGTCCTTCTTTTTGGGATGACAACAGTCCCGCCTGGCGCAGGATCTTGAGGTGACGAGATAGCTTGTATTGGGGTTCGAGCAGACTATCCACGAGTTCACACAGGCAAGCCTCTTCGTGCATCGATGCTAGTAATCTGATGACCCGTAAGCGCGTCGGCTCGCTGAGTGCCTGAAAGGTCTCTTCTATAGGTATTGCTATTAGTTGCATGCTTGCATTATTCTGCAAGTCCCGATGATTAGCAAACCATTATCATTAAGATAATGCCGATAATGTGATCGGCATTGTGGAGATGTTGGAGAATTCGAAATGATGAAAACAAGCCATGCCATTCTCGGAATGGCGCTGCTCTTCTTGTCGTTGTCAACCTATGCTTGTCCTGACTGCTGGTGGGACAGCCCAAGGCCGTCTGAAGAGCGTCGCGCCGAGCGGGGCTGGATGATGGATGGCATGCCGTCAATGCGCCGTCACCATTACGTCATGAACCAGGGAATCCCTGACGCTTATCGGCAGCTCGACAATCCGCTCGCGGCGACCGATAAGGTCTTGTCCGATGGGCAGCGCATCTACGGAAAAAGTTGTGCCGCGTGCCATGGTGAGCAAGGGCTGGGAGACGGGCCAGCCGGTGCTGAGCTACGACCGCAACCCGCGAACCTACAGCATTTGTCCCGCATGTCCATGATGGCGAACGA
>JQIA01001740.1_pt1 | contig 11684 bp, 9 predicted proteins | sample 811431 | NCBI WGS metagenome assembly JQIA01 (sample SAMN02998118, study PRJNA258478) | marine sediment metagenome | biome: marine; feature: seafloor; material: sediment; isolation source: oil-polluted sediment collected from 3 locations (0.5 km, 0.7 km and 0.9 km)... | place: USA: Gulf of Mexico ... | reverse complement strand
CTGCATTCATTACTCCATCATTATCATCGTCTAATTGGGTATCACTACAACCATCTGAATTTACAGCTTCTCCGTTTGGTGTTCCTGCACATAAATCAAGACTATTTTGTACTCCATCATTATCATCGTCATCTAAAACTCCAATCTCTTCAATAACAAAATCATCAATAACCACACCTTCATCAGTAATACTTGCATCTGATTGAAAAACAAATCTAAATATTATAGCTGATTCATTAACAAACTCTGACAAATCAAAGCTATATTCTAAAAAAGAACCATTAGACCCAGTCCATTGACCACCTGGGCAATTCTGACAATCATTAGATATCTCAGCACTTTCAAATATTCGATTACTATTGTACCAATTTGGATCGGTAGAACTTCCTAATAAGTGCCAATTTCTAGAGTCTTTAGAATATTCCATATAAATAATATCAAAATTTTCTTGAAGTTCAAAAGCCATGTTAAATTTTAATACAGGATTAACAAGAGAAGATAAATCATAACAAGGAGAAATTAAAAAAGCCTTTGTTTCATCTAAATAATTTTCGGTAGTTCCAGTTACGTAAGCATTATCCCCAGAAGTTACAGAATTAAGATTTGCTTTGTTTGGTGCACCAATTACCCACAAATTACTTCCTTCATTTTCATTATAAGTTAACCAAGAATCAATAAAGTTATTAAACGTATTTACTTCAGTTGGTGTATTATCAGGCTCATTAACTCTAAAACTACTTGTTAAACTATTATTTGAACTATCTCCATCTCCAGCCACAACTACTTCAATATTTAATTCATATTTTTTAATTATTGATTCATTAATCTCAGGTAAAGTTATTTCTGTTTCTTCATTAATATTCAAAGTACCATTCCAATTAAATGGTGTTCGAGAAACACCATCAATTGAATAATTCACTTGAATAGTATTTATCACAGTTGTTACTCCAGAATTTCTCACCAAAATTTTAGGGTTAATTATACCTCCACAACTAATATCAACCAAATCGGTAAATTTAACTAAGTTCAAATCTGTTGCATGTGGAATAAACTCATCTCCAATATTAACAGCATAAAATGCATTTTGAGTAGCCTTTCTTTCTTCACTATTACTTCCATATAAGCTCGAAGCCACATCTATTGCTGCATTTCGAGCATCGATAAATGTAGAATTTGGTGTAAGATAATCTCTTAAAGTAAGATATGCTATTTCCTGCGCCTTTGTCATCCCAATTCCAGTAACATCAAATATATCCCCTGCATCGTTTGTTCCAGCTTTTCCAGTAACTAAGATGTAAAACCAATGATTTAAAACTCCGCTATTGCTATGTACACCACAATAGTCATTTGAACTAGTTGGAATACAGGTGCTAGTAGCATCTGTATAATTCGTTCCATTATAGGTGTCTGGATCTCCTTTGCTTTTAGGGTCACTCATGGAACGCAAAAAACCTCCTGGCCAAAATTCTTCTGCTAATAGCCATGTTTCAGGATTTGGATTTACATCAGTCCCTGTACCTTTGGCATAAAATTCAACTGCAGCACCAAAAATATCAGAAAAACCCTCATTCATCGCTCCAGATTCTCTTGCATAAACAAGATTTGCAGTCCAAGTTGTTACGCCATGAGCCATTTCATGGCTAACAATATCTATTGATGTCAATGGGTCAGGAGTACCGTCTCCGTAAGACATCACACTTCCATTCCAAAAGGCATTAAAATAATCTGTTCCCACATGTACATAGCTTCTTAATTCCATTCCTTGGTTGTCAATACTGTTTCTACCCAGATTAGACCAAAAATCAAATACATTCATTGCTCCCCAGTGAGCATCAAGTGCAGCATTATCTCTTGCAGCATTATCAAATTCAGTGGCCGTCCATTCATTATTATCATCTACAAAATCAACTTTTGTAAATTGATAGGTACCATTAGTTGGAGAATTTTGAGCATTGTACGTATGTACATTTCGTAGTTCATCATTCAAAGTAAATGTTCCATTAGCCTCAGCTTTTGTCTCAATAATTCTAGTACCACTATATCTTGTATCTGCATTTCCTGTTGTCATAAATGAAGATGATTTATTTCGAGAAAACACTCCTTCATTTATAGGGTCCAATAAACTATCATCAGGATTGCTACAATGCTTAATAATTGATTCGTTAAATAAAAATTCTCCATCATGTGCATTTATATAAACAATACCCCTACTTAATGGAATAGTTGCGTAAATATCAAATTTGTATGCCAATTTTAATACTGAATTTCCCGATTCTAAAACTGGAAATATTACTAAATCTCCAACAGGTTTTTTATAATTCATATTCTTGGCTGCTTCCAAATCCATCCATAGATAACGCTTAGCCCCAACATGAGAAATTGCCTTATCAAAGGCCTGTACTGTAGATAATTTTGATGCTAAAACAAGTCCGCTAGGATTATACAATTCTCCATTAATTGAAGAAACTTCACCTTCCTCGCCATGTACAATCATAACTCCATATTCTACTTTAATTCCTTTATAATATTGTTGATATTTTCGGTGAATTACTCTATTTCTATCCGTATTTACTTGAATTTCCACAAAGGATGTATGATCATCTAAAGTAAATAAATCTTTAAAATTTCTTATTGCATCATTAATATTTAAAGGGGATTCAAAATTCAATTGTTTTTGATAACTGATATAATCCTTGCTATTTATTTGAGAAACAACATTAAATGGAAAATATAATACAATAATCAATAATAGATAGAAGTATTTTTTTTTCATTGCTTTGATTTTGATATTAATTTATTGATTTTTTTTAGTGTTCAATATAAAATTTATTTTTCATCAAAAAAACAAACTCCATTTATATTTATTTAACAAAAATACAAATATATTTTTTTAATTACATGGTGGTATATAAATAACATTCTTGAAACTATTTCTACATTATAAATGGTTTAAAAAAGGCTATTAATTAATATTTAGACCTACTTCTTTAACTTTTACTTTAATAAAAACTAATATAGCAAGCAAATATTATACATTTGCACCATGGAAAACGAAGTTTCAAAAATTTTTGGTATTAGAGCGGTTATTGAAGCCATTAATTCAGGAAAAACAATTAGTAAAGTATATTTACAAAAAGATTTAGGTGGATCCTTATTTTCAGAATTGAATACTCTAATTAAAAAAAATAACATTGCTACTAGCCATGTTCCTGTAGAAAAATTAAATAGGCTTTCAAAAAACAGCAATCACCAAGGTGTAGCAGCGCAAATTTCACCTATTGATTTTACAGATTTGGATACTTTAATTACTTCTACTCTTGAAAAAACTTCAATACCTCTGTTCTTATTATTAGATCAAATAACAGACGTTAGAAATTTTGGTGCAATTATTAGAACTGCTGAGTGTACAGGTGTTCATGGGATTATCATACAAAAACAAGGAAATGCGCCTGTAAGTGCTGATACCATAAAAACTTCCGCTGGTGCGGCTTTTAAAATACCCATTTGTAAAGTAGACCATATAAAAGACGCCATTTTTCAATTTCAAGCTGTAGATATTCAATTGGTAGCAGCCACAGAAAAAACAGAAAATCTAATTTACGATATAGACTTAACTGTCCCAACTGCTATTATTATGGGTTCTGAAGACAGAGGAATAAATCCTTCAATTCTAAAAGTGGTAGATCACAAAGCTAAGCTTCCGTTATTGGGTGATATTGAATCACTAAATGTATCTGTAGCTTGTGGAGCTTTTCTGTATGAAACTACGAGACAAAGGTTAAAGGTTAAAGGTTAAAGGTTAAAGGTTAAAGGTTCTACGTTTCGTTGCTTTCTTCAGTTGCCTCAGGTGGCGGATTAAAATCTCCGTTCTCATCAAATAATTTTTCAAATTCATCATTTTTTGAAAAGATAAAATTTTCTGGTTGTGGTCCTTTTTTACGAAATAAAAAGGCAAAAATAAAACCAACAATAAATCCAGATAAATGACCTTCCCAAGATATTTTCCCTCCCATTGGAAAAATATACCAAATCATACTCCCGTATAAAAAAACAACAATTAATGATAACGCTATTAAACGGAAATACTTTCTAAAAATTCCACTAAAAAAAATAAAACTCACTAACAAATAGATTACTCCACTAGCCCCAATATGATAAGATGGCCTACCTATAACCCAAGTTAGTAAACCTGAAAACAGTATTCCCCAAAATAGAATTTTAGTGGCAATTTTATGGTAGAAATAGTACAGACAACCCAACATTACTAGTAAAGGAACTGAATTATTAAATAAATGAGTAGTATTACTATGAATAAAGGGAGAAAATAAAATCCCTCTTAAACCAATTAAAGATTTTGGATATACCCCGTATTTATTAAAATTAAATCCAAAATTTATCTCAATAAAATAAACAAACCAAATTATAAATATGGCAATTAGGGGAACGTATATTACAGTTGGCCTAAATTTAAAATTGGATTCACTCATTCCTTAGAATTTTATAGAACAAAATATCAAATATAAGTCCAAAAAAGCACTTTCTGAAATATTGTCATAAACAAAGCCCACAACTATTAAATTAACTACTAATTTATTTCTTATTTTTACCTAATGAATGAACCTTTAGCAGAAAGAATTAGGCCTAAATGTTTAAGTGATTACATTAGCCAACAACATTTAGTTGGTGAAAACGGCGCTTTAACTCAACATATTAAACGAGGCATTATTCCATCTCTAATTTTTTGGGGACCTCCAGGAATTGGTAAAACAACCTTGGCTACTATTATTGCAAAGGAATCTGACCGTCCATTTTATACTCTTAGTGCCATTAGTTCTGGAGTTAAAGATATTCGTGAAATAATTGCTAAAGCGAAGCAAAGTGGAGGTTTATTTACTTCTAAAAATCCACTTTTATTTATTGATGAAATTCATCGATTTAGTAAATCACAACAAGATTCATTATTAGGAGCTGTTGAAAAAGGTTGGGTTACTTTGATTGGTGCAACTACTGAAAACCCTAGTTTTGAAGTAATTCCAGCCCTACTTTCTAGATGCCAAGTTTACATCTTAAATTCCTTTAACAAAACAGACTTAGAAGCGTTATTAGAACGTGCCTTAACAGAAGATGAATTCATATCTAAAAAGAAAATTAACATTAAAGAAACAGAGGCTTTGCTACGAATTTCTGGTGGAGATGCTCGAAAATTGTTAAACATCTTTGAATTAGTAGTAAACTCAGAAGATGAGCCAATTGAATTTACCAATGATTTGGTTCTCTCAAAAGTTCAAAAAAATACGGTGCTCTATGATAAAACTGGAGAACAACATTACGATATTGTTTCTGCCTTTATAAAATCTATAAGAGGCAGCGATCCTAACGGTGCTGTTTACTGGTTAGCAAGAATGATTGAAGGTGGTGAAGACCCAAAGTTTATTGCCCGGCGGCTCCTAATTTTAGCTTCAGAAGATATTGGAAATGCAAATCCAACCGCACTAATACTAGCCAATAATACTTTCCAAGCGGTTACAACAATAGGTTTTCCTGAATCTCGTATTATTTTAAGTCAATGTGCTGTCTATTTAGCAAGTTCTGCAAAAAGCAATGCTTCTTATGAAGCAATTTCTAAAGCGCAAGCTGTTGTTAAGGAAACAGGGGATTTATCTGTACCATTACATTTAAGAAATGCACCTACAAAGTTGATGAAAGAATTGGATTATGGCAAAAATTACAAGTATGCACATAGCTATACGCAGAATTTTATATCACAGGAGTTCTTACCTTCAACACTTGAAAATACCAAGTTTTATGAACCCGGAAATAATCCAAGAGAAAATGCTCTCAAAGAATTTTTAAAAAACCGTTGGAAAGGTAAATACAATTATTAATGAATTCTTTTGTAAGTTTTAAAGCCCTTTTTACCATCTATCACTAAATTCCCTTCAGAATTTATTTCAATCAATTGTGGTTGCTTAAAAGCTGCCCATTTTATAATAAACACAAAAGGCTTAGATGTTTTATAGATAGTTGCAAATTCAAACCCCTCATCACCACCAACAACAGTATAGCTATCTCCCTTTTTTGAGATGGTGCTTTCTCCCCAATTTTCAAAATTAAATTTGCCTTCAATAGTTCTTAGATTCGTAGATTTTTTTTTATCTATTTCAGTTAATTTAGATACAGGCTCAACTTCGTTCACTGCTGGTTCTAAAACTGTTACCTTAACCTTATCTACTTTGGGTACTTGAACTTCTTTTGGTGCAACAATTATCTTTTTTGCTACAATTTCATGCTTACTAGAATTTACTGTCCCATCATATGAATAGTTTAATTGCTCAAGGTCTACAAAAGTTTTTCTTATAGCCTCATAATATGCTTTTTTATATTCCTTTTCCTTAGAACTAGCCTCTTTAGTTGAATATATTTTTTTATTGTAACAATCGAACAAATCAATACTCATTTTAGTTTTGAACAAACTTGGGTTATTATTAACTCCAACTTTTAATGCCAAACATCTATCACTCGCCAAATCATCAGGGTATTGATCATCTGTAAATAAAACAGTATAACCAGCTCTATTAAATAAAAATTTTACTAAAGAGTTGAATTGATGTTGATCTTGTGATTTCTGAAATTCAAATTGTTTAGGAACCAATATATATTTAAATGAATTGATATTATTCTGAGCAAAGACAATTGAACAATAAAAAAATAACAAAAAACTAATTGAAAGCGATTTATTCATAATTGAGAAAATTTCTAATATTATAACTTGTTGATAATTGTAAATGTACTAATTTTTATTCTTAATAATAAAATTAACGCCTAGTTGAAAGCTTGCATTTTTAGCTGCATATAAATTATTCAAGTTTAGCAAGTTATCTGCTACAAAGTATGCGTTAAAAATACCTAGTTGGGTTGACAAACCTACCCCTAAATTGCTAAAAGAATATGGATCTGCAGTATAGGTAATCTTCGTTTGGAAATTTTTAGAAATTCTTCGCTCATAAAACAAGGTAGCCGCTAAATAAGAGTGAACAGAACCCAGTATAGAAAACAATTGAAATCCGACTTTATTAAGATAAGGAAGTTCTCCATCAATATATCTACAATCATCAAAATATTGACGGCCAAAAGAATAGCTTACAGCTCCATTTAACTTTACAGGCCTTAGCGAAATGTACTTCGTGTATAAAGTGTCCAACACGATACTATTGTCAAATTCATCTTTCAAATCATTCCAATAATCCTCTGGGTTATCTGGATCGAAATTTAACTGAAACCCTTCAACTTCATAGTCTCCTTGAATCTTAAAAGATTCTACATTTTTTGAGTTATTTATAAAACCAATGTCCAATATACTTCCGGTAATAAGCCATTGCTTTTTTAAATGATATGTAAACCCAACGTCTAACCCTAACCCAAGGTTACCTCCAAATAGCAATTTGTTCTTTAAATAAGAGGCATCAAAATCTTCATCTGAATCAAAAAAGACTCCAGAAGTTTGAAGTAAGATACTAACATTATCCAAATGCTGTTTATAAATATTATTACTACCTTCTTCGGTAATAAATGAACCTCTGTTTAATTTTGAATTTATATTAAAAACACTCGAATATATTTTAGCTCTCGCTCCAACATTCCATTTATCGTTTATTCTTTTAGAAATCCCAACATGTAACACCCCTAGCAACTCAGCTCTAGCCGCTAACTTTTGAACGGAATATGCTCTGTTAATTTCTGTATTTCCATCGTAAAACAAATCGACTAAGTCACGCGGAATTTTAGCTAATAAATCAAATTCTTGATAATAACCAAAACTTAAATATTGATTGTTTTTTAAACGAAACCCTCCATTAAACACCTCTAATTGTTGGTTAACAGCTATAAACTCTGATTTTCCAAAACTACCAATTGCAGCTCTAATTTTGTCGTTTATATCAACACCGTCATCTGCAAAAATATCGTATGCTGAGAACCCTGTAAATCCACCTTGAAATGAAACTTGTGTAAGCAAGGGTAATCCAACATGAAACTTATTATTTACCTCTGCTCCTGGATTTAACATTAGTGTTTGAGGCAATCCAGCAAAATCATATAAAACCTGTTTATTTTGAGAGTATCCTATAGTATATACAAGAAAACTAAGTAGCAATAATTTTCTCATAGTTATCTAAAATTAAAAAATAATTTAACGGATGATTTTAAAACTAATATTGAAGGGTCATCCATTGAAATCACACTTCCATCTGAACTAGTTGACATTTCAACAGAAAATCCAAAATATCTTGTATCATAAATAATTCCTATATCTTCCTGAGGAATTTCAATAATAGTGGTTATCTCAGTTGAGTTTGGCAAAATATTAACGGTTGGCTCTAACACATAAATCTGTTCACCTAATGCATTAAAAAAAACAACATTAAAAGCAAAATTTCTGTCAAATGTATTTGCTGTTACTACAGTAAACTCAATTTTTTCCAAATACGGTTCAGAATCATCTTGAATTGGAGCCTGAATTACGTCTGTTGTGAAAATTATTTCTTCATTAAATTCATCTAAAAATTTAGGCGCTCCCAAATTTAAATGAACTAAGGTAATCAGGTATTCCGTTTGAACACTCGCATCATCTATCTGATCAAAATCCACATCTTTTGTACAACTTTGAAATAAAAAAATTAACAATAATGGTATTACAATTTTAAGGGGCTTCATGAAATTATGCTTAATTAAGATTTAAACTATAAGTATTGTTTTATTTCTATTAACTGATTTACACTCTTAATATTTTCTCCAACAGTCTTTTTTTCATAATTAAAATAAATAGCGTCTAAACCATTATTAATTGCTCCCATAACATCAGCTTCCCAATTATCACCTATCATTATTGATTCTTTTGAAGTTGTTTGTGCTTTTTCTAAAGCATATTTAAAAATAATTGGGTTTGGTTTTTTTACGCCTGCATCTTCTGAAGTAATTATTTTATCAAAATATCCGCTTAACCCAGAGTTTTCAAGTTTTTTATATTGAACTTCATTAAAACCATTAGTAATAATATGAAGTTTGTATTTAGGTTTTAAATGCTCTAAAATTTCATGAGCACCATCAAAAAGGTGATTATTTTTGGGAAGTACTTCAATATAATCTATTGACAAATTATTGATCAATTCAAAATTAGCCTCATGTTTAATCTTTTTAAAAGTATCTCTTAATCTCCCAACTCTAAGTTCTTCTTTGGTTATTTTCTCATTTCTATACAATCGCCAATAATTCTGATTAATTCCTCTGTAGTAATTTAAAAATTTTTGAAGGTCTACTCCTACTCCATATTTTTTAAAAATAGTTTCAAAAGCAATATCAGAATTTGTTTCAAAATCCCACAAGGTATGATCTAAATCGAAAAAGATGTGTTTTATGTTCATCGAATAAAAATACCATTATTATTTGATTTTAAAAGCTTGATTTTTAATTTGTGTTATATTTGTATAAATAAAATTATTTTGAGTGAAAATAATCAAATTCCAAACACTATTTCATCGTTTCAAAAGAACATTTATTTAATGTTTAAAGGAACTGCTTTGGCTCAAATAATTGGAGTTATTGGAGCTGTTTTTTTGGCAAAAATATACGGCTCTGAAGCCTATGGGGTTTTTGCCGTTTATTTGAGTGTTAGTGGAGTTCTAACCATTATAAATACGCTTCAAATAGATAAAAGTATTGTTACCATAAAAGGGAAGAATGAAAGTAAAAACTTAATGAATTCACTCTTTCTCATTGTCTTTATTATAGCCTTATTCATAGGGTCTATTTACACTTTGCTATCTCTTTTATTTGATTTTAAATCCATTAATTATAGGCTGACAATTGCAATACTCATAGCATCTATTATATTTTCATTGAATAGAATACATGAATCCTTTTTTACTTTTCAAAAGAATTTTCAGCCTATCTCACACGCTAAAATTGGAATTGCATTTTTCAACGTAATTTTTCAGTTATTACTATTTTATAAATTTAAATTAATGGGGTTAATTTATGGTAGTCTCTTATCTATTTTCTTTATATCTATTTATTATTTTATTCTAAACAAGAAGAATATAACTAACATAAATAGACGACTTTTGAGACATAGTATTACTACAAATAGTTCAATTATTAAATATATTTTTCCTTCAACATTAATCAATAGCCTTGCTATTAATTTAATGCCCATTCTAATTGTTTCCTTTTTTAGCTTAAAAGATTCGGGAGTTTATTTTTTAAGTTTGAAAATACTGGCAGCTCCATTATATTTGATCTCCTCCTCCATTTCATTAGTTTATTATCAAAAATCTTCTGAAATGATTCATTCATCTAAAGAGAAGTTATTTGATTTCACCAAAAATTTAGTACTTAAAAATCTCGGGATAATGTTACTTTTTATTCTGCTAATTAATACGGCTGGCATCTACTTCTTAGAACTTTTATTTAATAAAAATTGGGAAAATTTACGGTATTTTATTTTTATTTTATCCTTTTTAATTTTAGCAAGAACATCATTCAATCCTATAAGTAATATCATAATTGTATTAAATAAAAATCATATAAGCTTAATTTTTAACTGCTATTTATTACTTGTGAATTTAAGTGCTATTTATATTGGTTATCTCACTAACAGTATTGTAAACACTCTTGTTGTTCTTTCTTTATTTGGTGGTTTTGGATATATTGCATTACTATTTTATTTTTTAAAAGAACTAAAAAAAATTAAATTAAATCATGAATAAAATTTCATTGTTTGAAAAGATTGATTTTTTAATATTTGGGACTATCATTAATCTCTTTTACCCTGAATATTATCGTCCTAAATATGGGTATCAAAAATATTATTTACTTTTTTTTCATTTTCTAATTCCTCAAAAACTATTTAGATTAAATCCCAGTGTAAAATGGCCTGTTCATTTCACTTCAAAAGTAATTGCTCCTCAAAATATTAAAAAAGGAATATTATGCGATCCTGGTGATAACTCAAATATTTACATTCAGGCTAATAACGGAATCATTATTGGGTCAAATGTTGGTTTTGGAGCTGGTTCAAAGATAATTTCTTCTATCCATTCTCACCACAATCATTCTATACATAAGAAAGCCCCTCCAATTATTATTGGTGACAATGTATTTGTTGGAGCTAATAGTGTTATTTTACCGAGCGTTAATATAGGAGATAATGTCGTAATTGGAGCAGGTAGTATAGTTACAAGGAATATTCCTTCAAATTCTATTGCGGTAGGCAACCCTTGTAGTGTAATTAAACCCAAAGAGGATTATATAGAAAATTTTTCTTTAATTACTTTTAACAAAAAGATTCCTTCTAAGTTTTTAGCATTTTTAAAATAGTCTAAAAGGTTTTTCATATAGGTAATACTTTTCTTCTACAGATCCAAAATTTCCATAAAAATTAGCAACTCCACTAATCATAGAGCCTTCAAAATCGATTACCAAATTCGAATTTGAATATTGTTTAATTAATTCAGAGATTATAAAAGTTGGTAATCCAACATTTTTTGCGTCATCAGTTGCAATTGGCAACAAATAAGTTATCCTGTTTTCGTCTTTTAACCACGCTAAAGCTGCAATCAATTTTTCATTTTTTCGAATTCCCCAGATATGAACTGCTTTGTTATTTGAGTTAAGTAATAATTTTAGAG